>Ga0315268_10006116_pt1 | contig 12834 bp, 8 predicted proteins | sample C1_top_MG_FD_204535 | JGI IMG/M metagenome (GOLD analysis project Ga0315268, IMG submission 204535) | Sediment microbial communities from Yellowstone Lake, YNP, Wyoming, USA - C1_top | ecosystem: Environmental > Aquatic > Freshwater > Lake > Sediment | place: USA: Wyoming | collected 2017-08-01 | reverse complement strand
CGATCTTTGTAATAACCACAGGACGCGCAGATAGCATGGCTAATTTTTAGATTACCACAGCGAGAACAGACCACTAGGTTTGGTAAAAAAACAGATTTTTCCGCCCACCGCTTGTGGCGGCGTCCTCTTGAAAGTTTTTTCTTTGGTTGCGGAGCCATAGAAGTTATTATATCTCGAAGAGAAATAATCGTCGAGATGTAATCTTACGATTAGATCTTGCGATTATAAAATTTAAAGTTCGGGCTGTCAATTTCTAATCAGGGGAAATAAGGTGGGTGGTTTCGATCTCTTTTTTCAATGCTGGTATTTTCTCGAAGGTGTCGTTGGAAAGCAAAATCTTGGCTTCTTTTCTCACTGCCTCGACGGTTGGTAGATCAGCAGCGTCGGCAATCTTAAAATCTAAAACACCGGATTGAGCCGTGCCATAAATTCTGCCCGGCCCTCTCATCCGCAAATCAATTTCAGCTAGCCTTAGTCCGATATGATATTTTGTTAAAGCCTCTAACCGTTCTAGAACGGTCCGACTATTGCTTTCGGTAAAGAGGAAGCAGTAAGATTGGCGATTGCTTCTGCCGACCCGGCCGCGGAGTTGGTGGAGGCTGGCTAGACCAAATCTTTCGGCTGCTTCGATCATCATAATTGTGGCACCCGGTACATCAACCCCAACCTCGACAATTGGAGTAGAAACCAAAATATTGTATTTTCCAGCTAAAAAATCGGTGAGTATTTGTTCTTTTTCTTTTGATTTCACTCGACCGTGTAAAAGAGCAAGGGAAAGATCAGGAAATACCTTTTCTTTGAGACGTTTGTACTCTTCTGTTGCCGCTTTAGCGCTTTCTTGTGTTTCTGAAGGCTCGATTAGTGGGCAGACAATAAAGGCCTGCTCGCCTTCTAAAACACGTTCTTTGATGAACTGGTAGGCTCCTGTTCTTTTTGTTGGCGGTACGATGTAAGTTTTAACGATTTTTCGACCGATTGGTAGCTCGTCAAGGATCGAAATGTCCAGATCGCCGTAGAGAGTTAGAGCTAGGCTGCGTGGTATAGGTGTTGCTGTCATTGTCAAAACATGCGGCGCAGCTCCGCGGAGGCGAAGAATAGCCCTTTGCTCAACGCCGAATCGGTGCTGCTCATCGATCACGACCAAAGCAAGATTTTTGAAAAAGACCCCAGGTGATAAAAGGGCATGAGTGCCAATTAAAACATCAAACGATTCGTTTTTCTTGGAAGTTGCAGTTCGAAGAATAACTTTTACACCGACAGGAGCCAGAATGGTCTTTAGGGTCTTGTAATGCTGGATGGCGAGAATCTCAGTCGGTGCCATTACAGCGACTTGGAAGCCGGCTAAAACAACATTGTAAGCAGCAATCGCCGCTACAACTGTCTTACCAGAACCAACGTCACCTTGAAGTAAGCGGTTCATTGGCTTTTTGCTATCCAAGTCGGTCAAAATTTCTTTTAAAACTTTTTTCTGAGCGGTCGTTAGCTCGAAAGGAAGCTGGCTAATAAGAGCTAAAGTTTTCTCTTGTTGGGGTGGAATTGCTGTTCCGTCCTGCTTGTTTTGCCAGGCTCGTCTACGGATCTGTGTTTGAAGATGGGTAACGAGAAGCTCGTCAAAGGATAGTCTTCTTCTTGCTTCTTGGATTTGTTTTTCGTTTGTTGGGGAATGGATTTGCCAGATTGCTTGACGGCGGCTGATCAGCTTGTTCCTTTTAAGAGATTCTTCTGGTAAGATTTCTTCTACTTTTGGCAAGACCATCGGTAGTAGTTCTCTAATCTGCTTGCGAAACCATTTAGAAGTCAGTCCGGCCGTTTCTGGGTAGACTGGGACTAACCCAGCAGTGTGAAGCGGTTTTTTCCCACTATCGCTGACTAATTCATACTCGGGGTTGATAAAGGTCGGTTTGTGGGAAAAAAGACCAATACGGCCGGCTAATCCTATTTTTGCACCAACTGTAATGGTTTTAGTCAAGAAAGGTTGGTTGAACCAAACAACTTCAATTGTCCCGCTAGCGTCGTTTACTTTAGCTAGTGTTAGGATTTTTCTAAACCTAGTTCGAATATTTTTTATCTCCAGCACCTGCCCGCTTGCGGAAACGGTCTCGTTTAGGTTTATGTCGGCTATTTTCTTTCTTCCGCCATATTTTTCATAGCGAAAAGGAAAATGGTAAAGTAAATCGCCAACTGTTTCGATTTCTAACCTTTTAAGCTTTTTAATCAAAAATGGTCCAATCCTGGGGATTTCTATTAAAGGGGTGTTTAACTCCATGTTCTCTTCTTTGTTTCAACTTGTCGTGACCAGTAGAAATGGGAAAATAACCAAACCTATGACGACTAAAGCAGTTATAACAATCCAAATCCATCTGTTCTGTCTAATAAAGTTCATTTTTTTACTCCTTTTTTGCTGTTATCTTGACCGCTTTCAGCTTGCCGATTTGAGCAATAGTACCGACTCTTACCTTAATTTTTTTATCTGGTTGGGTTATTTTTTCCCGATTGATTTTCAACCCGCCTTGTTCAATTAATCGGCGCGCCTCGCTGCGGCTTGCGAACATATCTAGGTTAACTACAAAATCAAGAGCCGACATCTCCCCTATCTTGGAACTAATTTTTTCCGGTTCGGGCAACCCTCTTTTTTGGAAAACCCGCTCAAATTCGGTTTGGGCTTTTTTTGCGGCATCCTTACCATGGTAAATCAATACAATTTCGTAAGATAGTTTCTTCTTCACCTGCATCGGTGTTATTCTTTTGCGGGAAAGATCAGCAAAAATTGTTTCGATACTTTCCATTGGTATCCTGGTACAGTTGATGAAATAGTCCTTCATTAGACTGTCTGGTATTGACATAACTTTTCCAAACATGTCATTCGGCGAATCGGAAAAGGCAATGTAATTACCCGCAGTTTTACTCATTTTTTCCCTACCATCCAGGCCAACTAATAATGGGGTGAGAACAATGTCTTGTTCTTGCTGTCCGTAGCGTTTTTGAATTTGCCGGCCTATTAGTAGATTCAATTTTTGGTCAAGACCTCCAAGTTCTACATCGGCCTTCAACATCACAGAGTCGTAGCCCTGAAGAAGAGGGTAGAGAAACTCAAGCATGCTAAGATCGTCGCGTTTCAGACGTTGCCGAAATTCTTTCCTTTCCATTATTTGTGCGAAGGTGACTTTGGAAGCAAGTTCTGCTATTCCGTCGATTCCGAGATTATTAAACCAGCTGCTATTGTAAACAATTTTAGCCTTTTTCAGATCAATGATCTTTCCGGCCTGATCAGCGTAATGGCGCATATTCTCCTGGATTTCCTTTTTTGTTAAAGCAACTCGCTTACTACTTTTGCCAGATGGATCTCCGACCATTGCGGTGAAGTCGCCAATCACCAGTACTGCCTGGTGACCACGATCTTGAAAGTCACGTAGCTTTTGCAAAACTAGATAGTGGCCGAGGTGGAGTTGACTATTGGTTGGGTCAATTCCCAGCTTCACAGTTAGTTTCTGGCCAGAATTCAGGCGGCTTTTTAGCGAAGCCTCCTCAATGATTTCGACGACACCTCTAGTTAAAAGTTCATTGCTGCGGATCATACGTTTTATTATAGCAAAATTATTATAGCAGACATTTTCATCATCTATTAGTGCGACCTAGCGTGGCTAGACTAGTTATGGTAAAATACAACGTATAATTAGCTATGAATCCCTCTTTTATACCAGTTCCGCCACGATTCAATCGACTCCTGCGTCGAAGATACTCGCATCACCTTAGGTTAAAGATTATTAGTGGTGTTGCCACTGTTCTTTTTATCTCACTTATCGTTTTTCTTGTCGGTTTGACGATCGCTTTTGGAGTTCTTGCGCGTAACCTTCCGTCACCAGATCGACTCTCCGAAAAAAATTTTGAACAAACGACTAGGATTTTTGATCGTAACGGTGTCCTACTTTACAATGTTTATGGTGAACAGAACAGAACTTTGGTAACGCTGGATAAGATTCCTAAGGATTTAAAAAACGCAACAATTGCTATTGAGGATAAAAATTTCTACAAACATAAGGGCTTTGATGTCTTCGGCTACTTACGAGCGGTTAAGGGGTTAGTTTTTGAACATAAGTTGACTGGCGGTTCCACTCTTACCCAACAGTTGGTTAAGAACGCCCTTTTATCGCCGGAGCGAACAGTGACACGAAAAATTAAAGAATTTATCCTCGCTGTTCAGTTGGAACGGCGTTATAGCAAGGACGAGATTCTCCAAATCTACTTGAACGAGATACCCTACGGTGGAACAGCCTGGGGGTCAGAGGCAGCTGCTAATCAATACTTCGGGAAGCATGTTTGGGAATTAAATCTTGTTGAAAGCGCAATCCTAGCGGGCTTGCCACAGAGACCAAGTGCTTACTCACCTTTTGGGTCCGACCCTAAAGCTTACATTGACCGGGCAAGTAATGTCTTGCGACGTATGCGGGAAGACGGTTACATAACAGCCGACCAGGAAAAAAAGGCGGTTGCTGACTTACCCAATGTAAAGTTTGCTTCTTTCGGCCAAGATATTTTGGCGCCCCATTTTTCGGTCTACGTCAAAAGTCTCCTCGAAGAAAAGTATGGCGAAAAACTAGTTTTGGAAGGTGGATTGAATGTGACTACTACCTTGGATTTAAAGACGCAACAGATGGTTCAGGAAGCAGTTAGAGCCCAGGTCGAAGCTGAAAAAGGCATACACGTTACTAACGGTGCGGCGGTGATTGAGAACACCAAAACCGGTGAAATCCTGGCTTGGGTAGGGTCAAAAGACTACTTTGCCAAGGATATACCTGGACAATTTGATATTGTTTCCCAAGCGCTTCGGCAACCTGGTAGTGCCCTAAAACCGTTTGTATATCTGACCGGTTTTAAAAAAGGCTATACGCCGGCAACGATGTTTCTTGATATTCCGACTGATTTTGGCGGTTATCGTCCTACAAACTACTCCGGCGATTTCTATGGACCAGTGCCAGTGCGTCAAGCAATTGGTAGTTCCTTGAACATCCCGGCAGTAAAGATGCTAGCTGTTGATAGTGTTCCCGGGGCAATCGACACCCTAAGGGACTTTGGTATCACCACGCTGACTGACCCTTCCAAATACGGACTTTCGCTGACCTTGGGTGGTGGTGCCGTTAGACTAGTCGAGCTAACCAACGCCTATGCGATAATTGGGAACAGCGGTAAGTCTGTTTCGCCGGTAGCAATCCTGAAGGTGACAGATGCAAAAGGGAGAGTTTTGGAAGAATTTAAACCCCAGGGTAAACCAAAACAAGTAGCCGACCCCGCCCATGTTTATTTGGTTCAAAACATCCTTGCTGATAAAGCGGCAAAAGCGGCTTTCGGAATTTGGGCTAATCGCCTAAATTTCCGAACCGATGTTGCCTCAAAAACCGGGACCAGCGAAGCCTTTCGAGATAACTGGGCCTTTGGAACTACACCAAGCTACACAATTGGTGTCTGGGTTGGTAACAATGATAACTCACCAATGGGTCCGCGATTTGCCTCAGGAGTTACTGGTGCTGCTCCAATTTTTTATAAAATTGGTACTCAATTTTTCCAAGGTAAGAAAATTGAAGACTACACTCGTCCAGATAGTGTGGTTACGGCTACTGTTGACTCGCTTTCGGGGATGAAGCCGGGCAAGTACAGCAGCTCGACCAAAAGCGAGGTTTTCACAAAGTGGCAAGTGCCCACCCAGGAAGACGACATGCACAAAATGGTCGAAATCTGCAAACCAACTGGGTTGTTAGCCAACTCTTCTTGTATAGCCGCCGGTTTGGCGGAGAGCCGTCTTTACACAATAATGTACGATCCTTACACCAAAATGTTTCAGCCTGGCTTTCGACAGTGCAGCCCTTCACCCTGTCCGCCAACGGAGACTGACCCCAATGTTTATTCCCCGCAGCCGAATAATCTAACCGTAGTGATTACTTCACCGGCCGATAATGCTAACGTTTCTTCTACCTTTCCGGTAACTGTTCAACTGAGTGGCCCTAATCAGCTTACGGCAGTGGAGTTTTATTTAAATGACGCTTTGAAACACACAATAACTTTCCCGTCGGCTACCGTTAGTTACACCTATACTGGAGTAGCGCCGTCGGCGACTAAATATACGGTAAAGGTGGTTGTTTACGATAGTTCTGGGGACTCTCAATCAACTTCGATTAAGGTGAAAGTAGTTGGCGGTACGCCAATGATTCTCTCGCCACCCTAGCCCTCTTGGGTTCTAATCCTTGCTCCGGCTTTCCTTAGTTCTTCTAAAATCGCTTTCCTGATCCTTGTTATTTCATCTGTCCTCAAAGTGTGGGTTGGGTGGTAGTACTCAACGCCTAGAAGGATTGAGCGGTTGTTGTTGACAATCGTATCCTCAAGTAGCTGCGTTCTGTAGATGTTTTTGCCACCGCCGCTTTTTACTGCTGCCAAAACAGCGGAGAAATTAGTCTCTGCTGGCAAAAATAAAGAAATATTTTCTTTAACAACCGGAAATCTTGGCAGAGGTTTATACTGGATTTCTTTGATGTTGGCTTTGACGGCTTCGAAATCTATCTCAAACCAAAAGGTAGGCACAAAGATATCGAATCTTTCCAAGATGCTTGGTTTTAGCCTGCCAATTGTGCCAACCACTTTTTCACCGATTAACACATCAGCCGTTGGCTCACAGAGTGATGATTTACTCTCGGCTAAAGAAATGGTTACCCCCAACCTTTGGTTAAAGGTTTCCAGAACTCCTCTAGCCGGTCTAAAAGATGAGTTGACGAACAAAGCGGCAATTTTTTTGGGTTGGTTTGGTAGTTCTCGGTTTGTTCTTCCCGGACTAAAAACCCTGCCGATTTCAAATAAATTGAAGCGGTCGAAATTGACGATATTTAATCTGGCTGCGAGTAACAATCCAACAATCAGGCTTGGTCTTAGATATTCGTAATCGATACTCAGTCGGTTAGCTACTTTCAGACAATTCTCGCTTCTTAGTCCAAGATTTTCTAGAATTTGGCTGCTCGTCAGTGTATTGCTATAAATTTCCTTTAGCCCCAGGGAGGCAAGAATTTGTTTCGCCTCCTTTTCAAAATCCTTCCTCGGCAGGTTACGGGTTGGCAACGGGCCGTTGGGTAAGGTTTTTGGCATTTGATTGTAGCCGGCTAGCCGTCCAACTTCTTCGGTTAAATCGATTGGGGTGTTAATGTCAGTTCGGAAGGAAGGAATACCAACCTGGAGCCTATCGCCTTTTAGTTTCGTGGCAAACTCTAAGCGGCCTAGAAAACCACAGATTTGATCTGCTGTTAGTGGAATTCCCAATACTTTTTCAAATAAAGTAGTCGTCGCTTGGATTTTGCGTTCCTTTGTTGGTAAGGCTGTACTCTTGATTTTTGAAGTTAATTGCCCTTGGGCGAGAAGCCGTAAGAGTTCAGCTGCTCTTTCAAAGGCGAAGCGGTGTCCAGCTGGGTCAAGTTGTTTCTCAAATCGTAACGAAGCTTCGGTCCGTAGGCCCAGGGCTTGGGAGGTTCGGCGGATCGTTACTGGGTCGTAGATTGGGACATGAAGAAGAACTGTTTTGGTGTTAGAGTCGACCTCGCTTACTTGACCACCCATTAGTCCTGCTAAGTCGATCAGTTTTTCGCTGTCTTCAATGATAATTGAACCGGTCGGGAGTTGACGCTCGACATTATCTAGCGTTGTTAGGCTTTCTCCCTGCTTGGAGGCCCTCAGGAGCATCCGACCAGCTATTTTATCCGCATCAAAAGCGTGCATTGGCTGGCCGGTTTCAAGCATTACGTAATTGGTGACATCGACGACATTGTTAATGCTGCGAATTCCTGATTTTTCTAAGCGCTCGGAGAGCCATCTGGGTGATTTGTTGATTTTTATTGAATCGATAGTGCCGATGCTATAGTGGGGACAAAGGTGCCTGTCAGCGACTTCAAAGGATGCTTCTTGGCCGCCGGCTGGGGCTTGAGTTTCACTCAAAACCGAAGGCAATATCAGCTTTCGCTCATAAATCGCGGCGATTTCTCTGGCCAGACCAATAACCGACAGGCAGTCGGCTCGATTTGGTGTGATTTCAAAATCAAAGACCGGTTCGCTGCCTACCTCCTCGATCGATTCGACTTTTGTCCCACTTAATAAAAGGTCCCAAGCAATCCTTTCCGGTTCCTCTTTAATCTCCACATAATCTTTTAGCCAAGAAAGCGGTACTTTCATAGTTTGGTTAAAATTGATTCAAGAAACGAAGATCATTGTTGTACAAAATGCGGATATCGTCGATGCCATATTTCAGTAGGGTTAGTCGATCAGCGCCGACCCCGAATGCCCAACCCTGGAACTTGACTGGGTCGACATGGCCGTTTTTCAGGACTTGTGGGTGGACCATACCAGCGCCGAGAATTTCCAACCAGCCCTTTTTTGGATGGTAGACTTCAACTTCGATCGAAGGTTCGGTGTAAGGAAAATGATGGCCATATATTCTGATCTTTGCCTTTTCGCCGAAGAAACACTTGGCGAAAAAATCTAGGCTGCCGATTAGGTCAGTCATTTTCGCTTTATCATCGACTAAGAGCCCTTCGACTTGAAAAAAAGTTGGAAAGTGCGTTGCATCTATTGGGTCGCGTCGATAACAGCGTCCCGGAAAAAGAACTCTAATAGGCGGCTTGTGGGTTTCCAGATAACGGACCTGCATACTAGACGTGTGGGTGCGTAAAAGAAGCTCTTCGTCTATGTAGTAGGTTTGTTGAACATCACGGGCTGGGTGATCCGGCGGCATGTTAAGGGTTTGAAAATTGTAGTGGTCGCTTTCTACTTCTGGGCCCTCTACCCAAGTAAAGCCAAGGTAATGAAAAATCTCCTTGATTTCTTCTAACACCTTTGTCAGAGGGTGAAGACTGCCAGGCTCGCCACTTTTTCCTGGAGCAGTAACGTCAATCTTTATTGTTGTTGCAGTGGTTTTTGTTGTCTGCGGGCACGCCGCTAAGGCTTTTTCGACTTCTTCCTTGGCCTCTTTGATTTTCGTCCCAATTCCAGCCCTTTCCCGCATCGAAAGTTTGGGTATTTCTTGGGTGATTCTCGTCAGTATGCCGTGTCGGCGGCCTAAATATTTAATCCTGATTTCTTCCAGCTTTTGGACGCTTCTTGCTTGGGATATTTCTTTCAGGGCTTGGTCGACGAGCTTTTTCAAATCGAATTTCATAATAATCTTCTTCGCTCTTTCTCGTTGTTTAGATTAATTTAATTCTAACATAACTACCAGTGGGATTTTAAGTAGAAAGTGCAAAAATAGCCCCAAGGTGGGAAGCTCACGCCTGCCCTACATGAGCTCCCCACTTTAGGGCTAAGTGCCAATATTTTATCACATAATATCAGGTTTGTCAAGACTATGGGGCGATGATTACGACCTCCTATAGGTTTAGCGAATAGTGGATTTCGTATCTCTTCCTAGTTTTACTTTCTCGACTATTTGGCTGAAAACAGCTTCGTCGGAGAGGGCTATTTCAGCAAGAATTTTTCGGTCCAGCTCAATCTTTGCTTTTTTTAAACCAGAAATAAATTGGCTATATGAGAGATCTCGCAGACGCAAAATCGCATTGATTTTTGTTATCCACAACTGCCGTTTTTTTCGTTTTCTTTGTTTACGACCGGCGAAGGCGTAATTTTCAGCGTGCATAACAGCTTCTTTAGCGGTTCTAACCAACTTGCTTTTAGCACCTGTGTAACCCTTGGCCGCAGCTAGTATCTTTTTGTGCGTTCTTTTCTTTACTAATCCTTTTTTTACTCTGGTCAATTTAACCTCCTAGCAATCTTTTTATTTTCTTCCTAAAGTCGGGAGAAACAGCCGCTGGCTCGCTTTGGCGGCGAAGTCTCCGCTTGGATTTCTTCCGCTTTAGGTGAGAAGAGTAAGCATGTCCTCTGAGTAATTTTCCGCTCGCGGTTATCTTAAACCTTTTTTTGACAGCTTTTTTTGTCTTTTGTTTCATTTTCTTTTTCCAGTTCCGATCGGTTGAATACTCAAACTTAAAGTTCGCCCGACTAGCTTTGGTTCACCGTCTTTTACACCAGCGCTTTCCAGTTCGCTAACCGCCTTCTCCAAAACCTTAAAGCCGAATTCTGGGTGAGCGATTTCCCGGCCAGCGAATTTGACCGTTAATTTAACCCGGTCCCCTGCGTTAAGAAAATTCTTAGCCTGTTCGATTCTGATTGCTAGGTCGTGTTCGCTTATGAGTGGGCCGAGCCAAATCTCCTTGGTATCAGTTTCCTTGGTCTTTCTTTTCGAAATCCTTTCCTTTTTCGATTCTTCGTATTTAAACTTTTTAAAATCGACAATTCGAACAACCGGTGGTTCTGCTTTCGCGGCGATTTCAACCAAATCAAGTTGGGATTCCCTCGCCCTTTTTAAGGCCTCCTCGATGGATACTACACCAATCTGCTTGCCTTCTTGGCTGATCAGACGAACAGTTTTCGCCCGAATATTCTGATTAAATCGGTAATACCTGCCTATTGGCTGGGCTCCTCCAGCGCCCTTTTTAGCCTGTCTAAATTAACAGCCCCCGCTCTGATAACCTGATAGGGGCTTTTAGTTAAATCGACTATTGTTGATGGTACCTGCTGCATCTTCAAAGCTTTTGGCAGTTTTTTCAAATCAATTGCATAGTCTACCAAAGAGATTAGTCGTTTGTCAATTTCGGCAAAGCTGGTTGGGGTTTTTTCACTATGAAAATTTGCACTTGGGGCGAGTATTGGTTCGCCGACTAGCTTAATAATTTCTAAAAGCGGTGGTTGGTTTGGAACGCGGATAGCGATGGTGTCACCCCTGCCGCGGATAGCTTTGGGAACTTTTTCTCTTGCTTTGACCACAATCGTTAGCGGTCCTGGCCAAAATATTCTCGCTAATTTTGTTGAGTGCTTGTCAAAAGAGCCGTATTCGAACGCTTGTGAAGCACTGGCGGTTAAAATTAATTGAGGTTTGGTGGTTTCATCCTGTCTGATTTGATAAAGCCGGCTGATCGATTGTTGCTTGCTGATTGCACAACCTATTCCATAAACTGTGTCAGTCGGGAATATTACGATGTCGCCGCGCTTTAGGTGGTTAGCCGCCTTCTGGATCATTTATGTTCTCTTATCTCACTTTTGATGCGCTCAGCAAATTCGGGGAAATCAACCGCCCCTTCGTCGCCTCTAGACCTTGAGCGGACAGCGACTTTGTTTTGAACCTGCTCTTTGTCGCCAACGATTAACATATACGGAATTTTTTGTAACTGGGCGTCGCGGATCTTTGCTTGCATAGTTTCGGTTCGTGAGTCAACCTCGACTCTTACACCGGCCTCGATCAGTTTTTTGCGAAGATTTTCAGCGTAAGATGTATGCCTTTCGGCGATTGGAATTATCCTTGCCTGAATCGGTGAGAGCCAAACTGGAAAAGCCCCAGCGTAATGTTCAAGCAAAATTCCAATGAAACGCTCAAACGAGCCATAAATTACTCGGTGGATGACTACTGGAGTTTTTTGCTTACCGGACCGATCAATGTATTTGAGTTTAAATCGGTGTGGTAGTTGAAAATCAAGCTGGATTGTACCTGTTTGCCACTCTCTACCAAGTGCATCTTTCATCAAAATGTCAATCTTTGGTCCGTAAAAAGCACCATCCCCATCGAGAATAAAATATTCTTTTCCGCTTTTTTCCAAGATTTGTTTCAGGGCCGCTTCAGCTCTGTCCCAAACCTCTTGCTCGCCCAAAAACTTCTCTGGCCGAGTGCCTAGCCTTAGCCGATATTTAAGTTCAAAAATAGAGTAAAAGTCATCAGCGATTCCTAAAACCTCTGAGTATTCACTGGCAATTTGTTCCTCGCTGATAAAAATATGAGCATCGTCCTGTTGAAATCGTCTGGTTCGAAACAGACCGTTCAGAGTTCCAGATTTTTCAAACCGGTGAATTACGTCCGTGTTGGATAAGCGCAGCGGCAAATCTTTATAGCTTCTGGTTTTGGCTGCGTAGACGATCATTGCGTTGGGACAGTTCATCGGTTTAACTGCGTAGGTGGTTTCTTTATCGACTGGCACAACGAACATCTCATCTTTGTAAAACTTCCAGTGGCCCGAAGTTTCCCAGAGTTGCCGTTCATTTATTAAAGGTGAAGAAATTTCTTGATAACCTTTCTTCTGATGATACTTTCGCCAAAAATCGATTAGCTCGTTGAAGACTGTGAGCCCTTTTGGCAACCAATAAGGCATGCCAGGAGAAGTCTCATGGAACATAAAAAGTTCTAATTCAGCACCGATTTTTTTGTGGTCACGTTTCTTAGCTTCCTCAAGCTGCCAAATATGCTCGTCAAGCTCTTTTTTGGTTGGCCAAACTGTGCCGTAGATTCGAGTGAGCATCGGATTGTTTTCGCTACCGCGCCAGTAAGCCCCAGCGATGTTTAATAATTTAAATTCTCCAATCTGGCTAGTTGAATCAACATGAGGGCCGCGGCAAAGATCAATAAAATCGCCGAGTTTGTAATAACTGACCTTTTTTACCTCTTTCTTTGTGGCTAATTTTGTTGGCGTCTCCTCGTCTTCGATAGCTGTATCGCCGGTTTCCTTGATCTGCTTTATTAGTTCCAATTTGTAATTTTGTCCTCGTTTCTTTTCAAATTTTAGTGCCTCCTCTATCCCCATTTCCGAGCGCTTCAGTGGTAAATTTTTCTTTTTCAATTCCTCCATCTTCTTTTCGATTTTTGGTAAATCTTCTTCGCTGATTTTTTCTGGGAATTCAAAATCGTAGTAAAAACCATTTTCGATAGTCGGCCCAATACCAAATTTTGTTTTTGGCCAGAGATCGCTGACCGCGGCAGCAAGAAGATGAGCA
>Ga0315268_10006115_pt1 | contig 12835 bp, 10 predicted proteins | sample C1_top_MG_FD_204535 | JGI IMG/M metagenome (GOLD analysis project Ga0315268, IMG submission 204535) | Sediment microbial communities from Yellowstone Lake, YNP, Wyoming, USA - C1_top | ecosystem: Environmental > Aquatic > Freshwater > Lake > Sediment | place: USA: Wyoming | collected 2017-08-01 | reverse complement strand
AGCTCGCCGTCCGCAGCCCGCTGCTCGAGAACGGACTGACCAAGCCGGCGATCCGCCGCCTGAGCCGAAGCTTCGATCTCCCCACGGCGGACCGGGGTTCGTTCGCATGCCTCTCCTCGCGTTTCCCGTACGGAACGACGATCGACGAGGAGTCGCTGCGGCGCGTGGAGGCGTGCGAGGAGGTGCTGCGGGGGTTCGGCTTCCGGCAGTTCCGGGTGCGCGTCCACGACGCGGTGGCGCGCATCGAAGTCGGGACAGACGAGATCCCGCGCCTCTTCGAGCCGGAGGTCTCCGAAGCGGTCCACGCGCGGTTCCTGGAGAACGGGTTCCTCTACGTCTCCGTGGACCTCAAGGGGTACCGCACCGGTTCGATGAACGAGGGGCTGCCGACAACTACCCGGGGCCTCGTCGCAGGGCCACCCGAAGACCAGTAGCCGACCCGTCTCAGTTCTTCAGGATGTTCGACTTGAAGATCAGCTTCTCGTGGTCGTCGCCGTCTTCCGGGAACGACGCGTGGCCGAACCGCACTACGACGCGCACATCCTTGGCGCGGCGACAGATCTCCTCGACCTCGGCGGCGATCGCCTTCTTGATCCGCGGGATCGCGCTGATCTTGCCGTCCTCCGCCTCGGGCAGGATCATCCCGAACTTCCACTCGCTGATCCGAGCCACGATGTCGTACTCGCGAAGGGAGGCGCGGACCGCCTTCGCCACCTGCTTCATCACCCAGTCCGCGCGACCGGCGCGGGAATGCGACCCCGCGGGCACGTGCGCCTGGACCTCGCAGATCATCAGGACGAGGCGCCGCCGGAACCGCTTCGCCCGGCTGATCTCGTGCAGCAGGCGCTCCTGGAAATATTTCAGGGTGGGCAGCGAGGTCGTCTCGTCGAGGTTCTTCAGCCGGTCGTTCCGCTCGTAGGCGATCGCGTTCACGATCGCCTTCTCGGAGTACTTGAGGAATTTTCCGAACGTGGCGAGGTCCTCGGTGGTGAACGAGGAGGGAAAGAACGTCTTGTGGGGGAACTTGTCGAAGATCGTGACGGTCCCGAGGATCTCCCCGTCCCCGTGGAGAGGAACGCACGCGAGCGTCCGGGCGACCCCGGCGAAGTCCCGCCAGCCGGGCTCTTGCGAGGCATCGCGCACGAGCACGGACGGCTCCCCCTTGAGGACGATGGTCACCGCCTTCTTGTCCATGAGGAAGAGGTCCTTCTGCTCCCCTTCCGTCTTCATCCCGTAGTACTCACGGATCCCGTACTTCCCGGTTTCCTGGTCGAGCAGGCGGATGACGCACGTCTCCGCCTCGAGGATGAGGCAGGCGGAGGTGGCCACCAGCTTGAGAAGCCTGGACAGGTCGAGCGTGGAGATGATGTTGATCCCGGCTTCGTTGATCGCGGCGATCTTTGTCATCCGGAGGGCGGCGGACTCCTCCCGCAGCGACACCCCCACGGCGTCCGAGAGCAGGACGGCGGCGTCGGTGACCACCGACAGCTTCTCTTCGGGGATTTCCCTCTCGGTGATCGTCTGCACGACGAGCACCCCGTTCGGCTCCCCGGAGGAGAGGAGCGGAAAGATGAGCACCGTGCCGCGCCGGCGGCTGTTCTCCGGCCTTTTCCCCTCCGAGAGGACGATGGGACGACGCTCGGCGAGGCTGAGTTCCTCGAGGGTACCCTCCGCAGGAAAGTGGAACTCCGGGGCGCCCGGCGTCACTCGGAGGGTGCTGGTGCGAACGTAGAAGTCCTCGCTGTCGCGGTCGAACAGGAGGATGGAAACGGTCCCCCCTCCCAACCAGGCGGAGAGCTCGCCGGAGAACTCCCGCAGGCGTTCCTCGATCGGCTTCGCCGACCGGAGGATCTCCCCGGCCTTCCTCGCGAAATCGGAGGGCACCCTATTCCCCATCCATCGTCACCCGGATCCGCAGCCGGAGGGGGTTTCCCGCCGCATCGATGAACAGCGCCGGCAGGACGGCCTGCCCTTCGGGGGAGATGAAGGGCGCCTCGAACTTGAGAAAGGTGAGCCCCGACCCCTCGACGTCGGCGGACACCGTGAAGGCCGGGGGCTCCGGTTTGGTTGCCTTTTCCGGGACCTCGACCTCGATCTCCGAAAGTTCCTCGAACTCCCTGGACGGTTCCGGCGTTTCCGAAGACCGAAGCGAGATCGGCTCCAGGTCGACCTCGGCGACGGCGGCCTCGGGCGCCGCCGCGTGGGCGCCCTCTCCCTCTTCCCCGATCTCCTCGACGTCGGAAATTTCCTCGAGGGGCTCGGCCGCCTTCGTGGTGAAGGTCTTCCGGATCCGCGCGTCGGCAAGATCCCCTATATCGTCGTGCGCCGCCATCTCTCCCGGCATCAGAAGGGTTTTCCGGAGGTGAGCGAAGGCCATCCTGGAGATCCCCACCAGCGTCTCGGTCACCCCCCTGCCGGTGGGCGCGACCGCCTCGAAGGCGGGAACACCCAGGAAATTCAACGCGGCGTTCAACTCCGCGACCGGGGCGGCGTTCCGAAGGTCCCGCTTGTTGTACTGAAGGACGAACGGGAGATCCTCGAGCTTCTTCCCGTAGGAGGAGAGGTTGTCCATCAGGTTCTTAAGGCTCTCCATGTCGCCGTTGATCATCTCCCGCTGGGAGTCGGCGACGAACACGACGCCATCCACGCCCTGGAGCACCAGCCTCCGGGTGGCGTTGTAGAACACCTGCCCCGGAACCGTGTAGAGATGGAAGCGGACCTTGAACCCCTTGATCTGCCCCAGTTCGACCGGGAGGAAGTCGAAAAACAGGGTCCGGTCGGTCTCGGTGGGAAGGGAGATCAGCCGCCCCTTCTGCTCCGGGCGCAGCATCCTGTGGACCATCTCGATGTTGGTCGTCTTGCCGGAGAGGCCCGGGCCGTAATAGACGATCTTCGCGCTGAGCTCGCGGGTCGCATAGTTGAAGAGGGCCATCGGTTCTCCCGGATCGTCAGTGACGCTGGGCCAGCAGCCGTCTCGCCTCCTGCCGCACCACGGCCGAAAGGCTGCGGTTTTGCGACAGGACCCTCAACTCGCTGGTCTGGTACGTCTTCAGGAACCGGATCGCGGCCGGCGGCGGTGTCCTCGGGTTCAGGACCAGCGCGCTGACCACTTGCCGGTTCGCGGTCCATTGCCGGCTGTCCGCGATGAACCGGAGCACGTCTTCGTGGGTCAGGGAGGAAGCCGCGTAGGAGACGATATCGTCCTCCGACAGTTTCGGGCTCCCGATCACCGCGCGGGCCACCATGCTGCTCCCGTCCCGCGACAGGATCCGGCGGACTTCCCGGTTCCCCTTGACCGCGAGTTCCACCTTCCCGGGCACGGAGAGCCGGGCGATCTGCGCGGCGATCGAACTCCGCTCATCTTCGCCGATCGGCCGCTCCTCCGTGAGGTCCGGTCCGGGCGACGGGCCTCCGGGACCGATCACTCCTCCTCCTCTTCCCCCATCTCCTTCTTCGACTCCGAGATCACCTTCTCCGCGATGACGGTGGGGATCTCCTCGTAGTGGGACACCTTCATTGTAAACTGTCCGCGGCCGGAAGTGATCGAACGAAGGTCGGACGAATAGCGGAGGACCTCCGCCAACGGCACCTGGCACCGGACGATCTGGCTCTTCCCGAGGGCGTCCACCCCCAGGACCCGGCCGCGGCGGCCGTTGAGATCCCCGATGATGTCCCCCACGTTCTCCTCCGGGATGACGACCTCCATCTCGGCGATCGGTTCGAGAAGGACCGGCTTGGCGGCCAGCGCCGCTTTCCTGAAGGCGAGGGACCCGGCGATCTTGAACGCCATCTCGGAGGAATCGACGTTGTGGAAGGAGCCGTCGAAGACGGTGGCTTTCACGTCCACCATCGGATATCCCGCGATGACCCCCTTGCTCATCCGCTCCACGATCCCCTTTTCCACCGCGGGGATGTATTGGCGCGGGATCGAGCCGCCCACGATCCCGTCCACGTACTCGAACCCCTTCCCGCGCGGCTGCGGCTCGAGGCGGATCCAGCAGTCGCCGTACTGCCCGCGACCGCCGGTCTGCTTCCTGTGCTTCCCCTGGGCTTCGGATTTCCCCTTGAGCGTCTCGAAGTAGGCGATCTTCTGCGTGCGCAGCTCCACCTCGACGCCGTAGACGCGCTTCAGTTTCTCGACAGCCACTTCGACGTGGGTCTCCCCCATCCCCGCGAGGATGAACTCGTTCGTCTGCGGGTCCTTGCGGAAACGGAGGGTCGGGTCCTCCTCGATCATCCGGGCAAGGGAGCTCCCAAGCTTGTCCTCGTCGTTGCGCGTCTTCGGACGGACCGCGAAGGAGATGACCGCCTCCAGGGAGGCCGGGCGCTCGAAGACGATCGGGGCCTTCGGATCGCACAGGGTGTCCCCCGTGGAGGTCTCCTTGAATTTCGCCACCGTGACGATCTCCCCCGCGGAGGCCGACCCGACCCCCTTCTGCTTCTTCCCCTCCAGCCGCAGGATCTGCCCGATCCGCTCCACCGCGTCCTTGCTCGAATTCAGCGGGGACATGTCCGGCGTGAGCGTGCCGGAGAAGATCTTGAAGATGGAGAGCTTCCCCGCGTACGGATCCGCCAGCGTCTTGAAGACCTGGGCGGAGAACGGCGCGCTCGCCGCGATGGGGCGCTTCTCGGCGACCTTCTTCTTCGGGTTGGTTCCCTCGACCTCCCCCCGGTAGGAGGGATCGGGAAGGGCGAAGTTGACGAGGTCGAGCACCGGATGGATCGCGATGTTGCGGAGCGCGGAGCCGTAAAGGACCGGGAGGAACCTCATCGCCCGCACACCCGCCCGAAACCCGTCCCGGATCTCCTCGTCGGTGAGGGCGGTCCCCTCGAGGTACTTCTCGATCAGCGCGTCGTCGGACTCGGCGCACGATTCGACGAGCTTCTCCCGGGCGCTCGAGGCTTCGGCGGCCAGGTCGGCGGGGATCTCCTGGAGGGTGAACTCGCCGGTGTCGCCCTTGTACATCATCGCCTTCATCCGGAACAGGTCGATCACGCCGCGGAACTCCGCCTCCTTCCCGATCGGCAGCTGCACAGGCACCGCGGGCACCTTCAGGATGTCGGTGATCTCCTCGACCGCTTTCGCGGGATCGGCGCGCTCCCGGTCCATCTTCGAAACGAAGGCGATCACCGGCACGTCCGCCGCCCGCGCGAGGCTCCACATCTTCTCGGTCTGGACCTCCACTCCGGAGACGGCGTTGACGACGAGGATCGCGCCGTCCAGCACCTTGAGGCAGGACCGGGTGTCGGCTTCGAAGTTGATGTAGCCGGGGGTGTCGGCGAGCGTGACCTCGACCTTGTCCCAGACGTAGTGATGGAAGGAGGTGCTGATCGTGATCTTCCTCCGGATCTCCTCCGGATCGTAGTCGAAGTTGGAGCTTCCGTCGTCCACTTTTCCCATCCGGTCCGTGGCCTTCGCGTCGAACAGAAGGACCTCCGCCAGCGTCGTTTTTCCCGCTCCTCCGTGCGCGATGATGCCGACGTTCCGGATCTGATGGATGTCCACTCTGACCGTCCTCCTAAGGGGCGTATGTTCCGCGGACCGGGACTTCCACGGGTCAGGAAAGGTTCCTCTCGTATATTATACGCAACCCCTCGAGAGTCAAATTCTCATCAATTACGTGGATTTTTGTCGTCTCGGTGGCGATCGTCCGCGCGAGCCCCCCGGTGGCGACCACCAAGAGGTCGAGCCGGACCTCCTTCCGGATCCGGTCGATGATCCCCTCGACCATCGCGACATATCCGTAGAAGAGCCCCGACTGCATCGCCGCCACCGTGTTCTTCCCGATGACCGTGGCGGGCTTGGCGATCTCGATCCGGGGAAGCTTCGAGGCCTGCCGGAAGAGGGCCTCGGCGGAGATGCTCACCCCGGGGGCGATCACGCCGCCCATGTAGTCCCCCACCTCCGACACCAAGTCGAAGGTGGTGGCCGTCCCGAAGTCGACGACGATGGCGGGCCGATGATGCTTCGCGAACACCGCCACGGCGTTGACGATCCGGTCCGCCCCGACCTCCTTTGGGTTGTCCATCTTGATGGAGATCCCGGTCTTGATCCCGGGGCCCACGATCATCGGCGTCAACCCGAAGTAACGCTCGCACAGCTCCACGATGGTGGGGGTGAGCGGCGGGACCACGGAGGAGATGATGATCGCCTTGATTTCCCGGGAGGAGAAATCGCTCGCGTCGTAGAGGTTCCGCAGAAGGATACCGTACTCGTCGCTCGTCTTCTCCCGGTCGGTCCACACCCGCCAGTGGTGGAGAAGCGTCTTCCCCTCGAAGACCCCGAGGACGGTGTTCGTGTTCCCCACGTCGATCACCAGGAGCATCGGGTGTTCCCTACCCCCTCATCGCCGGAAGTCCAGGATCTCTCCGCTGTGCACCGATTCGATCGCCGGGGCACCGTCGGGGAGGAAACGGAGCGCCCCGACCGAGTCGAGCCCGTCCGCGGTTCCCCACCCCTCCCCGCCCTGCCGCCGAAGGAGGACGCGCCGCCCCCGAAGGAAGTCCCGGCAGTCCCATCCGTGGCGGAGCGAGGCGATCCCGCCCCCGATAAATTCCGCGTACCGCGTCCCGAACGCGTCGAGCAGCCGGGCGAGGACGTCGACCCGGCGGAACGCCCTCCCCGCGCGGATCCGGAGGGAGGTCGCCGTGCCGCGGAGATCCGGAGGGAAATCGGCCTCTTCCATGTTCACATTGAGCCCCACGCCGATCACGACGTGGCGCACGCCTTCCGGGTCGGATGCCATCTCCGCGAGGATCCCCGCCGCCTTCCGTCCTCCGCAATACAGGTCGTTCGGCCACTTGAGGGACGCGGGAACGCCCAGTGCCTCGACCGCGTCGGCGAGGGCGACGCCGGCCACGAGTGCGAGCAGCGGAGCATCAACGGTCGGGACGGAAGGCCGAAGGAGCAGGGAAACGTACAGGTTCTTTCCCGCGGGAGACACCCACCGGCGGCCCATCCGTCCCCGGCCCGCGGTCTGCGCGTCGGCGACGACGACGGTCCCGTGCTTTGCTCCGTTTTCCGCCATCTCCATCGCCACGCGGTTCGTGCTGTCGGTCGCCGCGAGGCACACCAGGTCGGTCCACGGGAGGCCGGGGCGAAGCGCCTCGCGGACCTCCCCCTCGCCGATCCGGTCCCCCATTTCGACCCCGTGGCGTCGCATCCGTCGCAAACCGTCATCCAGTAAGCATTGGCGGTCTCAGACGGTCACTTTCCCCTGGTGGGCGCCGAAGACCGAGCGCATTACGTCGGAGATCTCACCGAGCGTGGCGTAGGCGCGAACGGCGGAAAGGATCGGTCCCATGACGTTGACCTTTCCCCGGCAGGCGGACTCGATGTCGACCAGGGCGGCGCGGACCGCAGCGAAGTTACGCCGCTTCCGGAGGGCCGCGAGGCGCTTGCGCTGTTCCTTTTCGACCCGGGGATCGACCTTGAGGAGGTTGTCGGGCTTTCCCTCCTGCACGACGAAGTCGTTCACCCCCACGACGACCTGCTCCTTCCGCTCGACCTGCAGCTGGTACCGGTACGAAGCGTCCTGGATCTCTTTCTGGATGTATCCGGAGTCCACGGCCTGAATGACCCCGCCCATCCGGTCGATCCGGTCGATGTACTCCCGCGCCTGCCGCTCGATCCCGGAGGTGAGGGCCTCGACGCACCAGGAGCCGCCGAGCGGATCGATCGTGTCCGCGACCCCGCTCTCGTGCGCGATCAACTGCTGCGTCCGGAGGGCGATGCGCACCGACTCTTCCGTGGGAAGGGACAGCGCCTCGTCGCGCGAGTTCGTGTGCAGCGACTGGGTGCCCCCCAGGACGGCCGAAAGCGCCTGGATCGTCACGCGGACGATGTTGTTGTCGGGCTGCTGCGCGGTGAGGGACGACCCGGCGGTCTGCGTGTGGAACCGGAGCATCCAGGAGCGGGGATCCTTCGCCCCGAACCGCTCCCGCATGATCCCGGCCCACAGCCGTCGCGCGGCCCGGAACTTGGCGACCTCCTCGAGGAAGTTGTTGTGGGCGTTGAAGAAGAAGGCCAGGCGCGACGCGAAGGAGTCGACCGACATCCCGGCGTCGATCGCGGCCTGCACGTAGGCGATCCCGTTCGCGAGGGTGAAGGCGACCTCCTGCGCCGCCGTCGACCCCGCCTCGCGGATGTGGTAGCCGGAGATGCTGATCGTGTTCCAGCGGGGGACGGCGTCCTTGCAGAAGGCGAAGATGTCGGTGATGATCCGCATCGAGGGGGCGGGCGGGAAGATGTAGGTCCCCCTGGCGATGTACTCCTTCAGGATGTCGTTCTGGATGGTGCCGTTCAGCGCCGCGGCGGCCACCCCCTGCTTTTCGCCGACGGCGATGTACATCGCCAGCAGGATGGCGGCGGTCGAGTTGATCGTCATCGAGGTGGAGACCTTCCCGAGCGGGATCCGGTCGAACAGGACCTCCATGTCCTCGAGGGAGTCGATCGCCACGCCGACCTTCCCGACCTCCCCGAACGACATGGGGGCGTCGGAGTCGTACCCCATCTGGGTCGGAAGATCGAAGGCCACGGACAGACCCGTCTGGCCGTTGTCCAGCAGGTAGCGGTACCGGCGGTTCGACTCCTTCGCGTCCCCGAAGCCCGCGTACTGCCGCATCGTCCAGAAGCGGCCGCGGTACATCGTCGGCTGGACGCCGCGCGTGAAGGGGAACTCGCCAGGGAAGCCCGCGTCACGAAGATAATCGAACGACGCGAGGTCCTCCGGCGTGTAGAGGCGGCGGACTTCTTCCCCGGAGGTGCTCTCGAACCGGGGGCGGCGATCCCGCGCCTTCGACATCACCGGCGCAAGGATGTCCCGCTCCCAGCGCTCGCGCGCCTCCCGAAGCCCGCCCTTCCCGTTCTTCCCCGCCATCGGGCCCTCCTATTCCACGAGGAGCAGCTTCGCCCCCGACTCGACGACCTCGCCTTCCTTTACGAAGATCTCCTTCACCTTCCCCGCGAGGGCGGACTTCAGCTCGTTCTCCATCTTCATCGCCTCGACGACGATCACTCCCTGGCCAGCCTCGACCTCCTGCCCCTTCTTGACCAGGAGCTTGACCACCTTCCCGGGCATCGGGGAGGTGAGCATCGCCTTCCCGGCGGAGCCCTTGCCGCCCGCCCGGATCATCGCCCGGCGCTGCTCGTTCATCAGGGCGAACTTGTGGCAGTCGCCCTGGATGAGCACCTCGTACTCCTCCGTCGGCAGCTGGGTCACGTCCACCACGAACGACGCGCCCCGGTACAGGACCGACCAGAGCTGGCCGGTCACCTGCCGGGCGTCCACGACGTGCTCCACCCCGTCGATCTCCACCTTGTAGTTCGCCCCGCCGAGTTCCTCGACGGTGATCGTCACTTCCCGCTCGCCGATCGTCGCCACGTAGCTCATCGCCGCACCTACCCGATCTTCCGGATGCCCGGGCGCGTGGAATATTTCCACATCGAGACGGGACCGGCCGCCTCCCCGGGTTGCTGGGCCACCGCGCGCTTCCGCTCCCCGGTGAACACCTGGATCGCCGCCGTGACCAGGGCGACCTCCTCATTCTGGAGCTTGCGCCCCTCTTCCTCCTTGAAGAACACCTTGTCGATGAAATTCGTGTCGAAGTTCCCGGAGATGAAGTGCCGGTTGTTCATCACGCGGATGTGGAAGGGGATGGTGGTTTTCACCCCCGTGACCACGTATTCGGCGAGGGCGCGCTTCATCCGGGCGATCGCCTCCGTCCGGTCCTTCCCCCACGCCACCAGCTTGGAGATGATCGGATCGTAGTAGATGGGGATCTCGAACCCCCTGGACATCCCCGAGTCGTCCCGCACCCCTGGGCCCCCCGGGACGCGCAGCGCTGTGACCACGCCGGGACACGGCATGAAGTTGCGCTCCGGGTCCTCGGCGTAGACGCGGCACTCGATCGCGTGCCCCGTCTGCTTCACGTCGTCCTGACGGATCGAAAGCTCCTCCCCCGCCGCCACGCGGATCTGCTCCTTGACGATGTCGATCCCGGTCACCATCTCCGTGACCGGGTGCTCGACCTGGAGCCGGGTGTTCATCTCGAGGAAGAAGAAGTTCCGTTTCGAGTCCACGAGGAACTCGCACGTCCCCGCGCCCTCGTACTTCACCGCCCGCGCCGCCTCGATCGCCACCTTCCCCATCGCGGCCCGCATCTCGGGGGTGACGATGACGGAGGGAGACTCCTCGATCACCTTCTGGTGACGCCGCTGGATGGAACACTCGCGCTCGCACAGGTGGACGTAGTTCCCGTGCTGGTCCCCAAGGAGCTGTATCTCCACGTGGCGGGGGTTCTCGATGTATTTCTCGATGTACACGGAATCGTCGCCGAAGGCGGATTTCGCTTCCGATTTCGCCATCCGCAGGGAGGACGAAAGCTCGGACTCCTCCCTCACCAGCCGCATCCCCTTGCCGCCGCCCCCGGCGGTCGCCTTGAGCATCACCGGGAGGCCGATCTCCTTCGCGACGCGGAGGATCTCGGCCTCCGTGGCGATCGGCTCCACGGTCCCGGGGACCACGGGGACGCCCGCCGACTGGACCGTCTTCCTGGCGAGCGTCTTGGAGCCCATCGTCCGCATGGCGTAGGCGGAGGGGCCGATCAGTTTGATCTTCTCCTTCTCGCACCGGTCGGCGAACAGCGGGTTTTCCGCGAGGAAGCCGTACCCGGGGTGAATGGCCTCCGCGCCGGTCCTTTTGGCCACGTCGATGATCTTGTCGATCACCAGGTACGACTCCCGCGCCGGCGCGGGTCCGATGCAGTACGCCTCGTCGGCGTAGCGGGTGTGGAGGGCCTTCCGGTCGACCACGGAGAAGACCGCCACCGAGCGGATCCCCATCTCCTTGCAGGCGCGGAGCACCCGGACGGCGATCTCCCCGCGGTTCGCGATCAGGATCTTCCGGAACACGTTTGCCTCCTACAGGGGGATGTTGCCGTGCTTGCGCGGCGGGTTCGTGTCGCGCTTGTTCTTCAGCATCTCGAACGCCTTGATGACTTTCGGCCTGGTCTCCGAGGGCATGATGACCTCGTCGATGTAACCGAGCTCGGCCGCCTTGTACGGCGAGGCGAAGCGCTCCCGGTAGTCGGCCACCAGTTCGGCCTTGGTCGCCTCCGGGTTGTCGGATTTGACGAGCTCCTTCCGGAAGATGATGTTCACCGCCCCGTCGGGGCCCATCACGGCGATCTCGGCGGTCGGGAAGGCGAAGTTGACGTCCCCCCGGATGTGCTTGGAGGACATGACGTCGTACGCACCGCCGTACGCCTTGCGGGTGATGACGGTCACCTTGGGGACGGTCGCTTCCGCGAAGGCGTAAAGGAGCTTCGCCCCGTGCTTGATGATCCCGCCGTACTCCTGGGTCGTCCCAGGGAGGAAGCCCGGCACGTCGACGTAGGTCAGCAGCGGGATGTTGAAGGCGTCGCAGAAGCGGACGAAGCGCGCCCCCTTGATCGAGGAGTTGATGTCGAGGCAGCCGGCGAGGATCGCGGGCTGGTTCGCCACGACGCCGACGGACCGCCCGTTCATCCGCGCGAACCCGATGACGAGGTTTCTCGCGTAATGTTCCTGGATCTCGAAGAAATCCCCGTCGTCCGCGACTTTCCTGATCACGTCCCGGATGTCGTACGGCTTCGTCGGAATGTCGGGGACCACCTGGTTCAGGCTCTCGTCCGTGCGGTCCGGGGAATCTTTCGGCGTCACGGCGGGGGGGTCTTCCATGTTGTTCTGCGGGACGAAGGAGAGCAGTTCCCGGATGAGATAGAGGCACTCCTTCTCGTCCTCGGCCGCGAAGTGGGCCACGCCGCTGCGCTCGTTGTGGGACATCGCCCCGCCGAGGTTCTCCTTGGTGACCTCCTCGTGGGTGACCGTCTTGATGACGTCCGGGCCCGTGACGAACATGTAGGAAGTGTTCTTGACCATCAGGATGAAGTCGGTGATCGCGGGGGAGTAGACGGCGCCGCCGGCGCACGGCCCCATGATCGCGGAGATCTGGGGGACGACCCCCGAACTGAGGGTGTTCCGCAGGAAGATGTCGGCGTATCCGGCGAGGCTCTGGACCCCCTCCTGGATGCGCGCGCCGCCGGAGTCGTTCAGGCCGACGACCGGGGCCCCGTTGCGGACCGCGTGGTCCATGATCTTGCAGATCTTCTCCGCGTACGCCTCGGAGAGGGAGCCGCCGTACACGGTGAAGTCCTGGGCGAAGAGGTAGACGAGCCGCCCGTTCACCTTCCCGTACCCGGTGATCACGCCGTCCCCGAGGAACTTTTCCATCTCGAAATCGGCGCAGCGGTGCTGGACGAAGCGGTCCATTTCGACGAAGGTGTTCGGATCGAGGAGAAGCTCAACCCGCTCCCGCGCCGTCAGCTTCCCCTGCGCGTGCTGGGTCTCGATCCGCTTCCTGCCGCCCCCTTCCATCGCGAGGGCGTTTCTCTTGCGCAACACCTCGAACTTCTCTTCGAGCGACATCGCTCTCCTCCTGGGCGGCCAGTCCGTTTCGTGATGGTGTTACATATCATCCCGCGACGCCGAGTGTCAACGATGCGGGGCGTCCCCGTCGTCGCGGAACAGCGCCTGGCGGACCAGCTCGGCGATGTGGACGACGCGCAGGGAGGGGTCCGTCCGGGCGGCCATGTCCCGCATCTGGAGGACGCACCCCGAGCAGGCGGTGGAGATCATCTTCGTCCCGCCGCGCGCCGCGACCGTCACCCTGTTCTCCCCGATCCGCGCGGAGGTCGGGTAGTCGCGCACGTTGAACGTTCCCCCGTATCCGCAGCACAGGTCGGCGCCCGTCATCTCGGCGAACGCCGGGCCGACGGCACGCGACAGCACCTCCCT
>Ga0315268_10006114_pt1 | contig 12837 bp, 12 predicted proteins | sample C1_top_MG_FD_204535 | JGI IMG/M metagenome (GOLD analysis project Ga0315268, IMG submission 204535) | Sediment microbial communities from Yellowstone Lake, YNP, Wyoming, USA - C1_top | ecosystem: Environmental > Aquatic > Freshwater > Lake > Sediment | place: USA: Wyoming | collected 2017-08-01 | reverse complement strand
CGGTTGCCCACCAATCAAGTTGGTTGTTGCTTCCATTCGAACAAAAGCCACTTTGTCTTTGCCGTATTTCTTTATCACGTTCTTCAGTTTCTGCGGGTCAATGCAACCCTTGAACGGGTTAGTGCTTTCAGTCTTCAATGCCTCATCATAGTAAATCTCCAAAACTGTTGCACCCGCCAGCTCAATGTGCGCCCGAGTGGTCGTGAAGTGATAGTTGGTTGGGACAACGTCGCCCTGCTTGATGAAGACTTTTGCAAGCAAATGCTCTGCGGCTCTGCCTTGATGAGTATTCATCACGTACTTGTAGCCCAAAACGTCTTCCACTGCGTTAGCGAACTCGTAGAACGTCATGCTTCCAGCATAAGCGTCATCCGCTTTCAAAAACGCAGCAAACTGGTTGTCGCTCATAGCATTTACGCCGCTGTCAGTCAGCATGTCAAGGAAGATGTCTTTGGTTTTGAGCAGAAACGTGTTGTAACCCGCTTCTCCCATGGCTTTAAGCCGTTCATCCACTGGAATCAGCGAGATTTTCTGAACCATTCGAGCCTTATGCATCTCGATGGGTATTTCTTTGCCCGAAGCAAGTTTTATGGACATTATGCAAACCTCGTGAATGCCGCTATGTTCGGTTTCAGGTTTTAATAATACTTTCGGTCAAGACTTGAACCATTCAACATCGTGATTTGCGACCAAAAGTTATATGTGAAACGAAGAGAGAATGACAGTTTTCCCCCTCAGGTGAGAAGTTTATTGCCAGATCCCCACGCGCTACTCGAAGACAACCCAAACAAAAGAGTGCTTCTACTCGGCAATGAAGCCATCGCCAGAGGAATTCTTGAAGCCGGCATAAGCGTCGTGACAACTTACCCAGGCACGCCTGCATCAGAAATCGGCGACTCCATCGCAGCCATAGCACATGAAGCTGGTTTATACATGGAATACTCAACCAACGAAATGGTCGCCATGGAAGTCGCAGGAGGAGCCGCAAACTGCGGAGTACGAGCGTTAACAGCAATGAAACATGTCGGGCTAAACGTGGCAGCAGACATGCTTATGACACTAGCATACGCTGGTGTCAGAGGCGGCTGCATAATAGTCACAGCAGACGATCCCGAATGTCACAGCTCACAAAACGAGCAAGACAACCGCTTCTACGCTCTGCTTTCAAACCTTCCATGCTTAGAGCCGTCAGATCCACAGGAAGCGAAGGAAATGACAATTTCAGCCATAGAAATCTCAGAAAGGCTGGAAGTACCAGTGCTGTTGAGAACAACAACTCGCGTGAGCCACACAAGAGGACCAGTCACTTACGGTGAATTGACAAAACCAAATTTGAAGGGCAAATTCGTGAGAGACGTTAAACGTTTGGTAATGGTTCCAGCCAATTCAAGACCAAAACACACCGTGTTCCTAAAAACCATGGAAAAAGCAAAAGAAATCAGCGAATCATCGCCCTACAACAGAGTTGTGCGTGAAGGAAAAAGCAGAGAGTACGGCTTAATCTCCTCAAGCTCAGCTTACAACTATGCGGTTGAAGCGGCAGACCTCTTAGGCTTAGATGCCAGCATCCTGAAACTGGGAATGACTCATCCAATGCCTGAAAAGTTGATCGCAGAATTTCTCAAAAAGCACAAAAAAGTAATTGTTGTTGAAGAGCTGGAACCGTACATGGAAATGCAGGTCAAAGCCATAGCCAAAGATTATACGTGCAAAACTGAAGTGCATGGAAAGACAGGTAAGCCGTATTTTTCGAGAGAGGGAGAGCTTTCGACCCGAGCCGTTGCAGAAGGACTAGCCAGAATAACCAATAAGAAGTTGCCAATTGACTTCGCAAGCATAGACAAACGATTCACCGAAGTTGTAAAAGAGCTCCCCCGCAGACCGCCGATCTTGTGTGCAGGATGTCCACACCGAGCCTCATTCTACGTCATGAGAAGAGTTGGAGGCGAAAACGCAATTTACCCAACAGATATCGGCTGCTACGCCCTTGGCATTGCTCCACCACTGAACATTGGCGACATCATGATCTGCATGGGCGCAAGCCTAGGCACAGCACAAGGAATAAGCAAAGCCACAAATGCACCCACAATCGCTGTGATCGGAGACTCAACCTTTTTCCATGCCGCATTGCCTGGACTCGTGAATGCGGTTTACAACAATTCCAAAGTGACCTTAGCTGTGTTGGACAATGCCACAACCGCAATGACGGGACATCAACCGCATCCTGGAACTGGATTGACAGGCATGGGCAGCCCGTCAGAGAAGGTCAGCATTGAGAAGGTGGCGGAAGGGTGTGGAGTGAAATATGTCAAGGTGGTTGATCCGTTCCAGACTAAGGAGGCTGAAAAGGTTTTGAAGGAAGCGTTGGAGCAGCCTGGGCCTTCTGTTGTTGTTTTTAGAGCGCCGTGTGTTTTGGTGTCTGTGCGGGAGATGCGACGTAAAGGCATGAAGATTATGCCATTCAAGATAACGGAGAAATGCACCAATTGCATGGCATGCATCAAGCTGTTGAGCTGTCCAGCACTGACAGTTGAGAGTGGAAAAGTTCGCATCAGCGAAGAACTTTGTACAGCTTGCGGTCTCTGCATTCAAGTTTGTCCTTACAAAGCAATAGAAGGAGGAAGCAGAGGACATTGAAAGAATTCAATGTTGTTCTGGCTGGTGTTGGTGGGCAAGGAACGCTTTTGGCCGCTGAGATTTTGGGCTCAGCCGCCGTGGAAGACGGGCTAAACGTGCGAGTCAGTGAGATTCATGGAATGGCACAACGCGGCGGTGCGGTGACTTCTAACGTGCGAATAGGCGAAAAGGTTCTGTCGCCCACAGTCATGGAGGGACGGGCAGACGTGCTTCTTGGGTTTGAGCCTCTTGAGACATTGCGCAATCTGAAATACGCTTCCGAGAAGACTACCGTAATCGTAAGTGACGAGGAAATTCCACCTACAGAGCTTGCAGCCAAAGGCGCAGCTTACCCGAGCATGAAGGACTTAACTGCGAAGATACGCAGCTTCGCCAAGAAGGTGTTTGTTGTTGAAGCGGAACGGTTGGCTTCCGAAGCTGGCAATGCGTTGACAAGCAACATTGTCTTGGTGGGCGCTTTAGCAGCAATTGAAAACATGCCTGTGAAGGCTGAAAGCTTGATGAAATCGGTTCGGGAACTTGTTCCAGCAAGACATGTCGACGTAAATGTTAAGGCGTTCAAGCTTGGCTACGACTACATGAAGAAGCATGCTTAGGCTTTCGGCGCCTGTGAAGTCGGCTCATCTTCCTTTTTCTCATTCGCAAGAATCGCTTGCAGTATGCTTTGAAAGATTTTCATGTCTGATACGTTCACTATTGGAATTTGAAGGCTCTTCTCAATTTCGTAGATTTTCTCGTATTTTGGAAATCGAGCATAGCACACTTGGCTGATTGGAAATTCTTTCTTTTTGATTTCTTCTTCAAACGATTTTTCGTAGACTTCAAGGCAGAGAAGGTAACCGTCTATCCAATAGAGTCTGCCGATTCCGTAGGTAGCAGCGCACCATGCAACGTTAGTCACGGAGCGCTTGTCTAAACCGAAAACAGTGATTTTGCGTGTTGGAGCAATGTCCACGTCCATGCTTTTTTCACTCTTTGAAAGTCGAGTTTAAGACTTGTTTGACTTTGCCTGTTATTATTGGTCCCAATCCATGAACTGTTTCAGACCAGTCATCAACGTTGACTAGGGCGTTTATGGGAGTTTGGTAGGATTTAAGGATTGATATAGCCTTTTCACGTCCAATGTTGGGCAGGCTTGCTATAAAATAGACTTGAGCGTCTGATATAGTGTCGTATTTTTTGAAGGCGTGCACCGTGGGCGTTCGCTTTTCTACGATTTGTTCTTGGCGTGCAGCCACATAGAGAAAATCAACCGTCTCCTTCCATGAGCTAGTGTTTACCATGGCTATACCGTTTCTTGCAAGATTGAACATAGCTCCCCAAACAGCAGCAGGCTGAATTCTGCTATACTTGTAGATTATGGGCAAATACCCTTCTAGAAGGATTAATGATTTAGGATAAACTTCCTTAAGCCTGAACAACTGCTCGAAAAGAAAACGCCTTGTAAGCGTGTAAACGAAATCCTGAACGGTTTTGCGCTCAACTGCACAGACATCAGACAAAACGTAGTCGCCTTTCTCCAGAGTGGCGGTTTGAACATTGACGCCTCGTTCCGTTAGACCCTTGACGATTTTTGGAGCAGAATTAGCTTCTCGACCATCAACGATGATCGTGGGTTCTTGTTCTTCGCGTTTCTTTTCCTTCAGGTATGGAAGTAAGGTTTCAGTTCCAGACATACCCTCAACTCCACATTGCTGGATGTATAACGTGAGAAACTAATGGGTTCCTGCTGATAAAACTTCACAACGCAGAATTCAAAGAAGTGCGGATATCTCCCGAACTCTGCTATTCTATGTCAGAAATCCTTTTGCTCCAACAAATAGATAATTAAACAGTTGCTTAAAAGCCATATGTCTAAACTGTTCAACGCAAATACACTTTGTCCAAACTACATCTTGAAGCGGTTTGCACGTTGAAAACGAGTTAATAAATGGGCTCGTCAGAATAGTCAATGGGCACTCATGACGAATTTGATTTCAGTTTCTAGTGCACCCATTGCTGGGTATGGGAACAAAAAATACTACGACCTTATCGGCACGATTGACGTGATGAAAAAATCTTCAGAGAATCGGTCGTTGATGGTTTTGAATTGCAACTTGAGCCAGAGTGGGACCGTGAAAATGCACCCTTAACCGATTGTGCTTTGGCTGATTGGACTACGATTCCGAAATACACAACTGAAGAAGTCATAGAACTGATCAAAAGTCAGGATTTGCCGATTCTGTCAGTTCATGCAAGCAGGGACGTTGGAAACTACCTTTGCTCTGATAAGGAACGAGATTGGAAGAAAGGAAAACACGTCACTTATGATTCATTGCTGATTGCAGAGAACACGGGAGCAGAAACTTGTGTGTTTCACCTTTGGGATACTTGGAAAACCAGTTTCGACCCAAAAAAAGTTGAGAGTATGTTTCTGGAAGTGACGGACCAATTCCCAAAAGTGAAGGCTTCAGTTGAAAACATCCCAACGCATTTAGAAGGTTATACTCCTTTTGGACTCGTCAAATCATTTGAACACGTGACTATGGATTTGAGATGGGCGGCGATGTATAAGGAGCTTGACGCTTTCGAGTCAATAATCAACGGTATTGTAAATGTTCATCTTCGAGGGAGTCTGAAGGAGAGTAAATGGGTATTGGAGCGTTCAGACTTTGATTTTTATGAAGCCTTGAACAAAATAAGAAAGAAATGGGGATACTCGGGCTTGCTCACAGTCGAGCCTGAAGGTAGAAAAGACGGGTCATTGTTTGCAAGCTTCCTAGAAGCGATGCACACCTTGAAGACATAGATTCCTATCTCGGTTCGGCTATAACTTTTCCGCGAAGCCAACGTGAAGTCAATGGCTCAAATTGACCCAAAAATCATGTACACGAAGTAATCGTCCCAGCTTGGCTTCTTTCGCCAGTCGCTTTCACGAAGCTGTCCGTTCTTTTTCCTTTTCTCAAAAGTGTGAATAACTCTGTCCTTGTCATACTCGATATTATCTCGGTCTCTTTCAAGTGATGGTCACTAAAAGACAGAACCCCGTCTGGCTTCAACACACGATGCAGCTCTTCTAGCACGCCACCGGGGTCTGTCAAGTCATGAAAGACATCGTATAACAATATTCTGTCTAGGCTATTGTCTGGCAATCCAGTTTTGCATTCTGAAATAATCGTCTCCACATTCGTCAGCCGCTTCTTTACAACGATTTTCTTAACCATCTCAATAGCAAGGGCCTGAACATCCAGAGCATAAACTTTTCCTGATTTTCCAACCAACTCAGAGACAACTGTTACGTAACTTCCCGACCCGCAACCATAATCCAGAACACGAAACCCCTCTTTAATGCCCACTTCCCGCACTATGTCCTTGCGCGGTCTAAAGAAATCCCGAATCTTGAAAGTGAAAGCCATAGCTCTGAAACCCAAATTGGACATTTGATATTCCTCGACTATTCCGTCAACTCCTAGCAGTTCCGCTATAACTTTTCCATAAAGCCAAAAACTGGTTTTCTTCAAAGGGTTCTCGTCAATATTTTCGGTTCTTTCCATTCTTCTCGAAGGATGCTATACAGGCAAGCGTCTCTCCATTCTCCTCTTATGAAAAGGTATTTTCGCATTGTACCTTCCTTCTTGAAACCAGCCTTTTCCAAGACTTTCTGAGACGCCAGATTTCTCAAATCTGTGCAGGCTTGAACACGCGCAACGTCCTTTGAAAGGAACAAGTAATCCAGCATAATCCTCACAGCTTCTGTGCAGTAGCCTTTTCCCCTCTCAGTTGGAGCAAGAGAATAGCCTATTTCCAACAGTTTTCCTGCAGGATGATTCAAGGTAAAATGGCATATGAAACCGATTTTGCTGCCATCCTTCCTTTCAATGATGAAATCCCCTCCTTCGGTAGTGCTTTTCTCAAAATTCTTCTCTACCTCTGTTCTGGATGTCTGTCTCAGAGGATTGTATTCGCCAAAGAATTCAGGCTTGTTAGCCCATTCTGCGAACACTGGCAAATCCTCTTTCTCCATAACCCTCAAATTCACATTCTTGCCTTCAAGCACACTGAACACCAATTCCAATCTACAGAACGAGTCTAGCTATAACTCTTCTGCACTATGAAACTATTCGAATCCAAATGAATCAATCTAAACCTGTTGCGCGTCTACAAAGCACAAAAAGAAAGAGAAGGGAGATTATGGACCTTTCTTCGTGATCTCCTTCACGATACCTGCAGCCACAGTCGTACCCATGTCCCTGACAGCAAAGCGCCCAAGTTCCTCAAATTCCGAAAACATCTCCATTGCTATAGGATGCAGCGGCTCCATTCTGACCATCGCAGCGTCACCCGTCTTCAGAAACGTCGGCTTCTCCTCAACAACCTGTCCAGTTCTAGGATCAAGCTTCTTTATCAACTCTGTAAATCTGCACGCAACCTGTCCCGTGTGATAGTGAAGCACAGGTGTGTATCCAGCAGCAACCGCGGTAGGATGATAGATGACGATTATCTGCCCAATGAATTCCTTAGCAACCGTCGGCGGATTAGTAACGTGACCCATCACGTCACCACGATGTATGTCCGTTTTGGCTACGCCTCTAATGTTAAGCCCAATGTTGTCGCCTGGCTCAGCCTTAGGAATTCTCTCGTGATGCATCTCCAGAGACTTGACTTCACCCTGCTTGTTGGAAGGCATAAAGATTACCACATCGTTTTCCTTCACAACTCCAGTTTCAACTCTTCCAACTGGCACCGTGCCCACTCCAGTGATGCTGTATACGTCTTGAATCGGCACCCTCAAAGGTTTGTTAGTCGGTTTCGGCGGCACCTCAAAAGTGTCCAAAGCGTCAATCAAGGTTGGTCCCTTGTACCAAGGCATGTGCTCGCTCGGCTTCACCAGATTGTCACCTGTCCACCCTGACGTGGGAACAAACGGTATTTTCTCAACCTTGTAACCCACCATTTTCAGCATTCTTCCAACTTCGTTCTTGATCTCCTCGAAACGCTCTTGGCTCCAGTTGACTGAAACATCGTCCATCTTGTTGACAGCAACAACTAACTGGCGTACGCCTAATGTAAAAGCCAGGAATGCATGTTCCCTTGTCTGTCCGCCCGGACCAATGCCTGCTTCGAACTCACCTCGTCTCGATGAACAGAAAAGTATGGCTCCGTCTGCTTGGCTTGCTCCTGTAATCATGTTCTTAACGAAGTCTCTGTGACCTGGTGCGTCTATGACTGTGAAGTAGTGCTTCTTTGTTTCGAATTTCAGGAAACGAAGATCGATTGTTACTCCTCTTTCGCGTTCTTCCTTGAGGTTGTCGAGAACCCATGCAAACTTGAAGGTTTCCTTGCCCATTTTCTTGGCTTCTTCTTCAAACTGCTTAATTGTGCGCTCGTCAACTACTCCTGATAAGTAAAGCAAGTGTCCTGTCGTCGTTGATTTTCCGTGGTCTACGTGTCCCATGATGACTAGGTTCAAGTGTGGCTTATCGGATTTGCTCACTCGTTTTTCCTCCTTATTTTTTCAAATGTTCCCTAAATTTTAGTGATTTCGTTTACACAACAGTTCATTCAGTCATTTAAATTTTATGATAAATCCTCAGCAGCAAAGGACACACAAACTGGAAAGGAATATTAAAGCAGATTCCCGAAACTATTAAACGGACGAAGCAAAACAATGCCCGCAAATCTGCCTCCCGAAGCCATAAAGAAAATGGCGGAAGTTGACGAAGCAAAAAACCCACAGGAAAAACTCCGACTCCTACAAGAATTCCTAAGTCTAGTGCCAAAACACAAGGGCACAGCCACAACCCGCGCCCAAGCTAAGAGACGAATAAACACTCTTAGAGAAGAAATCGAAGAAAGAAAACGAAAAAGAGCGGCAAGAACAGGACCGAAAATCTTTCTGGAAAAAGAAGGCGCAGCACAAATAGTATTAATAGGCTTGACAAACGTTGGAAGAAGCAGCCTCCTTGCAGCAGTGACGAACGCTAAAGTTGAGATCTCGCCTGCACTTTACACAACAAGAGAGCCCACACCTGGAATACTAGCATATCGAGACCTGCAATTCCAGATAGTGGAAGCTCCAGCGCTGATGAAAGGCGCAGCAGATGGAAAAGCATGGGGGCTTCAAACGTTGGCTGTGGCACGCAACGCTGATGGCCTGATACTGATGGTAGACTTGACGCAGGATCCAGCTGAGCAACTGTCTCTGCTGCTCGGAGAGATGGAGAAAGCTCGCATACTGGTAGGTAAGCCCAAAGCCCACGTTGAGATCGAGAGGAAATTCATGGGAGCTGGATTGCGGATAATCGTTTTCGGAAAACTCGTTGACTGCACCTTTGCAGAAGTCGAAAAACTGCTGAAAGAATATCACGTCACTGATGCGGTGGTCAGGATTTCTGGCGAAGCAACATTGGATGATGTTGAGGAAGCCATATTTGAAAATACTGTTTACAAGCCAGCAATAATCATAGCAAACAAGATGGACATGCCAGACGCTCAACGCAACCTGAAAGTACTCGAAGCCTACGTTAGAGGCAGGTTGCCGATAATTGCAGTTTCATGCCTAACTGGACAAGGCTTTGAGAAACTTGGAGAAACGCTGTTCAAAACCCTGAACATAATTCGAATTTACACCAAAGAACCAAGCGAAAGAACACCCTCAAAGAACCCGTTCACTCTGAAAAAGGGAGCAACAGTCAACGACCTTGCGAAGAACATACACAGCGACTTCAAAGAAAACTTTGCGTACGCCAAGGTCTGGTCCAAACGCCTCATCTTCAGCCCTCAAAAAGTCGGATCAACATTCATGCTAGAAGACGGAGACATCGTCGAAATCCACGTAAAATAAGCATGAGAAGCTTAAGCTATCTTGAAGATTGTGCAATTCTCTCCATTTCATGCCGCTTCGAAACAGCATGACTTTTCATGTCATGACTTCCTGCAAGAACAAGCTCTTCTGCCAAGCACTCTTCAATTGAGCGAGGATTGTTCACTGCCGCTGTTCTTGCTCCTTCACAAATGTGGCGCAGAGCCAAGTCAATCCTTCGCATAGGAGCAATATCCACAGACATGTGATAAACTATGCCACCATAGCTGATTCTGGTTGTGTCTTCGCATGGCGCAGAATTCTCCACAGCCTTAACAAGCACTTCTATCGGGTTTTGCCCAGTGCGCAAGTGAACGATTTCAAAAGCCTGCCTAACAATATTCGCAGCTTTGGATTTTTTACCCGCGTTCTTGCCCGGACGCATCAGATTGTTCGTGAGCCTTTCCACAATGCTAATGCCTGCTTTTCGAAAACGTTTATGCTCATGTCTTCCCATGCTATGGGGAACCACGACGGGTTTTAGGGACACATATCGTTGCAAACCAGCATCCTTAACTGCTATGCCTTTGAAATCCCATTTCCCAAAAAGCTTTATGTCCTTTTCCTGCTTCGCTTCCTGTGTCTGACTCAAAAACCTCACCGCGCCGGCTTCTGCTTCCTTCCATAAACAAGCTCGTTCAAAGAAACACCATTAACCGTGATGACTTTCCATCTTACTCCTGGAATGTCTCCCATGCTTCTGCCACGCGAGCCGCCAATTCCCTCTACAACAACTTCATCATGCTCATCAACAACATTTAAGGCGCCGTCTCCTGGCAGAAAAGCTGTTATCAGTCTGCCATTCTTTATCAGTTGGGTTCTCACGCATTTTCTGATGGCGCTGTTTGGCTGTTTGCTTTCGACGCCGACTTTTTCAAGCACTATGCCTCGTGCCATTGGTGCGCCTTCCATGGGATCAGCTTTGACGTCTAGCATGAGCATGCGGCGGTTGTAGTACATGCTGCTCCAGCGGAGTTTCTTCCGCTTTCCTATAAGTGCTCTTGCGGCGAATTCGCCTCTTGGAGACTTTGAACCCATGCTTCGATTTTCCTCTCGCAAGGTCTAATCACAATCCTCATATTTAAGCTTACAAGCATGGAAAAAACCATTCCACAAAACATTTCTGTTCAAGAATTAGCGCATTCAGCCTCATATGAGCTTTCATCGCTTCTTCAGGCATAATGGCAGTTAAAGGTTTTAAGCAGCATAGTCAGGTAGATGAAGCTAAGAGGCTTAGACCAATTTGAGATACACGGATTTTGTCGATTTAAGCTGCAAACCGAAGGAAACAGACGTTGTTTGCACTTTTCATGTCGAACCTCAAGACATTAGCTTAAAAGAAGCAGCAGGGGGAGTTGCTGCTGAAAGCTCAATAGGAACATGGACAGAACTGACAACTGTCAAGCCTTACGTGGAGAAGCTTGCTGCACACGTTTTCAGTCTGAAAGGAAGCACCGCGAAAATAGCCTATCCTACAGAGCTTTTCGAACAGGGAAACATGCCTAACATTTTGAGCAGTATAGCAGGCAACGTTTTCGGATTGAAAGCTCTGAAGAACCTGAGGCTCAATGACATCGAATTCCCCTCTATGCTTGTAAAGAGCTTCAAGGGTCCCAAGTTTGGAATAAGTGGAATCCGCCGTATTTTGAAGGTTTATGACCGCCCTTTGGTTGGAACGATTATCAAACCCAAGCTTGGACTGAAAACTGCAGATCATGCGAAAGTAGCCTATAACGCTTGGATCGGCGGCTGTGATATCGTTAAGGATGATGAAAATCTGAGCAGTCAAAGTTTTAACTCGTTCGAGGATCGCGCTGTAAAGACATTGCAAAGCAGGGACAAGGCTGAAGATGAAACTGGCGAAAGGAAAGTCTACATGATCAACGTGACAGCTGAGACTCAGGAAATGTTGCGAAGAGCAGAGTTTGTTCTCAGGCAAGGCGGCGAATATGTTATGGTTGACATCTTGACTTGCGGGTTTGCTGCGCTCCAAACGCTTCGTGATCAAGATTTTAACCTTGTGATTCACGCGCATCGCGCTGGACACGCAGCTTTCTCCAAGAATCCAGTTCATGGGATTTCAATGTTGGTGATTTCGAAAATTGCCAGAATCATCGGAGTTGATCAGCTTCATGTGGGTACAGTTGTGGGGAAGATGTTCGAGACGAAAGAGGAAGTTGCAGAAAACTGTATGGCTTTGAAAACGAAAATGCACGGTTTGAAAACCGTCATGCCTGTCGCTTCTGGCGGCTTGCATCCCAGACTGGTTCCTGCCTTGATAGACTTTTTCGGAAAAGACTTTGTGATTCAAGCAGGCGGAGGCATTCACGGTCATAAAGAGGGGACGATTTCTGGGGCGAGAGCAATGCGGCAGGCTGTTGATGCAGCTATGAAAGGCGTGGCATTGGCTGAGTACGCTGAGATGCACAAGGAGCTCAAAGCGGCTTTGGAAACTTGGTCATGAGGCAGCTTAGACATGTGCTTCGTTGAAGACCCATGGATGTTTTCGTCGCATGATTTCGGTTATCGAGTGAGGCGAGATTATGCCTTCTTCACAGATTATTCCGTGTATGAAGTCTCTTCGTGTGATGTCGAAGGCGGGGTTTCTAATAATCAGCTTCTTGGGCGGCTTGTCCCAGACCTCGTTTGGACTTCTTTCTTCTATTTTCTCATAGTCACCATACATTGTTGCAGGATCAAACTTCAGCAGTTCAGAAACTGCATAGAACGGTGTCCGTGCTTCCTGAGCGATCAGTGCGATCGTGCTTGTTCCAATCTTGTTTATCACATTGCCTTCGGAGGTTATGGCGTCAGCTCCAACGATCACCAGATCGACTTGGTTCATGAAGTATCGTGCAGCCGAATCGACTATCAGAGTTGTTTTCACGCCTAGATCAAGCATTTCTCTTGCTGTGATTCTGCCTTGAAAAAGCGGGCGCGTTTCAGTGCAAATGATCTCGAAAGATTTTCCATCTTGTTTCGCCTTTTTCAGCAGATTCGTGACTGTGGAAGAGTGGCAGTGCGTGAAAACTATGGAATTGTTTTGAATTCTTTTGGCTCCGATTTCTGCGATTTGACGTTTAGAGTTTTCAAGAGCGTTCAAAAACCATTGTGAAGCGACCGAAACTGTCTTAGCTAATTTTTTGACCTTCTTTTCTTTGGTTTCTTCTACTCTGGAAGCTATGAATCGTAAGGCGTTTCTCATTAACGGTTCAGTTTCTCTTGAAGCAGACAGCGTCTTTTTTGACGCATGAAGCTCTTTGAGGAATTCTTTCTTGCTCTTTGCTTCTGTTCTTTGAGCCAATGTTTCTATGGCTTTTATGGCGGCTATGGCGACGTTTCTGGCTCCCTGAATTTCG
>Ga0315268_10006113_pt1 | contig 12838 bp, 11 predicted proteins | sample C1_top_MG_FD_204535 | JGI IMG/M metagenome (GOLD analysis project Ga0315268, IMG submission 204535) | Sediment microbial communities from Yellowstone Lake, YNP, Wyoming, USA - C1_top | ecosystem: Environmental > Aquatic > Freshwater > Lake > Sediment | place: USA: Wyoming | collected 2017-08-01 | reverse complement strand
CTTCTCTTTCCAGGCTCCCCGCACATCCGCATCGTCGATCCAGTCGAACGCGTCGGCCTTGGCGTCGAATGACGTGTGGCAGGTTGGACAACGAGGCGCCCATGCCGTGTGGCAACTCCCACACGACAGCCTGAGGTGACCCTGGCCTTCACGGCAGACCGGGGCCGCAGGCTTGAGCTCCCGCCGCTCGCCGGTGCGCTTGCGCACGAGGCGTAGCAAGCCCGTCGCGTCAACCACGACGTTCACCAGCGCGTCGCCCTTCGGCGTGCGCACATAGTGGCTGGCCGCGGGCGCCGGCCAGCCGCGAACCGCGAGAATCCGCCGGGATTCGGGATCGAGCTGCGCGGCTTGGACGACAGGAAGGAGAGAGCCGGGGAGCGCGTGGCAGTCCTCACATTCGACTCGGACTTGCTCGCTCTTGCGCCCGCGCGCGACACCATCGCCCATCACCTCGACGGACGTGTGGCAATCAATGCAGTCGAGACCGCGTTGCTGGTGGATATCGGGCAAGACACGCTCGAACACCCGGTCATCATCGAGCTTACGGAACCGCGATGGCGCTGGCCGGGCCGGGTCTGACGCATCAGCCGGAGGCTCGTGCATTTCGTGCCAGCCTTCGTAGCTCGTCGAGATGCGTCCTGACCGGCTGTGGCAGCCAAAGCACTGCCCATCGTCGATATCGAGCGACAGCGCGGGGTGCGCCGTTGGCGCATCCGCGGCGCCCCTCGACTTCTGACCCTCGTATCGGGCCAGCGCTTCCAGCGCCAACGGGCTGTATGCGAGGTGGCAGGCAATGCATCCACCACCCCGCGAACTCTCGTCGTTGGGACCCAGGGCGACCTTGACCGCTCCAAGATGGCACGACGCGCAGAGTTGGCGCAGGTGCGTGTCCGCAGCCGTTCGGCCGAGGCGCTGCACATGCGCCGGGGCGCTCCCCGCCGGTCCGCCGGTCTCGCCGAAGACGTTGCGGTTGACGGCCACGATCCCGCTCATCGTCGCCATCACGGATCGTTCGACACGCGGGATGATTGACGCATGGCACGCGGCCTGTCCACAGCCACGCACGGCCGCCGAAAGGTTGCCCGGGATGACGTCCATCCCGGCGTGCGCACGCGCCTTGTCGATCGTGAAGGCGTCGCCGCCGTGGCACGACGCGCACCCCACGGCCTCAGGACGGTGCGAGTTGCCCAGTCCCGTCACGCCTCGATGGCAGACGAGACACCCTTCGGGTCGTCCCATGACCACCGGCAGCGGCGTCGGGAGCGTTGCCGGCGCGCCCGGCGTCGCACCGAACACCCACCCGATGCGCACGTTACCCGCGCCGGCCGGCCACGTCGGATTCCACGCCCAGTTCTCGCCGCGCAGGAATGCTCCCACGCCGCAGAGGCCAAGGTAGGTGACCGCCAGCACCAGCAGGATGCTCTTGGTCCAAGCCGCGCGTGACGCGGGGGCGACGCGTACGGCATAGAACGCTCCCACGATCGCCCCACCCGCCACGACGACGATCAGCGGCCATGGTGTCCAATGCAGGATCTCCTGGAGACCGAGGAAATACCAGGGCCCCTTGACGATGGGCTCCAGGCCGTCATGCAGGCCGGGCGACAGGAACAGCGAGATCGCGCTCGTGGCCACCGTGACGGCCACGAAGGCCGACACCCGCGGCCACACGCGGCGTGCGTGTTCGATGATGAAGAGCCACACGGCCATCGTCGCCGTGGCCGCATGCTGAACGTAGATCACATCGAGGCGCTCGCTTGCACCGAAGATCATCGTGGCGAGCAAGGTCCCGAGGAACGGTACTTGCGAGGTGGCCTCCGCGAGAATACGCAGCGCCTGCCGGCCCTCAGCGTCGCCGCGCAGCATGAACCCCGAGAGCATGATGAAAGCCAGGAGCGGCAGCGTCAGCGCGAGGCGCAGCCACACGCCCCGGCTCACGCGCTGTTCGGTTCGCGCGCGCAGGTGATCCCAGACATGGAGGAGCGTCAGCACGAGGCACAACTGGCCGGCCCAGTAGTGCATGTTGCGAAAGAATGCTCCGGCAGGGTTGGCGAGGAGCATCGCGGCGATAGACCCGTAGGCGTCCTGCGTGTCGTAAGGGACGGCCACGACGACTCCGGAGATCGCCGCGATGACGAACGCCGCCGTCGCCAGGTCGCCAATCGTACCCCATTGAAAGGTGATGATGGCTGCAGGCTCGCGGCGGTCAGGAGGCACGGGCAACCCAGCCTCCGGATGCCGCATCCGGTTCAACCCGGAGCGGCTTGAGCGGGCGAGTCGCGGGCCCGGCCGAGACGGATCCGTCCGCGCGGTACCGCGATCCGTGGCAGGGGCAGACCGCCTCGTCGCCCACGACCCGGTCGATGTGGCAGCCGAGGTGCGTGCACCGTGCGGAGTAAGCATGCACGACGCCGTTCGCTTCCCGGTGAACGATGACCGACTCGACTACCGACAGACCGACGGACACGTCGGGCGGGACCGTCACATCAGCCGGAACATCCGTGGCCTGCACACGGCGCACCATGGCCACCAGCCCACCCAGAAAGGGCAGGGCGAGGCCGAAGTCGAGGACCCGCCGCAGAACATGGCGTCGTGAACTCAGAGGCCTGCGATGATGCGGGTAGCGGGGGGAGGGCGCATGGTGCCCCCTGGTGACCATGCTTAGGATTCTAACCCGTCCTGCGTCGAGAGCGGTGTCCGGCCGATCTCAGAGCACGGGGCTGCGTGGGTTGGAACGCAAACCCTTAGGCCGGCGCGCAGCCGTTCGACCGGCCGGACGCGCCTGGGACGGTGCGAGCGGGGCGAAGGCAGGGCGGGTTCCATCGGCGGCGGCGGATGCGGCCACCGTGGGATCTGCCAGGGCCTCGGGCACCGAAAGGCCAAAGTGATCGAACATCGACGCGACGAACTGACGAACCGGCCCGACGAGGGCGGCGCCCTGGCTGATGACCAGCCGCCGGTCTCGGGCATGGGTGAAGCCCGGCACATAGTGCGCGGTCAGCCGGCGCGCCGCAATGTGCTCGTCCACGATGTCGCGCGAGACGAACGCGATGCCGTCGCCATCGAGCACCGACCGGACAATCACATGGAGGTCGTCGTAGACGATGACCTTGCGGAATTCCTTGAACTCGCGGCCGACGCAGCTGAGGTTCTTCTCCAGCAGCATGCGGGAGCAGCAGCCTTCCCGGCGTGCGTACAACGGGATCGAAAACAGCGCGTCGAGCGCGGGCACCGGTGCCAGCCTCAGACCGGCGCCGCTCACGAAGACCATCTCGTCGCCGGGCAGCGGGAAGGTGATGTACGGGGACAGGTCGAACCGTTCGCACAGCTCCATGACGGCCAGGTCGAACGTCCCGTCACCGATGCCCTTGAAGATGACATCCGGCGTGTTGAAGATGAACTTCAGGTCCGCGGTGTCGGCGCACGCCAGCATGAACTCTCGAAGAACGGCGGGCAGGTGCGCGATCCCGAACGACGGTGTGCAGCTGAAGGCAATCCTGGACCGCCCATCGAGGCGGTGCAGGCCGCTCACCAGATCGGCCTCAATCTCGAGCAGCGCCCGCGCTTTCTCGTACACGAGCCGACCGGCCTCGGTGGGCCGGAGCACATTGCCCGACCGGTCGAGCAGCGCGCAGCCGTACTGGTCCTCCATGAACTTGATCCGGCGGGAGACCGCCGGCTGCGTCACGTGGAGCGTCTCGGCCGCGCGCGACAGGCTGCCGGTGCGGACGACCTCGACGAGGGTCTTCAAATAGAGGGATTCCACGCGGTCTTCCTCGTCTGACGCGGTCATAACGGTTTGTTATGGCCCGCATGCGACCTTCTCAGTTTACTTCATGCCCGCCAGGCTTGACCATGATGGGTGACGGACTGCCGCCCTTCCCCCGGGTGGCGTACACGTGGCCGCCGGAACGAGACACCCCGGGCGGCCCCAGGATCAGGCGGTCCGGCGCAGGTTGGGCGTTTTCATACCAAGGTCAGTTGGAGGAGGCTTCATGCATTCGATTCGAGGTGGACGGCGCCTGGTGCGCTGGGCGGCCGTGGCGGTCCTCGCGCTAGTGTGGGCGTTTCCCGCGCAGGCGCAGGAGAAGTCGATCGATTTCGAGATCAAGGGACAGGTCTTCCTTGAAACAACGGATTTCGGCACCGGCCAGGATCGGCAGGGCAGCCGAACCGACATCCACTTTCAGCGTCTTCGGCTCGTGGCCACCGGCAAGTACAACGACGTCTGGGGGTTCAAGTTCCAGACGTGCGGCAACTGCGGCACGTCGAAGCAGGGTGCTCTGGGTTACGGTCTGACGGCCCAGGATGTCGACTGGAACGACCGCGACATCCGCATCATCGACGGGTACGCCATCGCGGATTTCAGCGAACAGTTCCGCATGAAGATCGGTTTGACGAAACTCCCGTTGACGCGGGCCAACCTGGACGACTGTTTCGGACCGCTCTCGCAGGACCGATCGATGTTCGTCTACAGCGCCTACGGCTCGTCACCGGCCAAGTTCAGCCGCGACTTCGGCGCGGTCGCCTGGGGCGGCTTCAGCGACGACAAGCTCCGCTACTACATCGGGGCGTTCCAGGGCCGCGAAGGCGTGGTCAGGACCCTGCATCCCTTGACGGGCGCGACGGTGACCTCGTCGATCGAGCCGTCTAGCCAGTTCGAGTACGTTGGACGGGCGCATTATGCGTTCCTCGACGCCGAACCGGGCGCGGGCTACATGGGGTCGTACCTTGGCGACCTCAAGGTGTTCACCATCGGCGCGGGCTTTGCCTATGAGGCCAACGCGGTCTACAAGAATGTCACGTCTGCCGGTGCCGTCCTCAACGACGAGACCGTCAACTACTCGGCGTTCGCCGCCGACATGATGTTCGAGTACCCGTTCGAGAAGGCCGGGATGGTGACCGCCACGGCCCAGTACTTGAAGACCGATTTCCAGGACGCCTACAAGACCAACTTCAACGCGGGCGACCGCCTGACCAACATCACCGGCCTCAACGGGCAGAAGGACGGCTACTACGTGAAGGCCGCATACATGCTCCCGGGCAAGATCGGTGAGCAGGGCCGTCTACAGCCCTATTTCCTCTATGAGGATTGGAAGTTCGCGCATCTCCTTGGCATCAACGAGCAGACAATCAAGCAGGTCGGCGGCGGGATCAACTATTACATCCACCGCCAGAACGTGCGCCTGACGGCGGAATACCTCGACACCGAGTTCGGTACGGCGACCCCGTTCATCGGCGGCCGGGTCGATCCCGTGACAGGCGCGCCGATCGACAAGGTGAAGGACTACGGCAGCTTCCGGGTGATGCTGCAGGTCGGCATTTTCTAAGAGCGGAGCGACGAGAAAGACAGGAGAGCAGACCAATGTTGAAGCGAATTGCACTTGCACTGATGCTCGTGGCCGCCGTGGCCGTTACCGCCATGGCCGCGGCGAAGACGGCCACCGGGAAGATCACCGCCATCGACGGCACGAAAGTGACGATCGCCCTCGAAGGCGAGCGCCCTGATTTCATCAAGAAGAACGGCCCCGTGAAGTTCAAAGTCGGCCCCGGCAAGATCCTCGAACTGTCGGCCCCGGACGCCAAGCCCTTCACCATCGTCGTGAACACGAAGAAGGCCTCGGAGATGAAGGTCGGCGACGTCGTCACCTTCGAAAAGGGCCTCTCAATGGCGGGCTGCTAGGCGCGGCGCGCACCCTGGCGCACCCGTCTTTGGGCTGCGCCGGCAGGTAAGTGATGGATGGGCTCGCACGGCTGTCGCCGCGGACGGCCGTGCGGGCCCGCCACCAGGTTCGGAATAGCTACTCGCCCCTTCCGGCCACGATCAGGCAGACATGAGCACCGACACGATCTCGAGGCGACAATTCCTGGGCACCGTGGCCGCGGCGGGCGCAAGCGCCGCGGTCGTGGCGTCACCGGCTGAAGCGGCGCCCCACCCCCCCGGCTGGAGCGGCGATGAGCGCGTCGAGCAGATCGCGACGATCTGCGAGATGTGCTTCTGGCGCTGCGGCGTGCTCGCGAGCGTCGCGGGCGGCAAGGTGGTACGGCTCGAGGGGAACCCGGATCACCCCCTGACCCGGGGCCGTCTGTGCGCGCGAGGCAACGCCGGCACCGGGCTCCTGTACGACCCGGATCGGCTCAAGTACCCGATGCTCAGGACCGGCAAGCGCGGAGAAGGGCAGTTCAAGCGAATCAGCTGGGACGAGGCCCTCGATTTCCTGGCGGCGAAACTGAAGGCGATCAAGGATGCCCACGGACCTGAAGCCGCGGCGTTCTTTCCGCATGGCATCGGGTCCCGCTTCTTCGGCACGTTGATGAGCGCGTACGGCACCCCGAACAGCGCCGAGCCGTCGTTCGCGCAATGCCGCGGGCCGCGCGACGTGGGGTACGCCCTGACGTTCGGCCAGGCGCTCGGGTCGCCGGAGCCGGTCGACCTGGAATCGTCGAAGCTCATCGTCCTTATCGGAAGCCACCTCGGCGAGAACGTCTTCACCTCCCAGATCACGGCGTTCGCCTCGGGGCTGAGGGGCGGCGCCAAGGTCATCGCCGTGGACCCGCGGTTTTCCACGGCTGCCGCGAAGGCCGACTGGTGGCTGCCGATCCGCCCCGGCACCGACATCGCCCTGCTGCTCGCGTGGATGCACGTGCTGATCGGCGAGAATCTCTACGACCGCGACTACGTCACGCAGCATGCCTCGGGGTTCGATCAGCTCGCGGCGCACGTCAAGGCGTTCACGCCCGAGTGGGCTGAGGGGATCACCGAGCTGCCGGCCGAACAGATCCGCGAAACGGCCCGCGCGATGGGCGCCGCGAAGCCGGCCGTCGCCATCCACCCCGGCAGGCACGTCACCTGGTACGGTGACGACACGCAGCGCGCGCGGGCGATGGCGATCCTCACCGCGCTGCTCGGCAGTTGGGGGCGCAGGGGCGGGTTGTTCCTGCCGACGCCCGTGTCCCGCGGGAGCTTCGACCTTCCCTCGTTCCCGGACTCCACGCGCGGACGCGCCGACGGCGCCGGCACGCGGTTTCCCCTGGCGTCCGAGGAGCTGGGCGTCACAAACGGGCTGGTCGACGCCACGTTGACCGGTGACCCGTACCCGATCAAAGCGTGGATCGTCTACGGGCAGAACGTCCTCGAGAGCATCCCCCAGCGCGAGCGCACGCTCAAGGCCATCGAGGCGCTCGACCTCATGGTGGTCGTGGACGTGCTTCCGGTCGAGCAGATCAATTACGCCGACCTGGTGCTGCCCGAGGCCACGTACCTGGAGCGGTACGATCCGCCCGTCATCGTGACCACCGCCAAACAGCCATTTGTCTCGATCCGCCAGCCGGTCTGCGAGCCGCTGCATGAATCGAAGCCCGGCTGGTGGATTGCCAAGCAGCTGGCCTCGCGTATGGGCCTCGAGGCCTGGTTTCCATGGAAGACCCCCGACGAGCACCTCGACACCATCGTCGGGCCGATGGAGATCAACGGCCGCACGCTGCGCAGCCGGGGCGCCGTGGCGTTTCAGGGGAGGCCGTACATCGAGGATCGGACCGAAGACGACGGGTTCATCCAGACGTCGAGCGGCAAGATTCAGCTCTACTCGGAGGAGTTGAAGGACGCCGGGGCGGACCCGCTCCCGCGCTACACGGAGGTCGACCCGCCGCCCGCCGGCTACGTGAGGTTGATCTACGGTCGGGCCCCCATGCACTCGTTCGCCCGCAGTCAGAACAACGAGGCCCTGCACGCGCTGATGAGCGAGAACGAGGTGTGGCTGCACACTGCAACCGCCAGCGAGCACCACGTCGCGGATGGCGATCGCATCGTCCTGGAAAACACCGACGGAGGACGGAGCCGGCCCGTCAGGGTGAAGGTCACCGAGGGCATTCGCCGCGACTGCGCATACCTCGTCCACGGCTTCGGCCAGGGGGGGCGCGTCCTGCGGCGCGCGTTTGGCCGGGGCGCCTCCGACACCTCACTCATGAGCCGCGTCAAGGTCGATCCCCTCACGGGGGGCACCGGCATGCGCGTAAATTTCGTGCGGCCGATCCCGGCGGCGCCGGCGACGTAACGAGGAGGAGCAGTGGCCCGGTACGGCATGGTGACCGATCTCAGGATGTGCGTGGCCTGCCACGCCTGCACGGTGGCCTGCAACGCGGAATGGGACGTTCCCGCCGGCCAGGCCCGGACCGAGGTGCGCACCACGCCCGTCGCCGGGACGTTCCCGTCGCTGACGTCGAGCGTCTTCGTGGCGCAGTGTAACCAGTGCGATCGACCGCCGTGCGTCGATGCCTGCCCGTCGGGCGCCACACACCGGACGGCATCGGGCATTGTCTCGGTGGACAAAAAGCTGTGCATCGGCTGCGGGTTCTGCGTGGACGCCTGCCCGTACGACGCCCGGCATCTGGACCGGGTGACGAAGAAGGTCGACAAGTGCGACTTCTGCCTGTCGCGCATCGAGCGCGGGCAGGAGCCTGTGTGCGTAGCGACCTGCACCGCGCACGCCAAGTACTTCGGCGACCTCGAAGACCGCGGCGGTATCGTGTCGCGCATGGTCTACGAGGATGGCGCGCGACGGATCGAAACGGGCGCTGTCGCCGTCGGGCCGAACGTCTACTACGCGGGACGGCCGGCGCAACTGGATCTGGTGGGCGCCACCTACCCGCCGCGCCAACCCAGGATGCCGGCGTCCGCCGCCGTGTGGAGGCGCGCGTTCAAGCCCCTGATGCTCGCCGCCATCGGCGCGACGTTCCTGGGACAGGCCCTGGCGTTCTTCACCCAGCTCAAGACGGGAGAGAAGGACTTTGAAGACTAGCGCTATCCCGCTCGGACCGGTGCCCCTCACGGCCGAGCAGGCCGAGGGCATGCTTCAACATCAGGTCAAGAAGCACTACCTCACGAGCATCCTGCTGCACTGGTTCAATGCCTTCGTGTGGCTGTTCGAACTGATGACAGGCGCCGCCCTCATTACCTCGCCGTACTTCCGGATCGCGCCCGAGTGGTATCTTTCGATTGCGCAGGACGTCTTCGGCACGCGCGCCAGCATGCTCCGGTTCCACCTGGCTGTCGGCATCACCTGGCTGCTCGTGTTCGTGGTCTATGGCATCTTCGGCTTCCGGGCGTACCTGGGACGGGAGGTGCTGCAATCGAAGCTCTTCCTCGATGCCGACGATCGCCGCTGGCTTGTGGTCCGGACGCTGCGGATCCTCGGCAGAAGCTGCGAGCCGCTTCCGCCGCAGGGCATCTACAACGCCGGTCAGAAACTGTTCGCGCAACTGGTCTTTGCGGCGACACCGGTCATCCTCGTGACCGGGCTCATCATGGCGTTCCGGTTGTTCGGGGCCTGGGTGATCGGCTGGGCCGTCGTGGCGCACTTCGTCGCCGTGGCAGCCGTGGTATCGGGCCTGATGATCCACGTGTACATGGGCGCGGTGTTCCCGGAAGAGAAGCCGGCGTTCTTCTCGATGGTCACGGGGACCGTGAATGAGCTGTTCGCCTACAGCCACCACTTCAAGTGGTGGAGGATTGTGAAACAGGAAGAGGCGGAGTGGGAAGCGGCGCATGACAGGCTGACACCCGCGAATCGCGCGACTCCCTGACGTCGGACGTTTGTCGTCACGGCCTTCCGGTGACGCACGTGGCGGTGGGAGGAACGGAACACCCTGGTTTCACTCATGGTCCGCCGGTCGGATGACCAGCGTTCCCATCGGCCAGCTCAGTCCCTCTTCATCATATCGACATTACACGAAATGTAGTAGTATTAGAATCGTGTGGACCCGCCGCCAATGGTCGTTCGCGCTGGGAGGAAGTGCCGCGGCGGCCGTCTGGGTCGTGGCCTATCTCAACCTCGCGGCCGTGGCACGTTGGGTTACCTATTCGCTCGCCGGCCTCGCGCCAGGGAGCCACCTCGCCTCGGCCGTGGAGTTCTTCGTCTACGAAGCGCCCAAGGTGCTGATGCTGCTCGTGCTGGTCGTGTTCGGCGTCGGCATCATCCGCTCGTTCTTCACGCCTGAGCGTACCAGGCGGGTCCTCGCCGGTCGACGGGAATCGATGGGCAACGTGCTGGCGGCGCTCCTTGGCACGGTGACGCCGTTCTGCTCATGTTCGGCGGTGCCGCTCTTCATCGGCTTCGTCACCACGGGCGTGCCGCTCGGCGTCACGTTCTCGTTCCTCGTCTCGGCGCCGATGGTCAACGAGGTCGCGCTCGTGCTGCTCTTCGGCCTGCTGGGCTGGAAAGTGGCAGCGCTCTATATGGGCACGGGCCTCGTCATTGCCATCGCTTCGGGATGGACCATCGGCCGGCTGGGCCTCGAGCGGTTCGTCGAGCCCTGGGTGTTCACGGTGCAGGCGGCCCCGGCGGAGGGTGACGACGTCGCAGCGTCGTGGGCGGGGCGCCTGCGCGCCGGCGGCGATGCGGTCGTCGACATCGTGGGACGCGTCTGGCCCTGGGTCCTGGCGGGCATTGCCGTCGGCGCGGGCATCCACGGCTACGTCCCCGAGCAGTTCATGGCCGCCGTCATGGGCAAGGGCGCGTGGTGGGCGGTCCCGCTGGCCGTGCTCGTGGGCATCCCGATGTACTCCAACGCCGCTGGCATTATCCCGGTGGTGCAGGCCCTGCTGGCCAAGGGCGCCGCGCTCGGCACCGTCCTGGCGTTCATGATGGCGGTGATCGGCCTGTCGCTGCCCGAGACGATCATCCTGCGAAAAGTGCTTCGCCCGCCGCTCATCGCCGTGTTCGTCGGCGTGGTCGGCACGGGCATCTTGATCGTCGGCTACCTGTTCAATGCCATCTTCTGAGAGGACATCATCAATGGTCATCACGGTCTACGGTCCAGGCTGCGCGCGCTGTTTCGAGACGGAGCGCGTCGTCCGCAACGTGCTGGCGGAGCTGCAGCACGATGCGGATCTCCGGAAAGTGTCCGACTACCAGGCGATGGCTGCGGCCGGCGTCCTGGCCACACCGGCGGTCGCCATCGACGGCGTCATCAAGATGTCCGGGCGGATCCCGAAGCCGGACGAAGTCAGAACGTGGCTGAAGCAGCCAGCCGAAAGGAACCCGGCATGACCCGCACCACGCACACCACGCTTCCGACCGTCATCGATGCGGTGAAGGCACTGGCGCACCCCGGCCGCCTGCGGATCCTCGCCATGCTGCGCGGCGGCGAGCTGTGCGTCTGCCAGATGACCGCGGTGTTGGAACTCGCCGCTTCCACCGTGTCGTCGTACCTGAGCGACCTTCGCCGCGCCGGTTTCGTGACCGAACGCAAGAGCGGCAAGTGGGTGCACTACCACCTGGTCGACACCGGGCCGCTGTCAGACCTCGCTCGCCAGGCGCTGCGGCTTGTTGACGAGGACGACCGGCTGGGACAGGACGCCCGAGCCGTGGGCGTGCTGCGCAAGATCCCCCTTGATGCCTTCTGCAGCACCGGTTTCGATTGGAAAGCGACTGGCGCCCCTCCCAGGCCCGCCGCGAATCGGCGGTCTTCCCGCCCGTCAACCACTCGGAGGCACGCATGAGCCAGGCACACCCAGGCGTTGGCGGAAAACTGTCGTTCCTCGATCGGTATCTCACCCTGTGGATCTTCCTGGCGATGGCGGTCGGGGTGGGCGCCGGGTACGTGTTTCCTGGCGTCGTCCCGCTTCTGAACCGCTTCAGCGTCGGCACGACGTCGATTCCGCTGGCCATCGGGCTCATCCTGATGATGTATCCTCCGCTCGCCAAGGTCCGCTACGAGGAGATGGGGCAGGTGTTCCGGAACGGGAAGGTGCTGGCGCTCTCGCTCGTCCAGAACTGGGTCGTCGGGCCGATCCTGATGTTCGCGCTGGCGGTGATCTTCCTGCGCGACAAGCCGGAGTACATGGTTGGCCTGATCATGATCGGCCTCGCGCGCTGCATCGCGATGGTGATCGTGTGGTACGAACTGGCCAGGGGCGACACGGAGTACTGTGCGGGTCTCGTGGCGTTCAACTCGATCTTCCAGGTGCTCTTCTTCTCGGTGTACGCCTGGGTGTTCATCACCGTGGCGCCGGCGTGGTTCGGCCTTCACGGCGTCGCGGTCAACATCACCATCGGCGAGATCGCCAGGAGCGTCTTCATCTACCTGGGTATCCCGTTCATCGCCGGCGTTGTGACTCGCTTCACGTTGATCCGGCTCAAGGGCAAGACGTGGTACCACCAGCGCTTCATCCCGAAGATCAGCCCCATCACGCTGATCGCGCTGCTCTTCACGATCGTCGTGATGTTCTCGCTGAAGGGCGAGACCATCGTCCAGCTGCCGTTTGACGTGATCCGGATCGCGATCCCGCTCCTGATCTACTTCGTCGTGATGTTCGTGGTGTCGTTCTTCATGAGCAAGGCCGTGGGCGCGAACTACAGCCAGTCGGCGACGCTGTCGTTCACGGCGGCGTCGAACAACTTCGAGCTGGCCATTGCCGTGGCCGTTGGAACCTTCGGCATCAACCACGGGGCCGCGTTTGCCGCGGTGATCGGTCCCCTCGTGGAAGTCCCGGCACTCATCGCGTTGGTGAACGTGTCGCTCTGGTTCCAACGCCGGTACTTCGCCACGGCCGCTGCCGCAGCGGACCGGGGCCTGACGGGTACGTAGCCGTTCAACGAGCATGTTCTGAACGCACCTGTGGGCATGACCTGGGAGATCCCCGATTCGGTCGCCGCGATGGCGGGCTTTCGCCCTGGCGACGAACTGTGGGCCGAGCCGACCCGCGACGGCGTCGTCGTGCGGTCTGATTCATTGCGGAAGGTCTACGTCGAAGCCACGGGCCACTGCAATCTGCAGTGCGCCATGTGCCCGCGCCAGGCCTGGGTCGCGGACTCCGGCCACATGTCGGCGGCCTGTTACG
>Ga0315268_10006112_pt1 | contig 12838 bp, 11 predicted proteins | sample C1_top_MG_FD_204535 | JGI IMG/M metagenome (GOLD analysis project Ga0315268, IMG submission 204535) | Sediment microbial communities from Yellowstone Lake, YNP, Wyoming, USA - C1_top | ecosystem: Environmental > Aquatic > Freshwater > Lake > Sediment | place: USA: Wyoming | collected 2017-08-01 | reverse complement strand
AACGGTTTGTTCGGCGCGTTCGTTTGGTTTGTAGGTAAATTTGCTATTGGCGCAATCAAGAGTAACAATGTTGCCGTGAAAGGTCCCGCCAGCGCGCTGTACTGATAAATCTTTAATCCAATTAGCTGTGATGATATTAGCATTACTATCAGATAATTTGCCTTTCACCTGCAAAGTATCGCCAATTATGAATTCATTCAAATCAGAAATGCCATTGAATTTTCTGACTATCTTAGTATCGGCACTCACTTCCACGGTATAGGTGGTGGCTCCGGCAGTGATAGTCAGTGTGGCGGGCGCACTGACACCGCTCATCGTTGCCAGGGTGCCGCTGACTGTAATAGTACCAGTTGAGGTGACTGCTTCGGCTGGGCTAACTAAAGCAAAAAATGCCAGCAGCATAACCAGACTGATAGCCAATGATTTTGTGCGCATAAGTTTTTATAGTTAATGATTAGCTGCTATTAGTTTGCTATCTGCGAGCAATTTTGTCAAATAAAATAATTGCGCTGCTTTAGAGAAATTAAAAATCGCCGCCTATTAAATCTTAAAATAAACTAAGGGTTATTCGGTGATCTGTAACAAAAAATCTCCCCAATTATGAGAAGATTTTTTGTATTTTTTAATATTCTATTGTATGACTGTGAGTTTTTGAGGAAGAATGCTGGCGCCAACGTATTCAACCCGGTCGGTTTTATTAGGTATCCAAGTAACAATGTAAGTACTATTTTTTACTGGTCTAAAATACGCGGTGAAGGCGCCAGTGTTGTTGGTTTTTATTGTGCCGAGGAGCTGCCATTTTTTTCCGTTCTGCTGATACATACCTAACACTTTATTTTTCAGAGTCAATTTAGTGGCAGCGTCTCTTAAGGTGCCGGTCACAGAGACAAGTTTTCCCTTTTTGACCTTTGAGGCGCTAAGTTTAAGATTGATGAATTTGGAACGGGAGTGCAAGCCGAACACGCCGTGTTTGCTGCCGGCTACCAAACCATCGAATACTACGGTATTGAATGTTTCAGATTTCAAACCTTGATAAAGGACTCCCCAGGTCTCACCGGCGTCACTAGATTTCAATAGGACACCATGCCAAAGTTTATCACGGCAGGAAACATACAAAGTATTAGGTGTAGTGGAGCGTTGGATAGTTACCGCATCAAAGTTATAATAGTCACTGAGTCCGGCAGCCATTTTCCAAGTCGCTCCGGCGTCAACAGATTTATAAAAACCGTCATGGCTCAGGCGGGCGTCACCAGAAGCAACTACGTAGAGCGTGGATTCATTTTCTGGGTCGATAAGTATGCTGTTTATGTTGACATCCGTAGGAATACCGGTCAGTTTCGTCCAGGCGCCACTGTCTAATTTATAAACTCCTTTTGTAGGTGAATTACTCGCTCCAGTGCCGACATACATCACGCCAGTTTTGCTTATAGCCAAAGAAACAGCAGGTGCGTCATCTGGCAGAGCAAGATCAGTCCAGGTGGTGCCGCTGTCTGTGCTTTTCAGAACCACACCAATCCAGGTTGTGCCAGTAGTCGGACCAGATAGTGCCACATAAACGATAGAAGAATTGTTCGGATCGTTGATAAACATCTGGGGCCTAAGAAGATTCATATTTGTATCAGAATCAATGTATTTAGCCACGTCAATTGTGGGGTGGCTAGCCAATATCCAGGTGGCGCCGGCATCGGCGCTGCGGTAGATAAAGCCGCCGATGGAACCAGCCAAGACGATATTCGGGTCATCCGGTTTTACCCAGATGGACTGGCCGATTCCGCTAGAATCGCAGCGTTCAGGAGCACAAGGCATAACTGGAAATTGCCAGGTTGGAGTTCCGGAATTAAAATTCGTGCTTTTAGCCAGACCATTGCCTGAAGAAGCCCAGGCCGTAGTTTTGTCAGTAGTCACGCTGATTGCTTGGATGTTCACAGCAGTAATTCCTTGGTATGAAGTAGTCCACGTCAGACCAGCGTCCGTGCTCTTGCATACTCCACTCATGCAGTCACCGTACATCACGTTGGCATCTTGCGGATTAATTGCGATTACTTTTCCAGGGCCTCGGACTACGTTGGTATGTATATCCATGTCTGTCCAGGTGGAGCCGTTATCATCGGAGTAGGCGCTGCAGGCGTACCAACGCCCGCTTGCGGTCCAGGTAGAAATGGTATTGCAGTTATGGTTTATTTCCGTGAAAGTGGCGCCAGCGTCACTGGATAACCATAAGTGGTGATCATTAGCCACCACCAGTTTATTTTCATCATAGGGGTCGGCACTGACCGAATAAAATGAAGAAAAAGCGACTCCATTGATGGTTAATGAGATAGCCGACCAGGTAGCGCCGCCATCCGTGCTTTTATATAGTTTACCGGTAGCTGTATCGCCGGCGTAAGTAGTGGCATAAAAAGTGCCGGAAGTTTTGCCGGCTGCTAGTGACCGGACGCCTATATCGGCATTGGCATCTATTTTAACGCTGGAGAAAGTGGCTCCGTTATCCGCACTGATTTTGATGATATCATTCCAGGCGGCTAAAACTTTTCCTTGCCCAAAAAGAAGAGGGAAACCCGCATCCGCAGTGATCAGAGTAAGGGTCGCGCCATGATCGGTGCTTTTATACAAATCACCACCCAAGGAAACCCAAACCGTACCGGTGGTGTAATCAACTTCTACACCTTGGCCTGAACCATAATCATTAGTGCCAGCCAGCCGCTGCCAGGTGGCGCCAGCGTCAGTGGAGTAGAAGAAGCCATTCGGGGTGCTAGTGGCAATAGCATAAACATAATTGCCGTCCACGGCAATGTCCCAGGTGTCGCCGCCATAGACACCGAGGTTGGTAGAGACTGATGGTTGTGAGGCATCAGGCAGGGCAGCCACTGGCTGGGCTAAAGCCGGTTTAAGGGCGGCAAAACCTAATAAAATCAGGCCAAACACAAAAATACCCGATACTGCAATAATGGGTCGTTTGAAAAAATGTTTCATTGTTTTTTATGTTAATGATATTTATTTTTGAAGATTACTTATGTATTATAATACTTTTAGGCAAAGAAATAAACATAGCAGTTATTTACTTTTTTATTCTCATAGGCTTAGCCATTCAACCAACGGCTGCACCAGAGTGAAATCGCGGTCACGGGGGGTGAAATTAATCAATTTGTTTAGTTTCAAATTGAAAATTTCCCTCGGCTTCAGTTTTTTTATCAAAGAATTAACATTTGTCACATGAACTTAAATTCCGATTTCTTTTAGCATACTTATTCCTTTTTTTCTGAAACGCTGGTTTTTGTTTATCTATAATATCAAATATTAAGTATCATATTTCTTTTGGACTTCAAGATAGTACTGGGCTAAAGCAGACATTTGAAATTTATTTGGCAAAGCTTTTGGCCGTTTGGCTTTTATTTTTTGAATCGCCTGAGCAGGAGTTAATCCTGTGGAAATATAATAAGCAGCTACTAAGGTGGGCGCCCGGCCCTCGCCCGCATTACAGTGGACATAGCATTTTATTTTGTGCTTGACCGCGTGTCGGAGAAAATGCGCGCCAATATCTAGTTGGGCCGGCGAAGGCGCGGTAAAATCAACAACTGGTAACCAAAGAAAGGCAGTAACACCAGCCGGGTGGTCTTGCTTTTCTTTTTGTAAATCAATATCCGCGGCAATACCAAGCCGCAGCAATTCATCCAAGTGTTTTTGGCAGCAGATGGTAGTGCCGATAAATATATAGTCGTCAATTTGGGTGTATTCAAAATGTTCCATCGATTTAAGTTTGTAATATTATTCCCAAAGCGTCTGCTTTATCATAGTGACAAAAAATTTAATGCGGAGATATAATAGAGCCCAAGGCAAAAAATAGCCAAAAACCGCCAACGATACAGAGCAGGATGAAAATAATGAGAAGCAGGATTGAACGGTCTTTTTGCCTGAAAATCGCCCGGATAGATAAGATCAGAGAAACGATAGTCAGGATGATTTCTAGAATTACTGCTTCCCGACCGCCAATAAACGGAGTTGAAGTTAAAGAAGGAAGAAACAGCCCGATGACAATAGTGGCAATTGCGAATCCGAGGGCCCATTTAGTAGTCTTGGTTTGCGGTAGCCATTTTCTTTTGGGTTTTGATTTTTCTAAATTAATTGGGTTTTCCGTAGATTTATTTTATAAAATTTATTTTTCACCCTTAGACTTAACAACATTTTTTCCTTGTTTCTGATTCTCGGACTCAAGTGTTTTTAATATACTAAATCCGTGATCTTCGGCTGATTGTATTTTTTCAAATGTCGCTTTATCAACGAAATAAACTTGTACGCCATTTTCAATCATTGCTACAAGCCCACTTTCATACTGAGTTTTACCACTTGGTCTGACAGCTTTTTTGCTAGTCCACTCATGACCAGTAATACTTTTTTTAGGATCAGTTTCGAATGTTTCGCTTGAGAGCGAATAAATAGCGCCCCCTCGGTCCAATTCTTCAAAATGTTTTTTATTGCTTATCACGATACAGTTTACTCCTTCAAATGTGGATTTTCGCGTCCAGCTATCATCCGTCGGAACAATAAACATTGAGGCATAAGCTATATCTGGGGTAGCAAAAACCACAGGACCCTCATCGGCATCGCGAAAGGTTTCCGCCCGCGGTTCAAATTTTTCAAGCTCTCTATTAGATGAAGCATGGTACAAAAAAGGCGGTTTTTCCCCTTTTTCGTGGACAGAATTTTGTTCGGGGTTTTCCATGGGCTTATTTAAGAAATTTAAATTAGCTATGTTGATTTATTCATTGATGCTCTCATCTCCATCGTTAAATCCGGCTTGAATATGGCTGCCGTCGCAAAATGGTTTGTTTTTTGATCTACCGCAGCGGCAGAGAGTGACTCGATTTCTGGTTTCATATTTTTTTCCGTCAGCTGATTCTAGTTCAATGCCGCCTTTTAGCCAAATCGGTCCGCTCACTTTGACATCCGGGTCTTCCACGATACTGATAGATTTTTCAAATTTTGGCTCAATCGGTTGGCTGGTCTTTTTATCCCAAACTACTAACCTGCCCGACGGGCAATTACAAGCTGATTTTTTGGCATTTTCTTTGCAATTATCTTTGTCTGAATATACAACGTTATTCCAGGTGCCTCCAGCAAGATTACAAAATCTGGCCGATGAACAAAAATCTTCAGCATCAGTCAGGTCAAGCTCGGGTCCGGTTATCTTCTCGGCTTGCTTGAGATACAAATCGCGGCTGGCAGTTTCCTTACCGTCAAAGCCGATTTTGAGATGTGTGCCGTCGCAGAAGGGTTTATTTTTGGAATGTCCGCAGCGGCAGAGCGAATAATTCTCTTTGGCAGGATATTTTTTTGTTTCTCGCCACTCAACCGGGCAATGTTCCTCATCAACGATACTAATTTCTTTTTTCAAAGGCAAACCGCCGGAAACCAAATAAGGTCCATTTTTAGTGATCGTAACTTTCTGTTTTTTGTTCGCATTTTTATTCATAAGATATATTACTAATTGGCGGAGACGGGAGGATTTGAACCTCCGAGACCCGTGAAGGCCTACCGCATTTCGAGTGCGGCGCATTCGTCCACTCTGCCACGTCTCCTAGTTATTTCTGATAAAAATTTATTTTGCTTCCTTTTGGCTTGAGGGGATTCGGAATTATTTCAGCCGGCTGCCAGTTGGGAAATTTGAATCCGTATGAAAAAACTTTTGCTCCTGGTTTCAATTGTATTTTTAACTGACTTTCTAGTTTGGGCATCACGGTATCGATTAGGTAGCAAAAAATTATATCAGCATCAGAAAAGTTTGCTTTATAGAAATTCTGATGAAGAATTTTTATTTTTGACTTTTTAAGTTTAATTTTCAGTTTAGCGACAACATACGGCCACCAGGCCAATTCATAACCGATTAGTTTAAGATTGGGGAACTTTTTTTCTAAGGCAAATAATACTTTCGCATCGCCGCAGCCTAGGTCGTAAACAATTGAATTATTTTTTAAGTCAATTTTATCAACAAATTTTTCAATCACCCATTTGGGAGTAGTGACAAACGGCACCCTCAGCCAGATAAAGGAGATAAAAGAATTAATAGTGATAATAAGAGCAATTATTACTATTATCAGTAGAAAATATAAGAAAATCATCATGCTTGGATTCAGAATAATTTGGCTTGTTTTTTCTCCAGAGATTCATCAAGATCAAAAATTTTAACCGTGCCGAAAACTCCGTCATAACCAGGCAGGACTTTTAATTGCCCGTTTCTTACCTTAATAATTGCTTCGGTAATTTTCGGCGTGGTAATTTTCTTTAACTCGTTTTCAGTAAGATTAATCAAAACATTAAATTCATTTTTTCCTAGTTTAACCAGATTGTCATACTCCAGATTAACGGCTTTTGTTCCTTTTTTCTGGCCAAGAGCTTCGCCAATTATTTCCTGCAAGGGAACCAGGCTTTTATAGGGTACGGCATTGGGCCTTTTTTCGCCTTCGCTTCGATCTGCCAGTTTTTCCACCCGATACATTACGCCGACTGTTAATCTTCTGCCGCATTTTGGACAAATTCCTTTATGTTGCAGAGTTTCTTTGGGCGAAAATCTGATATCGCAGTTGCGGTGCCCGTCCCAGTGATATTTTCCTTCCTCGGGGAAAAATTCGATCGTAAAGGCAATTTTATTTTTCTCATCAGGTTTTTTGATGGCTTTAACAATATTTTGATAAGAAAGTTTGGGCAGTTCAAAAACCGTAGCTTCGCGTCCGATATTGGCAGGGGAATGAGCATCGGAAAAAGAAACTATTTGTTTGTTATCCAATTGTTTTAATCGCCAGTTCATGGCTGGGTCCGAGGAAAGCCCGGTTTCAATGGCATAGATTTGATCAGACAATTCTTCAAAACATTCTTTCAATGTATCAAAGCCTGATTCAGAACCAAATAAAGAAAACCAGGGTGTCCAGGCATGAGCCGGAATTACCAGGCAATCTGGCGAAGCCTCCAAAACTATTTTAGCTAGTTCTTTGGCATCCATGCCTAAAATCGGTCGGCCATCAGATTTTATATTGCCCCGCCAGGATAATTGGGCATTAATTTTTTCGACTGTCTGTAAATTGGGGGCCAGGATCACTACGTGAATTCTTCTGCCTTTGCCATTTTTTGTGTAAATACAGCTGATTTCAGTTGACAATAAAAAAAAGACATCATTTTTTGAACCCTTTAATTTCAACAGCCCGTTTTCTTGAGGCTCTAGTTTTTCTTTTAATTCAGCAAACCAAGCCGGATACGTAAAATCCGTTGTCCCGATTACATGGATTCCTTTGATTTTTGCCCATTCATCGAGATGCTCCAAATCCATATCTCGAGAGACAGCTCGGGAGTATTTGGAATGAAGATGAAGATCGGTTATAAATTCAGGCATAAAATAACGATTACTTAATCAAATTTTATCACTTTTTTTGATTTTATGCTAATTTAACTATATAATTACTAAATAAACTATGGCCAAGGCATTAAGAAGACACAATATTTTTATAAACTTGTTTGATATTTACACCCTTCTCATTTGGGCCTGGGTAATTTTAGAATTTATTACTAAGGCAGAAACTCAGCTACCCAGTATTTTATCAATTTTGTATTTAACGATTCTGTTTTTCTATGCCTCGGACAAAGAAATGAGAAGATGGAGAAAAAGAATTGCCTTGGGCAACAGAAAAGGAGAGGTTTTTGTTTATCTCTGGACTTTAACCCTGGTGGTAATTGTCCTGCTTTATCTTACTTTTGGCAAGGACAGGGGATATTTGATACCGAAAGAGTTGCCGACTATTGCTGGTACAGTAATGCTTGTTTATATAATTACCGATTATCTAAAAGAGGAGTTTAGAAAGAAGAGATAATATGCTCGACGACAGGGAGAAAATAGAAAAAATAATACACAATAAAAATGTACTTTTTGTAACATACAAAGATGTAGATTATATAAGAAATTCTCAGGAAATAAATTTGATTAAAGAAAGTTGCCGGGAGCTTAAAATACTTTCAGCTAATGCCAAATTAACTTGGCTGAGATACTTACTCGGGATCATAAAAATATTTTTTCAATTTCTTCTCCTAAGAAAAAATAAATTCAATATAATATTTTTAGGCTACCTTCCCCAATTTAGTTTATTTTTACCCACATTCCTTTTTAAAGGGAAAATAATAGTTATTGACTTTTTTATTTCTCTTTACGACGCATTGGTAAATGATCGTAAAATATTTTCTCAAAATAGTATACTGGCCAAGTTAGCAAAATACTTAGATAAAAGGGCATTAAAAAAAGCTGATTATGTAATAGTCGATACCCGGGCAGACAAAGATTTTTTTATAAAAGAACTGGGTTTAGATAGAAAAAAATCTATAGTAATTTATTTAGAGGCAAATAAAAAGATTTATTTTCCCCATCGAGTAGAGAGGCCCAAAGAATTGATGAATAAATTTATTGTCCTTTATTTCGGCACAATTATACCTTCGCAGGGTATAGAAATAATTTGTAAAGCTGCCCAGATTCTTGAAAACCAAAGGGGTATTTTTTTTATTATTATCGGCCCGGTAAATAACTATTTATTAAAAGAGTATAGTAATTTAAATAATATCCATTTTATCCGGTGGTTAGACAAGAAAAAATTGTCAGATTATATCGCTATGTCTGACTTATGTCTGGCCGGGCATTTTCACGGAACAATTGAGAAAGGAAAAAGAGTGATTCCCGGTAAGGCATTTATTTTTCAGTCTATGGAAATGCCGATGATTTTAGGTGATAATCCTGCTAATCGAGAAGTATTTTCTGAAAATGACAAAAACATTTATTTCGTCAAAATGGGCAGTGAAGATGAGCTTGCCGATAAAATTAAAAAAATTTACGAGAAAAAAACGATTACCCAAATATAGAAGCATAACTAGTCTTAAATTAGACAAAAGAAAGATTTTTTATTATAATGTTTTTAGAAATGGATTAATTTTTATAAAATGAAAGATTTAATTTCGGTAGTAATCCCGCTCCACAACGAAGAGGAATCGCTTGAAAAATTATACAACCTTCTTAGAGGTGTTTTTGAAAGAAACGGTTTGACTTATGAAGTTATTTTTGTTGATGATGGTTCAACTGATTCGAGTTTTAATATTTTAGAAAAAATTTATCAGCAGGATAAAAACATAAGAATTTTACAACTCCGCCGAAAATTTGGAAAATCAGCTGCTTTGACCGCTGGCTTTAATGAATCAAAAGGAAATATCATTATTACTCTTGATGCCGATCTCCAAGATGACCCCGAGGAAATTCCCAATTTGTTGGCCAAAATTAACGAGAATTATGATGTGGTGGGCGGTTTTCGTCAGCGTCGTCAAGATAGCTTTTTTAAAAAATTTACTTCCGCTATCTTCAACAAGACCTTAACCATGCTAACTGGTCTTAAACTGCGCGATATTAACACTGGTTTAAAGGCCTATCGAAGAGATGTTATAGAACAAATTGAGATATATGGAGAACTGCATCGTTTTCTGCCGATTTTTGCCAACCAATTAGGTTTTAAGATTATAGAAATTCCCGTTAAACATTATCCGCGGCGACAAGGTAAAAGCAAATATGGACCGAAAAAAGTTATTGACGGTTTTTTAGATTTGCTTACAGTAGTTTTGCTAACTAAATACAGTGAAAAGCCAGGTCATTTTTTCGGCGGTGCCGGTTTATTGTCTTTTTTAGCGGGTTTTCTCATCAGCCTCTATCTGACCATCCTTTGGTTTTTGGGACATCACCCAATTGGCAACCGGCCTTTATTTTTCCTAGGTATTCTGCTTTTGATTATCGGCATTCAGTTAATTTCCCTCGGTCTTTTAGGAGAGATATTGGTAAGAAAAGAGAGAAAAAAAATTGTTCAAATTAAAAAAATATTAAAATAAAACCACTAATTTTTTAATAGGGTATTTGGGGAGTTTAAAAATATTACTATATGCCCGAGACCGCTGTAATTATTGTAAATTGGAATGGTAGGCACTTACTTTCAGATTGTCTTAATTCTTTAAAAAAACAAACATATAGGAATTTTACAACCTATGTTGTGGATAATCACTCAAGTGATGACTCGGTAGAATTTATAAAAAACGAATTTCCCGAAGCTAGGGTAATTCAATTAAAAAAAAATTTTGGTTTTGCCCGAGGGAATAACGAGGGTATAAAAGAAGCTTTTAGAAAAGAGAATATATGTTTTATCGCTACTCTAAATAATGATACAGTTGTGGATAAGAATTGGTTAATGTATCTTGTTAAGGAGGCAAAAAAAAATAAAGAGGCAGCCTCATTTTCCTCAAAGACCCTTTGTTTGTCAAAGAATGATACTATTAATTCCTGTGGCATGCTTATTTATCAAGATGGTCACGCCAAAAGTCGGGGATTTCATGAAAAATTATCTCAGTATATAGAAAAAGAAGAGATATTTGGACCCTCTGCCGTGGCCGCCTTATATAAAAAAAGGGCATTAAAAAAAGTTGGTTTGTTTGACAATCTCTTTTTTATGTATCAGGAAGAAGTGGATTTAGCCTGGAGATTAAGATTCGCTGGGTATAAATCAGTTTATGTCCCCAAGGCTATTGTCTACCATCGAGTTTCATTTACAAGTAAACCCTTTTCTCCTTTAAAGGCCTATTATTCCGAGAGAAACAGAATATGGCTTGTTTTTAAAAATTTTACGGCTTCAATGATTTTTATGTCAATTTTCTACACTATAAAAAGATACACTTGTTTATTAACAGGCCTAAAACAGAAGAAGGGACCAATGGCCGAATTTACCCAAAAAGGATCGCTAATATCACTGTTTTTTATTTTTATAAAAGCCTGGACAGTTGGTCTTATAGGCTTGCCTTTATTTATAAATAAAAGAATTAAAATACAGAAATTAAGAAAAGCAAGCGGTATTGGTCAAAAAGAGATTAACGAGTGGTTTAAAAAATTCGGTACAAAGGCAGAGGGTTTTATTATTATAAAATAAAATGAAGATTATATTAAAGAATTTCTTACAAAAAAAGATAAAATTTGCGCTGCTCTTTCTGGGAATCATAATCCTCATTTTTTTAATCAGAAAATCGGGAATAAACGTTTTTTTAGATATTTTTACAAAATTGAATTGGTTTTATATTATAATCGCTATTTTGTTATGGATTGTCGTCATAATCTTGGCGGCCTATCGTTTCCATGTAATAGTAAATTCGGAACTGATTTTCCGCGAATCATATAAGATATATATTTATGGTTTTTTATCTAATTACGCCTCATTTTTCCAGGGACTCGGAATGGGGGTAAAAGTAGGCCTTTTAAAAATGAAAAAGGTTTCTATAACAAAATCCATGGCAACCGTGACCTCGGAACTATTTTATGATATTATATTGTCCTTTTTTATTGTAATTGTTTTTTTCTTGGATTATAGCGTGCCGATAATTGCACAAATAAAAAAAATTTTTAACTATCATTTTTTTATTTATTTAATAATCATTATCCCGGTAGCCATATTAATAATCTGGCTGTTTAAAAATAAATATATAAAACAATATTTTTATGAAGTAAAAGAACGTTTTAATCTAAAGTATATAAAAATTGTTTTACCACTTACTATTTTGATATGGCTTATTAATAGTATAACGGTACTTTTATATTTTAAGGCATTAAATATAAATATTACTCCATGGATAATTCTTGGAGGTCTTGCCAGCGCATTTTTATTCGGCCTCGTTTCATTTATACCCGGCGGATTAGGAGTCAGGGAGGGAATAAGTTCATATATATATTCTCTATCAGGCGTGCCGCTAGAAACTACAATACCTGTCACCGTAATTAACAGAATTTTTGGCATATTCACGGTGATTATTTTGGTTATAATAACAAAAACACAAGAGTTTGTTATGAGAAAACCCCAATCAGGGAACATATATCAAAAAATTAATTCAGAATAAATCATGATCTTTTATGTTTTAAAAGAAGGTTAGTGAAAGTACATTTTTAATTTTACAAATAAAAATGTACATTGCATTAATATAGATAGAAATTGTCTTCTGATTATTATATAAATGATTAAAATATTTTTATGAAGAGAAAAATTAATACAATCTACTTAGTTATATTGATTTTAATCCTGTTAATTACATGCAAGCCTTTTATTTTGGGAGAAAATGATTTATCGCGTTTTGGTACAATAAAAGCCTTGGTGGAAAAACACACTTTTGCCATTGATTATGAAAGCGCCTCTGTCGATACTGTTTCTACGGGGGGTAAATATTATTCCTCAAAGCCCCCAGTTCTTTCCGTAGTGGGGGCGGGTGTCTATTGGATCGTCTATAATATTTTTAACCAAAAATTAACCCTTCAGGTTTCCGAATGGAACACAAGTGTTTATTTTATAAATTTATTTCTGATGGGAGGAGCCGCTTTTCTTCTAATTCTGTTTTTTTACAAGTCTTTAAATTATTTTGGTATAAAGGAAAAAAATAAATATTTTTTATGCAGTATTTTGGTTTTATCGACAATTATATTTTCATATTCTGGCTCGCTTAATAATCATCTTCCTTCTGCTGCCCTTCTTTTTGTTTCTTTCTATTATTTAGTCAAGCAGATAAAAGACAGATGCACAAGAAAAGAAGCGTTTTTAACGGGTTTTTTGGCGGCTGTTGCCTTTACTATAGAGCCGATATTCAGCGGAATTTTTATTTTTTTTACATTCATTTTTCAGATATTTGATAAGAATTTTAGACGAAACGTTCTATATTTTATCCTCGGTCTTTTACCAATGGGCATTTTATACATTATATTAAATATTATCACTATCGGTCGAATATTACCTATCAATTTCTATAA
>Ga0315268_10006110_pt1 | contig 12840 bp, 18 predicted proteins | sample C1_top_MG_FD_204535 | JGI IMG/M metagenome (GOLD analysis project Ga0315268, IMG submission 204535) | Sediment microbial communities from Yellowstone Lake, YNP, Wyoming, USA - C1_top | ecosystem: Environmental > Aquatic > Freshwater > Lake > Sediment | place: USA: Wyoming | collected 2017-08-01 | reverse complement strand
GCTGGTGCATTTATGCTTTGGCGTACTTAAAACTCAACAGCCCTATGAGCACGATCATACAAAAAATGCTTGACGTTAAAGACGGTATCTACATCGATTATGGAACCGCTTAAGTAAGTGCCATTCGAGCCCGATCCCATTTTTGTTCTTCAAAGAAGTGCGCGATCTTCACCATCGCCAGGGTGTCCAGCTTGCAGTATTCCCTCAGCGCCTGCGTCAGCTTGTCGCGCCGGCCTGTCTCTGTATTGAGGAGAGCCTCAAGATAGGCGGACTGCGCCATGGTGCCGTCCTGCACCTCTGCCAGCCCCTGGTAGTTCAGTTCCGGCGCAATGGTGGGCAGTACCGCCTTGATCGACCAGGAACCTTTCATGGCCGGATGGTAGTAGTGCTCTTGGGCGATCGGCAGCAGGTCGACCATGCGGCCGGCAATCGCGTGCAGCCGCTTGGCGAGATCGGGAAAGGTGCCGGCCAGTTCATGTACCCGCCCCTTCTCGAAGCTCATGTTGTAGACCAGGATCGGCCCGCCATCGCCCAGCGCATCGACCAGGCTTACCGCGAAGCGCCGCATCGGCGGTTCCCCGCTCGTGTCCAGAAAGTCCACATGGCGGAGATTGCCGTCCTCCTCCTCGACATGGCATGACCACTGGAACGGCAGCTGGTTATAGGGACGGGTGCCGGCCCACTCCGGCACCACGAACTGAACCGTTTCGAAATCCAGGTAATAGCGCGGATAGGGCAACCGCGACAACATCTCGCCGGCCAGGTCGTCCAGTTCGTACCGGCCGCTCAGCGTCACCCGGCGGATGCGCCGGTGGACTTGCTTCCTCAGCCGCCCTTCCGGGACGGCGCGGACATCGTTGATGCCTTCCGCAATCAGTTCCTGCACGATCTTGCCGCCGTGGTGCAGCATGGTGATCGGGTACTCCGGCTGCGGCGGCGAGCAATGGCCGATGAAGGGGCAGTTATGGGGGAAGCGGCAGTGCTCTCCCACCGCAATATTCGGCAGAGCACCGGCCAGCGTCTGCTGGCATTGGTCCACCCAGTCAGGCACTGCTTTCATGAGCGGCCGGACTTCCCCGGTCAGGTCGTTGTGGCGCAGGATTCCGGTATAGTTGCCGGCGCCCGGGTAGACGAAGGAAGTGTCCACATGGGCCAGCTCGATGCGGTTAAGCGGATACCCCGCCCCCTCGATGACCCATGACTGGATGGCACAGTCCTGCAGGTGCTGCGGCTTCACCTTGGTGGAGGACTTAACTTCGACCAAGCGCAAGCCCTGCTTGCCCCGCTGCAGCACGTCGGCGCGCACCAGCACGCCGCCATGGCTGAAGGTGGCCTCGAAGAAGGCATCGGCGGGAGACGTGTCGAGCAAGGCTTTCGACTCGGCCGCGGCCTGTTCCAAGTTATCATCGTGGCCGATCAGCACACCGTTGCCGTACAGCCTCCTGGCCACCTCGCCCAGACGTTTGCCCTGGTCGAAGCGCATTTGCGTGCTGCGCGAAACCTCTGCCAGATCAGGGTGGTTGATCTCCAGATACAGCCGCTTCTGGCACTGCACACCCGCCATCACCCTGGATTTGGAAAGCCCCCTGCTACGCATCACATCCCTTTGATTGCCTGGTTTTTTTCATTATGGCAAGAAACAGGCTCACCTGTTGAGCCATATGCCACTTCATACGGTTCCCAACAGAATAATGCCTGTCAAAAAAAATTGATTCGCAAAAATTGCACTTCTTAAAATTTGTGCTAATTTTGAATTGTGAAGCGCCGATTTGAATTAAAGAAGCAAACAGATTGCAGGGCGCTTAATAAATACTGCTAAAGCGGAGTAAACACAGGAACCCGTTCCGGCGAGAAAAAGCTGAAACGGGTTTCTGCTTTTGGGCCTTCCGGCCCGTCCCGGTCACGGTCGTGAACCGGGGCAGTTACCCCCTTTAAGAAATATATCGAAGCCGCCCACTTTATTTGCCCTTCGCCGTCACCGGCAAGACCGACGCCGAATTGATCGGCTTACCTCAATCAGACCTACTGATTGCTATTTAAAGAGTTCTTTAATTGTGGAATTTTGTACTAAAGAATGCTTTAATATGAAGAAGGCAATTTAAAGAGGTCTTTACCATGAAGCGATCTACAGGAACCCTCGCCATCTCAACAAGCTTGGGTGAGTCCGTCCAGGCCTTCGTTCCGTATCCTCTTCCGCCCACCGATCCTGAGCTTGCGCCGGATGCGTTTACCGAGCAAAACCGCCTGGCGGAGCTGGCGCTGGCCCGTCTGTCCGGGGTGTCGGGGCTGGTGCCGTCGGTGGACTGGTTGCTGTACAGCGCGATACGCAAGGAAGCCTTGCTTACCTCACAAATAGAGGGGACACAGGCCACGCTGACCGACTTGTTCGACGAGGAAGCAGGCTTCGCAGTCAGCAACACGGATGATGTAGAGGAAGTCACCAACTACCTGCGCGCCTTCCGGCTGGTGCAAGACAACCTGCGCGCCCCCGACGGATTGCCCATCAGCGTTCGCCTGCTGTGCGAGGCCCACCGCTTGCTGCTTGACGGGGTGCGGGGGGCTGGCAAACAACCCGGAGAGCTGAGGCGCTCGCAAAACTGGATTGGCGGCACCCGTCCGGGCAACGCCGCTTTTGTGCCGCCACCGGCAAATCAAATAGCCAAGCTGCTGGGCGATCTGGAACGATTCGTCCACGCCACATCACCTGCTCTCCCGCCGCTCGTCAAGATTGCGCTGACGCACGCACAGTTCGAAACCATCCACCCATTTCTGGACGGCAACGGCCGCATCGGCCGCCTGCTGATTGCCGCGCTGCTGGAGCACTGGGGCTTGTTGCCCGAGCCATTGATGTATCTGAGCGGCTACCTGAAGCAGCACCAGGCAGAGTATTACCGGCGACTTTCGATCATCCGCACCGAAGGTGATTGGGAAGCCTGGGTAAGCTTCTTCCTGGAGGGGGTAGCAGCCGCAGCCACCGACGCCGAGCGCAGCATCATCGCCATCGCCAGCCTGATCGCTGCGGATCGACGCCGCTTGCTCGAATCACCCAAAGCCGGCACCGCCAGCTATCGCTTGTTTGAACTACTGCCGATGATGCCTCGCTTCACCATCGAGCGAGTGCGGCGGAAGCTGGATACGAGCTTCCCGACGGCAAATGCGGCCATCAAGGTGCTCGAGGATCTGGGTATCGCGACCGAAATGACCGGCCAGAAGAAGAACCGAATTTACAGCTATCAGTCGTACATCGAACTACTGGCTCGTTGATCCGAATTCAAGCCTCGACAGTTACGCAATTGATGCTGTTTCGGTTAAAATCAAGACCCTCGCCGAATTCCAAGGTGCGTGCCCCACTCTACTGAAAACCATCGTATATGCATAAGCAAGCACCAGAGATTTTTCAACTCCCCCTCACCTCGCTTGATCTGACCGGCTTGCCGCCAACCGCCGATCCGGGGTTCGAGCAAGCGGTGATTGCTCATTACGCCTTCCAGTACGCTGCAAAGGGGTGGAATGCGGCGGTGGTCGTGAGCGACGGGATGGTGCGTGTTGTGGCGGTGCCGCAGCAGGGTATTGAGCCGAAGGCGTATCTGCTGGGCCTGCTCCAGCACGGCTATATCGAAGACGCGCTGCCAGGGCTGGAAGCCATGTTTGGCATGGTCGATGACCCCGACATCTGCTTCAACTACGGCGTAGCCCTGTCAGAGCTTGACCGCGTAGAGGACTCGCTGGTGCCGTTGAACAAGTGCCTTAACCTCGATCCAAGCTACGACAACGCTGCTATCGCCATCGGTGTTTCACTCTCCAAACTTCAACGCTACGACGAGGCTGAATTCGTGCTCAAGGCGGCAGCGAAAATCCAGCCGGACAATGCCCTCGTCAAGCAGAACCTCGCTGCGACCTTGGCTCGGGCTGGAAAGTATGTGGAGGCGTTGCCGTATTTCCGCCAAGCCGCTTCGCTGGCGCCGGATAGCCCGGTGGTGCTGATGGGGCTGGCGCACTGCCTCGACTCGATGGATGCGCACCGAAAGGAAGCGCTGAAGGTCTACAAAGACGTGGTGAAGCGGTTTCCAGACTCGCAGTTCGCGGAAGCGGCCAAGCAGATTTTGAATCGTGCAGGACAGGCTGATCTGCGAAAGGCTGTCGATGACGGTTTTCGCCCGGATGCGGTCGAGTATATGATTGGCGCCATGAAGCGGTTTGCCGAGATTCCGCGTGAGCAAGTCGGGCGTGTGACCATGGAGATCGCGCAACTTGGCGAGACCGGGTTGGAGATCAACAATCCCTTGCAGCGCTATTCGCTGACGAACCTCGACGGGGATTTTTCTGGCCTCCAGCTTCTTTGCTACATGCACGTCGGCATGGCGCTGTTCGCCCCCGGCGTGGATTGCGGTTCGGGCTTGCAGCGTGAGTACGAAATTGCCAAGGGGATGGCCGGCAAATGACTCACCCCGGCATCCTCGCCGAACTTGAAGCTGCTGAGCTGGCTGGACCGCTGCTTCCCGGCTTGCCTGCCGCTTCATATTTTTCTGCTGCCCTGTTAGACGATCCAGAACAATTCGATGTGCCTTACCACCAACGCAAACGCTACAACCGGGAGTTCGGCTTCTGCCTATTTACGGCAGAATGCATTTTCTCTCTGACGGCTCTGTGCAAAGGTAAAAAGGTGCTCGAAGCCGGTAGTGGTTCCGGCTGGCTTGCCGACCAGCTTGCGCAGCAAGGGATAGCAATCACTGCCGCCGACTGGGCGGACTATCGGCAACCTCGCGACAAGAAGCGCGGTTATCCCATGCGATCCGTGTTTCGCCTCGATCACCACGGCGACGCGGTTGTACTGCTCCCGGGCAGTTTCGACGTGGTGCTGCTGGTCTGGCCGAACCTCGACACGCCGTTCGGCGAACAGGTCGCTCACGCTATGCGCTCCGGACAGATTATGATTCTCGAAGGCGAAGAAAAAGGCGGCAGCACGGCGACCGATGCGTTCTTCGACGTGCTCAGCGCCGATTTCGAACGCCTCGACGCCGAGACGCTGGCGCTCAACGAACATCACCGCACGTTCCCCGGTTTGCACGACCGGTGGCAGATATTGAGGAAAAAATGACTGAAGCACCCATTAGCACGCCACCGCAGGCTTACATGGACATCATCGATACGCTGATCGACAAAGCGCGGAGTTTTCTGGAAGCTGGCGAAAAGCTTCAAGCGATGGCGTTCGTTGGCAACTTGACCACCAAGCAGGTCATCCCTGTGATGATTCAGCCCGGAAGCAGCGAGGACAAAGACCAGTCTGCACGGACGATCCAGTCAGCGGCGTTGGTATCGGAGGCTGATTTCGTATTCGCGATCATGGAAGCATGGTCGCTCCGGCCAGACAAAATGCGCCAAATGAATACGATCCTCGACAAGTATGGAAGCATAGGCGCATCGCCCTATGCGATAGATACGTGCTCGCTTGTGCTGGAAACGAAGCGCGGGGTATGGGTCGCGCAGCCGCAGATCAAGCCCAAGGGAATTTCCAAGAAGAAACGAACCATTGGGGTAGTCGAGTTCCGCTATTTCACGGAAGTTGAAGGCCGATTTATGCACCTGCTGCCCAAGAAGGAAGACGACGAGCCACCGACGATTTTGCATTGAGGGATGAAGTTAACCTTCAGTAGCCGTTGCCGGAAAGGAAATCACGGCGAGCCTCTTCTTTCCAGCAGGAAACAACCTGTTAGCTTTGCCGGTAACTTGGTCTCTTCGAAGAAATCTCTTCGTCAAAAAATTCACGGAACGTGATTACGTTTATCTTGCCGTTGTAGCAAGTTTCCTTCGATTTTTTCAGGGACTCAGGAACAACCAGATGAATTCCCTGATTGTTCATGTCATCTATTGCAGCCGAAGATACACGATCATCGACGGTTGCCAAGAACAGTGCGCAGTTGAATTTCTCCATTGTCACCTGCTTCCAGCGCTCACGAAGGGTGGTTTTTGCCGAGAGCACCATCGCTTCTTCGAACGTCCTTTTTTTAGCCTTCAGAACAACAAGGCTAGGCAGTACAAAATCCGGGCGGCGACCTCCCGTTACAGCTTGTTCTTCAAAATCAATCCGGCCATCACGAAGAAGCCTTGAAATGTGTTGCTCAAAGGAGCGTCCCGCACGCGATTTTCGGTGCTGGCTTGCGCTCAAGAAAGTTGCGTCCAGATCGGGGAATCCATGCACGACTGAAGAAACAATATCTGCCCCACCACTGGTGATGATTCGGATTACCTCAGCAGCGCGATAGCGTCGCTCCGCACGCTGCAACCTTCCGAAACTTGCATATTCTGAAGCTCCCAACTCCCATAATACATCCCATCGTAGTAGATCATTTCTTCGTACAAATATATTGGCGACGGAATCTCAATATTGTAGCTTTGCGAAGTCAGTTCTTCTCCCCCCGCAAACCCGATTCCAATGTCAGATAGGTAAGTACAGTGAAGCCAATTGAGCGGGCCAATCCACGGGCCATCCGATCCCCAGTCATCCAACTCTTCGTCAGCCACTGCGCGCCCATGTAGCAGCTTGAGATACATTCCCGGTATCGTCGGTTCGAGATCGTGGGTGTATCGCTTCAGGAGTTCATGGTTCGCTACGGCGGCAAGAATGAAATCTTGTGGGCGGCATTCCAAGTGGTTCTGAATTATAAATTCCAATCTTTCTTGCAGCCCATCTCCGCCGCTCAGAATAGCTTTAACCTGCGCTTTCGCAACGTTTGCTAGAGCACTTGAATAGTCGATGTGGTTGGTCATGCCTTGCCCTCCTGACATTTTTGAAAGACCTCGATTAACCCGCGGTGTCAATAAATATCTCGTTGCGATGGCGAGAAAGAAAAGTGATGCTCGGAATAAATTTTTCCGGCAACTCAATTCTGCGTCCTTCCAATGGCAGAAATATTTGGGCAACGAATGCATCGTCATTCCGCTTCAATTGCTCCGACAGCATTACCTCGTAATCATCAGAGATCGTTATCAGCCCTCGATCAAATGCCTTGTCGTGAATGGCCGAAAGGCACAAGCCATTGCTGGGATTAAGACGATTTGTTTTGTCGTTACTCCACGGCACGATGTGGCTTGCCATCAGCAAGCGTGCATCCGAAAGACCAGATATGCAACAACGCCCCCGATAACTACTCAACACCGAACGCCGGAAGAAGTGCTGTTTAACCCGCTGTTCGGTCATCACTCGCTTTGTTTCGCCGGTAAAATCTTGAAGCCCCTCTTGCTCGGTAACGTCCAATTCAACAAATGCTTCGGCTCCTTTCTCCTTACGGAGCTCAGCGTTTAACAGAGAGCATTCAAGCGCGAGCTTTTCCCAATTGGCATGAAATTCGGCCCAAACTTCTTTGTCGAGTGAACCAGCATTGCCCAAACCCGCTCGCCCTGTACTGGTGATTGCCGGGTCAAGGCTGGCAAAATTCACGAGCTTCATTGCTACCGCGCCGGGTGTTCGGCCAATCAGTTTGGCAAGCTGGATAATTTCAGGGTTTCGGCTGTGCAACCTTCCAAAAGGAAGCTGGCAATAAAGATAGAAGGCGAGCTTTAGTTGCTCTTTCGTCCAGCGGCTTGTGGTCATGATGTCTTGCGGCACTAAAACGGCGCTCACCGTTTGCGCCTTCTCCCCTAGGTTGAGTTGCGACACCATCAGTTTAGCCGCATATTCAACCAGCGGCACAACTGCTGCCTGAGAAAATAACCTATAAGCCCGCGTATCCGACACCGGAATTCTGAACGTATCCGGGAAACCCATCAGCCGTGCGCATTCGCGTGGCGTCAGACGCCGTGGATTGGCGCCCTCTCCCTGATAGACGAGGATTTCCGAACCGTCCTTGTAGTAACGCGCAGACAGGGTGCGGGTGACGCTGTCGGGAGTAACCAACCCGAAGCCAAAGCCATTGCCCTTGGCCCGATGCTTTTCCGCATAGCCTTGCAAATAGGCCCATAACTTGTCGGTAAGCGTGTACTTGGGGTCAACCTGCCGCCCGGCATGGTTGAAAAAGCGATCCCCATCCCACGCCAAATTCGGCTCGCTGCCGTCGGTCTTGTGCAGAATCTCGCGCAATGTGCGCCTGCCCTTGGCGGGCAACGGCAGGGCATCGAAATCAAAGTTTGTGGGTTCGCGAAAACCGACAATGAGAATGCGTTCGCGGTGCTGCGGCACGAAATGGGCGCCATCTATCACGCGGTAATGGATGTGATAACCCAAGTCATGTGTCAAAGTGCGGCGAATAACGTCAAAGGTTCGCCCCTTGTCATGCGAGACGAGGTTCTTGACGTTCTCCAGCAGAAAGGCACGCGGCTGTTTCGCTTCGATAATGCGTGCAACATCGAAGAACAGGGTGCCTTGGGTTTCGCAAGCGAAGCCGTGCGCCTTGCCCAAGGCATTTTTTTTGCTGACCCCGGCAATGGAAAACGGTTGACAGGGAAAACCCGCCAGCAGGACATCATGATCGGGAATATCCGCTGCGGCCACTTGAGTAATATCCCCGTTAATCAGGTGACCACCGGGGTAATTGTCGGCGTAGGTTTTCTGCGCGTAGCTGTCCCATTCGCTGGTGAACACGCACTGCCCGCCCAATCCCTCGAAGGCCATACGGATGCCGCCAATGCCGGCAAAAAGGTCGATAAAGGTGAATGGGGCATCGTCGGCAAGCGGCAACTCCAGCGGCAGGAGCCGTTGCAGGCCGAATGCGTAATGCGCTGGCACTGACTGCTCGACCACCCAACGGCGGACAGTACGGGCATCAACGCCCAAATGGCGGGCAATCTCTGATTGTTTGTGGTTTTTGAGCGCAGCGGTGAGGTAGCTCGTTGCCATATCCCGGTCGGGGCCGGTGTGGAAGACTGTTGCCATGGCGAACTCCATATCTGGGAATAATAGCGGACATTATGCCCGTAATTATCCCTTTTGCAATCAGTCCTGAAAAATTTAGTGCCTGAAATTTTTCAAACCAACGACCACATGCGGGGTCTTGCATTAAGGCATGATTGCAAGACATGGCCCCGATGTGTGAGATGCGGCAATGGTTTCGGCGTTTATAGCCAATGTTTCGGCGCTATTCATTCTTTGCATCCAGTGATGCTGGATCCATTCTGAATCAAGTTACAACAAGCTTGATTTGATCAACCGTGACTGTGTAGATCGGTTTGATTGTTAAGTCGATGTTAATGGGCCTTATGTCTACACGCCCCTTCTCCTCATCACCCAATACGACCCATGTAAAACCGTCATCACCTGGATCTTGGAATTCAGGCAAGATTTCAACTTGGTTACCGTGTTTAAACATTTAGTAATCCCTTCGGTTTCTGACAGGTTTCGATTGTATTTTTCGTACCAACCATTAAATTTGATACGGAACACGAATACCGGGTTCGTCTTTCGAAAAATCCTTCGTGTTCCGCGTAACCAGTATTCTTTTGTGTGTCAGAGCAGTTGCCCACACGATGGCATCCGGTAATTTGATTTTGTGCTTCTTGCGGAGTGCTACGGCTAACTGACTGACCTGCTCATCTATAGGCAGATTGACGAAAGTACCCAAAAAATTTTGCAGGATCGCTTCGGTCTCTGGCGTTGCGCCCACCATGACTTCCATCCAGGTTATCAGGCTGATGGCTTTGTCGGTGTATCTGTCCAATTCAGTCTTTGCCTGTTCGATCCCATTGAGATAGTCGACCAGTATATTGGTATCAAATAGCGCGCTTACCATTCGGAGCGAACCTGCTCTTGATAAGCCAACCCATCTACCTTGTGATCCTTCCAAAGACCGAACGCCTCAGCGGCACCCGGCTTCTTCTTTTCAAGATAATCAGCAATTGCCCGACGGACGACTTCGGCACGAGAGACCTTCTCGGCTTCGCATATCGCCGTCAAATCCTTGATCTGCCTGTCTGGGATATCGACCAATGTTCGCATATCATTTTCCTCGATGTTTTTGATATGTACATCATATATCACAACTAGCAATAAATCTACTGAGCCATTTTCAACTTAAACCAATTAAATGGATCGGTCTTAAGATTGATTTACTTTGCCCCTTATATTCGGCGAACGTCTATATTTTGATATCAAGACGGCGCGCGGAGGCAGCGATGACACAACAGGGAAACGAGACATCCACGGAAAACAACATCTGGTTGCGCGGGGTGTTCATGATCCTGTTCGGCATACTCTACAGCTTGGCGGGGACGGTGTTGGTGGTGGTGGCGGTGCTGCAGTTCATCTTTGTTTTGCTTGGCAGCGCGCCCAACACCAGGCTGCTCACCTTCGGCCGCAGCTTGGGAAGTTACGTTCAACAGCTTGTCAACTTTCAATCCTTCAATACCGAGGAAAAGCCGTTTCCATTCAATGATTGGCCGTCGTAACGCGACCTGCGCAGCGCACCAATCAAAGGAGGCAGCTTCGGATTTCTTAGCCTCTTTCATTTCGTTGCCCCCTTTGGAAAAAATCATTTGAAGCTGAACTTCTTTAGCCGCCCCAGAAAGGTTACTTTAAGGAACCTATTGGCCTATAATGAGCTTTTGATTCGGAGGCTGCCATGTCCGTCAATGTAAAACTCTCGGAAAGCCTGGTCGATCAGGCCAAGAGCCACGCGCGAATCCAGCATCGCTCGGTGCCTAAGCAAATCGAATACTGGTCGCGGATTGGCAAGATCGCCGAGGAAAACCCTGATCTGCCGTTTGCCATGATCCGTGACATTTTGATCGCTGATCAGGAAGAGGTTGTCGGCGAATACGAGTTCAACTGATGCGTTTGCTTGTCACGCCCTCGTTCGTACGAGCGGCAAAGAGGCTGCATCGGTCACATAAGGCAGACCTCGACGAGGCTGTACGCGCTATTAGCATTGATCCTGAAATCGGCGAAGCAAAGGTCGGCGATCTAGCCGGTGTGCGGGTTTACAAGTTTCGCCTCTCGAACCAGTTGTGCCTGCTGGCCTACCGCGTCCTGGACGAGACCAGCCTGAAGCTGCTGACTTTCGGCCCACACGAAAATTTTTACCGCGACCTCAAACGGCACGATGAGCAGGGTCAAATCATGGGGGTCAGCTTGAGTTGCCCCCCTTAGTTCGCCATACTTCGCACCGCCCTTCCGATCCTTCCCCTTCCCCGTTTCATTCCTATAATGAATTTACAGCTGCGCTCGGAGGGATGGACCATGTTCCGGAAAGACCTGATCGATCTCCTGTTTCATCACCCCATGGGGCTCTACGATATCGCCAAGCCTTTGGGCATCGACCCCAAGGGTGTGGAGGAAGATATTCGCCATCTCGCCCGCACCCTGAAACGCTCCTCCGATTACCGGCTGGTGGTGCACCCGGCGACTTGCCACAAGTGCGGCTTTGTTTTTTCTGCCGAGCACCTGCACAAACCCGGCAAGTGCCCCCACTGCCGGGAAACGTGGATTGCCGAGCCCCGCGTGGAGGTGGAGGAAAGAAGATGAGCGAGCAGGCAGTATCATGACCAGGTGGCTGATTACCCTGGGCGTGATCCTCATCGCGCTCGGCCTGCTTTGGCCTGTGCTGGCCAAGCTGGGTCTGGGCAACTTGCCGGGGGACATCCGCATCGAACGCAAGGGGGTGTTTTTCTATTTCCCCATCACCAGCGGCCTGATCGTTTCGCTGATCGTGAGCCTGGTGTTGTGGCTATTCCGGCACTGACAGGAAGAGCCACCATCGTAGCTCGAAATAATAGGAAACACAGTCCGATTGACTGCGCCGCTTGAAATTTTTCAGCAAACAGCATAAAGTAAGGATTCCTTACTTTATGCATTGGAGGCTATCATGCTTGCCAAAATGACTTCTAAAAACCAACTCACCCTACCCAAGAGCATCACCGCTGCCGTTGGCCCTGTGGAGTATTTCGACGTGGAAGCCCGCAACGGCCAGATCGTGCTGACCCCGGTTCGCATCCAGCGCGGCGATGCCGTGCGCGCCAAGCTGGCCGAACTGGACTTGCAGGAGCAGGACATTGCCGATGCGGTTGCATGGGCTCGGCAGACGACCAGTCAAGCACCCGCCAGCCCCGCGAAGAGCCGCCGCAAGAAATGACCCGTTCCCCGCGCCCACCCTGCGTGGTGATCGACACCAACCTGGTGCTGTCCGCGCTGGTATTTGCCCAAGGGCGGCTGACCCCATTGCGCCATGCCTGGCAAGGCGAACGTTGCCGGCCCCTGGTATCCAGAGACACGGCGGCGGAACTCATCCGCGTACTTGCCTACCCCAAGTTCAAACTCACGCCGGATGAACAACAGGAACTCCTGGCCGACTACCTGCCTTGGTGCACTACCGTGCGCATGCCCAACCCTCCACCCGAGACACCGGAGTGTCGCGATCCCTTCGATCTGCCGTTTCTGCAGCTTGCCGTCGCGGGCAAGGCTGACTATCTCGTGAGTGGCGACCAGGATTTGCTGAGCCTTGCCGGCCAGTTTGCCTGTCCCATCATTACCGCCGATCAATTCATCAAGACGCTAAACATTTGACCACTCGCGACAACCCATAAACATTGATAATTCCCTTAATGGGTGTCATCACTCCCAATATGGGAACGATAAAAGCCGGTCTATCAGCGTGAGAAATGTAGATACCGTCTTTAACGTCAAGCATTTTTTGTATGATCGTGCTCATAGGGCTGTTGAGTTTTAAGTACGCCAAAGCATAAATGCACCAGCTTACGCATTGCGGCGCCCAGGGCGGACATCTTGGACTTAGGCATCGTTAAATAATTAAATGGACTTTTTTGTATCAGTTGCTAAACTTGATGCATGGAAGCAGATGAATTGATAACGGCGCGGTACGTAGCCCTCGAAAGTGTGCTCGATGAGCGTCAGAG
>Ga0315268_10006109_pt1 | contig 12841 bp, 19 predicted proteins | sample C1_top_MG_FD_204535 | JGI IMG/M metagenome (GOLD analysis project Ga0315268, IMG submission 204535) | Sediment microbial communities from Yellowstone Lake, YNP, Wyoming, USA - C1_top | ecosystem: Environmental > Aquatic > Freshwater > Lake > Sediment | place: USA: Wyoming | collected 2017-08-01 | reverse complement strand
TTTATAGTCGCTGTTCATTCTTAAGAATTTTAATCTAAATAAATCTGAACTCGCATCCGTATTTAAACAACCCAAGACCCTTATTGTTGCTTGATGAGATCCTTCTCCATTTTGTTGAATAATAGGGAGTTTTTTAGATTCAATAAGGCTTACCGACATATTATAGACCGAATAATACGCTCTACTAATTCCGCATCTATAATAGGCTTCGGCGTTATCAGAGGTAGGGGAAGCCAGTAAAAATTCATTCGCAATTTTTAAATAATCTTTCCAATCGAACATATTACACAAAATCTAAATTAATATTAAAGCGGGTAAAATCTTTAAAAATTGTCGGTATAAACCACTCATCGAAGTGCCTTAATGAAGCAATAATATCTTGTGAATTTTTTTCTGTTTTTAAAATTATAAAAAGTTCTGGGTTCTCCCCAGTCACTTCTGTAAGCTCTAATTGCAGGCTAGAAAAGTCTTTTTCATTAAATGAATCAGTCAGTTTTGTGGCTGTTGCAATTAAATTATCAGAAACAATGGAATTTTCTTTAAGAAATGTCTCTACTAATTGTTTATCTGTAATTGATCCTCCCAGAAGCATAAAATGTTCGAGCGTAATGCTTTCTTTACTATCAAGAATTGTAAATCTATTAAATTTAAAAGGGTCAGAACTTCTCTGTTCTGAAGAAACAACCGTTTCGTATTCGGGCGGGGGAATGTAGGGTGGAAATAGTATCATTTTATTTAAAAGTATCTATTGCTTTTTGCTCCATTGAATTAAGGAAAATTTCCTCAATCTTCTGATGGGCTGTTTCTAGCCAACTATTGATATCAGTTGGGTTACTAGAAAAGTAGTCAATATCGAGAACAAAGTCCCTTTTGTTGACTTCTGGCTTACTGGTCAGCCAAACAAATTGAGTTTTAACAAAACTCTCGTGATCTTTCGAGACAACACCCGTTTGCATAGCGGTAATATCATCAGCTTTTATTGAATTCTCAAGGGGAGTTGGACAAATTTTAAAGTAATCAGAGAATGAAAAAGCTTCATCGGGCAAGGATATCCTATTTATATATCTTAATCCGAGCCGATCTAAAATTCCTGGTATTGCAATTTCATCGTATTTGTCTTTGACAAATTTAATTTTGGCAAGATAATCTTGCCAACCGACATAGGGATTAATACAATGAATTGAGACAATATTTTTTCTAAAAATAACAAAAAGATTACCAATTTCATTGGCAAATTTAGGTAACTCATTTTCCGATTGAGTAATATTAGAAGGCTTTCTCTCTTTTGGATCCAAGAAGAATTCTATATAACCTTCTTGCACGCTTTCCTTTTTTGGGAATATATCTTTTAGTGCAGGATATAAAAGACCGGCTATTGATGGATCCCAATTTTCTGCTTTAAATTTGAATTCGCAGACCGCCTCTTTTAATGGTGGGATTGTGAAGTTTTCTGCCATATTTGTATTTTTGATTAGTATCACTAAAAATAACAGAAAAGCGGAATAAAATCAAGGTATAAATATATTATAGTATTTTTTGTTTCAAATGGTCAAATTTTGATTTAATAAAGGACACATCAAATTGAAAAGATCTAAAATCATTATTGCATAATTCAAAATAGATTCTAACATCGTCCATTACCCTCCGCAGTCAAATAAAAAAGATAGGATTAATATCCTATCTTTTTTATTTGTTTGAGAGCGGCTGGACGGGACTCGAACAAGTAGCGAGCGAGATATGAGTCTCGACGGAAGGAGAGATGAATAATCGAGCGACGATGAACGCGACCATAAGGAGCATTCAGCGGCTACTCTGGACAAGCGAATCCGCCGGATTTTGCCGGCGGATGAGAGCGGAAGTCCCGTCCAGTCCGCCATTTAAAAAGTCGCCATAAAGGCGATTTTTTTGTTATAATATGATTATTGAATCAATAACTGAAAAATATGCAATTCAAAAACAAAGTGGCGATCGTAACCGGCGCCAAACAAGGCATCGGCCTGGGCATCGCTCTTGCCCTAGCCAAGGAAGGCTGCAATGTCGTGATAAGCGATATCGAGAAGGCGGGCTGTGACAAAGCCGCCGCCAAAGTAAAAAAATTGGGCGTGAAGGCGCTGGCGGTAGCCTGTGACGTGTCCAAGAAGAGCGAAGTCGACAATCTGGTTTCTCAGACGATAAAAGCATTCGGCAAAGTGGATATCTTAGTCAATAATGCGGGAATTTATCCCTTCGTTTCCTTTATGGATATGAAAGAAGCCGATTGGGATAATGTGCTCGCAGTGAATTTAAAGGGTACTTTTCTTTGTTCGCAGGCTTGCGTCAATAAAATGAAAGCGGGCGCAAAAATCGTCAATATTTCATCTGTCGCTTCCTTGATCGGCTTTGAAGGCTTAGTTCATTATTGCGCTTCGAAGGGCGGCATTAACGGCATGACCAGGGCTTTGGCTTTGGAACTTGCCAAAAAGAAAATCAACGTCAATGCTGTAGCTCCTGGCGCGATTGAAACGCCGGGCGCCAGCCAGTCCGACCAGCCGAAAGCTGCCGCCGAAGAGACAAGAAAACAAACAATTTCCGTCATTCCTTTGGCGCGGATGGGCCAACCGGAAGATATCGCCAATGCGGTCGTCTTTTTGGCTTCTGATAAAGCAGACTACATTACCGGACAGGTGTTGGTAGTCGATGGCGGCTGGATTTTGCGCTGAAGGGTTTTCTATAAATAGGTTATAAAAGCAGGCGCTAAAATCAGGCCTGCTTTTTTATTTTGATGTAGCATCATCATTATAACAAGAGCCGGAACCCCAGCTTATTGCAGAAGTTTAAAACGGTTAATGATGAAGATGTATATGACGGCTAGAATGAAAAAAGTTATCAGTCCGGAAATAATCGCTTTATTCGGACCGATTTTCGGAGAAAAATAGGCGACAATTATCATGTAAGGAACCCAAGAAATAAGTGTTCCGATAAGCACGAACCAGGCATGCTGGCCGACTGCGGCGCCACCCCTCGATTGTCCGATAAAGACATAGGCGACTAAGGTAAAAACGGGCACAAGCGTCGCCAATGCCGATAACGACCGATAGTTGCTCTCCTCAAGAACGACGATTAATGTGGTAAAAAGACCGCCAGTTATGAAATAGAGGGCAAGATTTGATAAATTCATAATTCGCGTCTGTTAATTAATCTCTAATTATTCGGTTTACGATGCGCTTTTATCATGCGGCAGTCCTTAGCGCCCAGGCCGATATAATCAAGTATAGCATAAATACACTTTCCTTAAAAAATTTGACGTCACTGCGGCGTTATTGTAATATAGGGGTAGGGGTATACTACTATAATATAAAAATATGAAAACCATCACTCATCACTCGCATCGTAGAAAACAGAGCATCAATCATCTCAATCGCATCCAAGGGCAGATTGAGACGCTTAAAACGTATATGGAAGAGGGCAAGAATTGCGCCGATATCGCCCAGCTGACGACCTCGATCGCCAAGTCCTTCGATTCCCTGCGCATGAAGACTCTGGAAGGCTTCATCACGAATGAGCTGTTGAACCATGAATGCCTGTCGATCAAAAAAAAGGATCGGCTGAGCCAGATACTTAATTTGTATAAGAAATAATTATGGCCAGCTTGAACTCAGAAAAGCCGTCAGACCATAAGAAGCTGATATCAGTCACTTTCTACTGGATAATTTTCGGCCTGGCCGCGGCGCTGATTTTATATTCATTATTCGTCGGTTTCGATTTTAATGTCTCGGGTTTCGGCTTGCCGCAAGCCGGCGACAGCTTGAATCTTCTGCTGTTATTCATTGTCGGTTTGCTGACCGGCTTCCATTGCGTTTCGATGTGCGGAGGTTTCATCGTCTCCTATACCGCAAAAAACGCCTTGAAGGGACATGCGGGTTTTTCTCAACACCTAATATATGGAGCATCAAAAACCGTTTCCTATGCTTTGATCGGAGGAATTTTTGGTTTGATCGGAGGCTTTATCTCCTTCTCGACGCAATTAAGAGGCATCGTGGCAATTTTGGCAGGCGTCTTCATGATCTTTTATGCTCTTAGCATGTTCGGCCTTAAATTTTTCAGAAAATTCCAACTCAATCCCAAATTCCTGTCGATATTTTCTTCGAATATCTCTGAGAAGGCAAGCGGGCAATATCTGCCTCCGATGATAACGGGATTATTGACCGGACTATTCATCGCCTGCGGGCCGTTGCAAGCCATGTATTTGTATGCCGTCGGTACGGGAAGTTTCATTAAGGGAGCAATCAGTTTGGCGGTCTTTGGCTTAGGGACGTTGCCGGCCTTGATCGGGTTCGGCAGCTTGGCTTCGGCAGTCAGTCATAAGACAACGGGCAGAATCTTAAAGATTTCGGCCATCCTGGTCTTGATACTCGGCCTCATCATGATTAACACCGGGTTAGCTCTGACTGGCAGTTCTTATGATTTGGGGTCAATTAGAACCAGAATAATCGGATCTAACAATAACTCCGCCATCGTTAATGGCGTCCAGGGAATTTCAATGACGATTGATGGCGCCAATTGGAGTCCGAAAGTATTCGTCCTTAAGAATAATGTGCCGGTAAAATGGACAATCAACGCTGTCAGATTACCCTGCGACACGGAAATTTTTGTTGATGATTACAAGCTTGATATAAAACTGAAGCCGGGAATAAATGTCGTAGAATTCACTCCCGGCAAAACCGGCGTTGTAAAATGGGCTTGCTGGATGGGTATGATTTCCGGCAATTTCATCGTGACCGATAACGGCAATGCTTCTCAAGAGGAAATAAATTCCGCCGCGCCGACCTGCACGGGGATGTGCCATAACGCAAACTAATAAATTAGAAATTTATGAATAAAATTATCGTGGAAAAATCGCGCTGTCCCCAAAACCATCGCTGTCCGCTGATCGGTATCTGCCCTGTGGGCGCTATCGTCCAGGACGGCTATGCGGCTCCCGAAATAGATTATGCTAAATGCATCAAGTGCGGAAGCTGTGCCAGCAGTTGCGCCTATGGCGCTTTTCAGTCTGAGTAATAATAAAAAAATATGGATGAGAGCAAAGTCAAAGACATCGTGAAGAAAAGCTACGCCGGCATCGCAAAATCCGCCTCAAGTTGCGGCTGCAGCTGCGGCAGCAAAGACATATCCCGAAGCATCGGCTATAGCGAAGAAGATATGGATGCCGTCCCGGAAGCCAATCTGGGCTTAGGTTGCGGCAATCCGATAGCCTTGGGAAAAATAAAAAAGGGCGATGTCGTTTTGGATCTTGGCAGCGGCGCCGGGTTTGATGCTTTTCTTGCCGCCAAGAGAGTGGGCGAGAGCGGAAAAGTCATCGGCGTAGATATGACGGAAGAAATGATTGCCAAAGCGCAAGAGAATGCCGCTAAGCATAATTATGAAAATGTCGAATTCAGGCTGGGCGACATCGAAGCCTTGCCGGTCGATGATAATTCTGTTGATATCATCATCAGCAATTGCGTCATCAACTTAGCGCCTGATAAATTAAAAGTCTTCAAGGAAGCTTATAGAGTTTTGAAAATTGGTGGCAGAATGTATATTTCCGATATCGTATTATTAAGTAACCTGTCGGAAGAACAAAAAAACGACGAAACCCTGATTGCGGGCTGCGTCGGCGGAGCATTGTTAAAAGATGATTATATTGCGATTATTAAAGAATCGGGGCTTGAAGTTAACATCCTGGGCGAGAATAAGGATATCAGCAAACAGCAGTATCAGGGCATGCCGCTGGAAAGCCTGGCGGTCGAAGTTATCAAACCTTAATAAAATTAGGTGTAATTACTATTATTTTTTGGTATAATAAAAGAAAATAATAATAAATTATGAAAACACTGCTAAAAGTGCTAAATGTTTTCTTCGTTGTTTTGGGCGTTTTATTCTTCATTCTATTGCTTGTCGGATTGTATCTCTGGGTGGCGGATCCCCTCAATATCAAGCCGTTGCTTTTTCCCGCTCAGACAGCAGGAACGCCCACGTCTGCTTCTAATCCGGCACCGAGCTCTGCTGCTAACAGTTTTTCGCTGACATCGGCGCAGATCGCGGGCTTAAAAAGCATGGGCATAGATACTTCTAAAATACCGACCACGATCAGCGCCGCTTTAGACGCATGCTTAACTGCCAAATTGGGAGCGACCAGGACAAATGAAATCAAACAAGGCAGCCTCATAACTGCGATAGATTTGTACCAAGCTCAGTCTTGTTTAAAATAACAACCATTTAGAATCGACAGTTTACAAAATTTTTTCAAAATAAAGACGCCGAGAACATCCCCCAGTTTGCGAGAACCTTGGGCGAGTGGTGCGGCATCAAAACTTAGTCCGGCTAAACGGCGAATGGAAGCCGTGTAGAGTGCCAGGCTGGTACGTATCGTGTCGAAAGTTTCGCATCGCTGTTTGGCTTCGGCCCAGATTTCGTGCCGGTGCCTATTTGTCGGTTGAGGTTCGGAGACGTAGAATGTATCAATTTCGGCTTCGACGATGCGATTGATGCGATTGAAATCATCGAGCTTGCTCAATACAAGGGTCAGATTAATCTCTCCTCGTTCGAAAAGATCAGTGATTTCTCGTGGAATGCCGCGGTTTTTCAGTGTTACGATGAACCAATGCAGGCTTCTTAGGGCCATCAGCAGGCTTTTATCCGTCTGGTATTGCACGATGTCAGTCGGTACGCTCATGACAGTTTCTCCTTTTGCGGTTAGTGTTGAATGTAAGGTTCGATCAGAACAATTAATTATATAACTTTTGAGTAATTTTGTCAAGTCAAATTTAAAAAAACTCAGTCCGCGAATGGGCTGAGTCAAAGTTTATTTTTGTGCGAGTTGAGTCTCGGGCTTTTCCGCCGTGCCGATCTTTAAGAGGACGAAGCCGATAAAGGCCAGCAAGAGTCCCAGCCAATTCAGCCACGAAAATGCATTGCCACTGCCTAAAATCAGGATGGCGATAAGTTCTGAAATGATAACAGTAATATTATAGAGCAGCTCATCGAAGATCAAATCTTTAGAGTGCTTGGAGATAAACGCCCAAAGAGGCAAGATATTGGTAATGACCAAGAATACGAAGGGCAGCCAATCCTTAGAGATGCTGGTCTGAATCGAAAAATATCCCAGCGCCAAACCATTGATGAAAGTCAGAGGTACCAGAACCTTATAAACGATGGTTGCGTTCTTCATAACTTCATCAGGATTAAGCCGATGATGACCAGAAGCAGTCCGCACCAATTATATATTCCCCACATGCGTTTCGCAGTTTCTGTCTTCCGTCCGAAATAAATTATTGATGCCGTCAAAGTCAGAACCATGATCGTGTCGTAAAGGAGTACGTCCATCGCCATATTGGTTGAATCAGGCGCTATGAGCGCCCACAATGGGAAAATAGTCAGCAGACTCATGATGATCAAGAATTTTTTGCCGGCTGTTGAATTATTCCTCCGCGAAAAATAGCCTATGATGACATAGAAAAAAATTTCAACAGGAATCCAAATGGCATGAGTTATAGTGATTGGAAACATAATAATTCTTCTTACTAAAATTAACATTATTCAGCTGCCGAGTCAATTTCTTTTAGGCTGTATATGCGCTGAATAGTTTGGTATAATAGGAATATATGAATCGACTCAAGCCAAAAAACATCATTTTATTCATCTTGCTTTTGATTGCACTGATTGCCGTCGGCTATTATTATTTTTACGTCTTTAATAAGCAAAAGGTTAATAGTTATCTGGCCTCGATTGAGATTAGGCAATACCAAGGCAAGAATCTATCTTCCATCAACGACTTCGTCGAAAACTCAATTAAGGGTCCGCAATACATAGACAAGAATAATTACCGTTTGCAGCTGACCGGTCTGCTTGGCAATCCTCAGGAATTTACCTATGACAGCCTTATCAATAAATATCCGAGCTACAAGAAAGCCGTCGAATTGGATTGCGTACAGGGTTGGTCAGTAAATATCCTATGGGAAGGAATATTGTTCAAGGATATGTTTAAGGATCTCGCCATCAAGCCAGAAGCCAATACGGTCATCTTCTATGCTGTGGACGGCTATACGACTTCATTTCCCATCAGCTATCTGACCGACAATAATATCATCATGGCCTACAAGATGAACGGCGTGACGATTCCGCCCGAACGCGGCTTCCCTTTCATGCTGGTGGCGGAAAGCAAATGGGGATATAAGTGGATCAAGTGGATCACTAGAATAGAATTTTCTGCCGACAGCAATTACAAGGGTTACTGGGAAAGCCGCGGCTATAACGCTTCAGGCGATTTGAACCGGCCTTTTACGCCGTAATTTTTTTGCATAAGAAGCAGAATGCCATAGGCGATTAGCCCGAGCTGGATTGCCGGCGTCAGACCGATATTAAGCAGCGGTATGATCGGCATGGATTGGCCGTAAGACCAGCGGCCGGTTGCCAAGGCGAAATATTCTATAGCGACCGAGATGAGGGCTCCGGCAAAAAAAGACAGCCAGAGATGGCGTTTCAGAAAGCTTATTTTCAAAAATACAATCGCGACAATCAGGACGATGACCGCATCCCAAAAGGCCGCCCTGATAAGAATCTGTTCAGTGATTGCGCCGTCCTTGTAAGACGCATAAAACGGGGCATGCAGATTTTCCCAAAGCAGATTAAGGACGAAGGCTGAAATAAAAATAATGAGTTTTTTCATAGATTGATTATACCACAATTGCCAAGGCCGGCGATCCGTGCTATAATTCAAGTCTGATTCATAATCAATATCATATGCTATCTATCAATACGGCTGAAGTTTACAATTTATCCGAAATGGTCGAGTATTCGCCGGGCGCCATTGTCAGTAAGGAAATCATCGCCAAGCCGACCGGCACAATGACGGTCTTTGCCTTCGATGCGGGCCAGGGCTTGAGCGAGCATACCGCGCCATTCGATGCTGTCGTCTACATTATGGACGGCCAGGCGGAAGTCACGATTGCCGGACAGCCGTACGAGGTCAGCGTAGGCGAAATGATTATCCTGCCGGTCGATGTCACTCATTCGCTCAAAGCGGTGCAGAGATTCAAGATGGCTTTGACCATGATCAGATCATAATTTAAATTAAAACATCCTCCGCTTTTATCGAAGGATGTTTTTTATATTATCTTACTTTGCAATTATATCTGTTTTCAAACCACTTGATCGTATCAGCCAAGCCCTCGTCCATATTTGTTTCCGGCCGCCAGCCGATCAGCTCTTGGGCGCGCGAAGTGTCGGCTAAGGTATCATGAGGCTCGATGCGCGGCGGCAGGTAATCGATCTCGCCGGTGATTTTTTCCGCCATGTCGTTCATCGAGTAATTCCTGTTGCCGCCGATGTTCATGACTTCGCCGTTTTTGGCCAGTTCGCTTTTCATCGCCAGGATATTAGCTCTGACTACGTCGCCGACGTAAGTGAAGTCGCGGGTCTGCGTGCCGTCGCCGGTAATCGTCAATTTCTTGCCGTCGCGCTTGGCCTGCAGGAAGATGGAAATGACCGTGACATAGCCGCCGGTCGAAGCCATGCGCGGACCATAGACGTTAAAATATCTGAGGCAGACAGTCGGCAAGCCGTAAAGCAGTGAGAAGTTGCGGCAATAATGTTCGCCGACGTATTTTTGGATGCCATATGGGCTCATCGGCGCCGGTAAAAGATTCTCCGTCAAAGGCAAGATGCTTTGATTGCCATAGGCGGAAGATGATGCCGAGTAAATAACTTTTTTGACCTTGGCGTCGCGTGCGGCGATCAGGACATTGAGCGTGCCGTTGATATTGATATCGTGAGTCGTAATCGGATCTTCAATGGATAATTGTACGCGCGGCAAGGCGGCCAAATGAAAGACGAAATCAACACCTTCGAAAGCGGGGCGGATTTCTTCCAGATTGCGGATATCCGCTTGGAATAATTTCGCTTGCGGGTTGATATTGTCCCTGGAGCCGGTAGTCAGATTATCCAGCACAACGACTTCGTAGCCTCTCTTGATGAGTTCGTCAGTCAGGTTTGAACCGATGAAACCGGCGCCGCCTGTAACGAGTAATTTCATATGTTAAATGGTTATTATGATGGCTGAATCTTAATCAATCCTCGAAAAAAAAGCAACCCGTCGCCGCGGATTGCTTTTAGCGCTTATTTAATAATGATTGATTTGAGGTAATCCATGACTTTGCGGTTGCCGATGGCATTAGTCAGATATTCCTTATATGTCTCGGTCTCGATCTGTTTCCTGACGTCGGGGTTTTCCGGATAGCGTAAGAGGATTTCGGAAATCTCTTTTTCCACTTCGTCCGGAGTCACTTTCATTTTCTGCTCGTTGTATATTTCCCTGGCGATGATGGAAGTCTTGACGCGCAAGGCGGCGGCAGGCTCCATCTCATTTTCCAGATCGTCATGGGACTTTTTAATAGCAGTCAGATAATCCTCGAATTTCATGCCTTGCTTGGCGATGTTATCTTCCAGCTCATGCAGCATGCGATGTATTTCTTCGTGCACCAGCATTTCCGGCAAGTCTTCGAATTCGCTCGCCTTAGCCAGCAGTTCCAGCATCTCGACTTCCAATCTTTTGTCTTGCTTGTTGGTTTCTTCCTGAGTGATATTGAGCTTGATGTTATCTTTCATCTCCTCGACATTCTTGAATGCGCCCCCGGAAATTTCCTGGGCCAATTCGTCATTCACTTCCGGCTTGATGATTTCCGCCACTTCGTTGACAATGACTTTGAATTCCGCCGGCTTGCCGGCTAAAGATTTCTCATGATAGCCTTCGGGAAAGCTTAGTTTGAATTCTTTCTCATCCCCGGCTTTTAATCCGATTAAATTATCCTCGAAGCCCGGAATGAAACGATTCTCGCCCAGAAGCAGGGAATAATTCTGGCTCTTGCCGTTTTCGATCGGCACGCCGTCGCGATAGACGCTGAAGTCGATCTTGACCAAGTCGCCGAGCTTGGCCTCGCGCTCGACTTTATTTTCCTTGGCTCTCATGGTGCGAATTTCCTCGATGATTTTTTCCACTTGGGCATCAGTAACCTTGATCTCTACGCGCTTGAGCGAAATCTTGGCCGGATCGCCGACTTTGACTGCCGGCAAGACGGAAACCGTCGCCTTGTAAATAAAAGGATTTTCCGGCGCGGCTTTTTCGACGTCGATCTGCGGCTGGCCGAGAGTGACCAGCTTATTTTCCTTGATGACGTCGTAATATGTCTTCATGATGATGCTATCGAGCGCTTCCTGCAGGATGCCCATCTCGCCGAACTTGGACTTGATGATGTCATACGGCGCTTTGCCCGGCCTGAAGCCCTCGATTTTGGCGTTTTCTGACATCTTGATGGCCGCCTTTTTCATGAACGGCACAAGCTCATCGACGCTGACTTCGACGGATATTTCCACCAGTGATTTCGGCAGTTTTTTTACAACAGATTTCATAATTCAGTTCGTAATTAATAGTTTTTAATTTATAGTTCATTCTATAAGATAATCGAGTTTTTGTCAAATGATTATTTAATCTAAATTTAGATATTTTATGGCAAACAGAAAAAAATGTTTCAAAACATTTTTTGGTTGTAATCCATTGATTAAATTGCTAGAATTAACCCATATGATCGATGATGAGCAAATTTCGGAGGAAGAACGATTGATTTCCGGCCAGGCAGACAGCCTGGACGGGGTTTTGGACAATACTTTGCGGCCGCAGAAACTGGATGATTACGTCGGCCAGGAAGCGGTAAAAGAGAACCTGAAGATATTCATGTCCGCGGCCAAGACGCGCGGCGAGCCTTTGGAGCACGTCTTGATTTTCGGTCCGCCTGGCTTAGGCAAGACGACCTTGGCGCACATCATCGCGACTGAAATGGGCGGCAATATCAAAGTGACTTCCGGACCGGCCATTGAACGTACAGGCGATCTGGCGGCGATTCTGACGAACTTGTCGGATGGCGACATATTATTCATCGACGAAATCCATCGCTTGAATAAATCGATCGAAGAAGTCTTGTATCCGGCCATGGAAGATTATGCTCTCGATATCGTCATCGGCAAAGGGCCATCGGCTAGGACATTGAGATTGAATCTGCCGAAGTTCACGCTGATCGGCGCCACGACTAAGATCAGCGGTTTGTCCTCGCCTCTGCGCGACCGCTTCGGCAATGTTTACAGATTGAATTTTTACGAGCCGAATGAAATCGGGCAGATTATCAAGCGGGCAGCCGGCATCCTGAATGTCGATATGGATAATGAGGCCAAAGAAACGATCGCCGGCCGGGCGCGCCAGACGCCGCGCATCGCCAATCGCCTGCTCAAGCGCGTGCGCGATTACGCTCAAGTCAAAAAAGATGGTAAAATAAATCAAGAGACGGCTCAAGAAGCGCTGGCTATGCTCGAAGTCGATTCCTTGGGCCTGGATAAGATTGATCGCGATTACCTGAAATTACTGCAGCAGAAATTCAATGGCGGTCCGACCGGATTAAACACCATCGCCTCGGCGTTATCCGAAGATATGGACTCAGTCGAAGATGTCATCGAACCGTATCTGCTCCAGCTCGGCTTCATCAATCGCACTTCTCGAGGCAGAGTCTTGAGCGAGGGCGCTTATAAGCATTTGGGCGTCGAAGTCCCAAGCGACCTGCAGCAGAAATTAATTTGAATCTATGGCAACCACATTTATCCCAACTGTCGCCTTCCTTTTTTACGGCTATTTCATTCTGCTGGCGATTTTTTTATTTCTTAGTTTGATCATCATCTATCATCTCCTGCGCTTCGGCTTTTTTTCTTTCACTAACCTTGCCGTCATTATCATCTATTGCGCAGTTTCTTTCATTATCATCTCCTATTCCTTGACAATGAT
>Ga0315268_10006108_pt1 | contig 12843 bp, 9 predicted proteins | sample C1_top_MG_FD_204535 | JGI IMG/M metagenome (GOLD analysis project Ga0315268, IMG submission 204535) | Sediment microbial communities from Yellowstone Lake, YNP, Wyoming, USA - C1_top | ecosystem: Environmental > Aquatic > Freshwater > Lake > Sediment | place: USA: Wyoming | collected 2017-08-01 | reverse complement strand
AGGTCCGCACCGCGGACCAGCGCGGCGCCGATGTCGACGAGGGACGGTCTCTGGGGCCGGCGGCGTGTGCAGAGTTCGCGTATTGTCTAGCCCGCCCTGCGGATACTACCAAGCTCCACCTCCGCGTATCTGCATCCGGGTATCTGCAATGGAAAAAGGGCCGACACCCACCGTGCCGGTCCTTGATGGATGCGGGCGGTCTATTTGCCGGAAGCAGAAAGGTCCTGCCGCTCTTTGGCCTGCATCATGATCTTCTCGCCTGCTCGCAAGTAACCGGCAGGTGTGGTTACCGCCACGATCTGTGCGTTCGACGAGGCTGTCTGCCTATGGGTGGTCGGAATCGACCGCGGCGTCCCGTTGATCTTCTGCTCCTGCATGGTGTACCTCCATGTTCTGGTGAAGGAGTCTATCCTGATAGCACCGCCTCAGCAATGCACTGAGCGTGTCGGCAAGTATCGCGCCAAGGTGAAACACTGAGCTGTTCTCCAGGAGGTCCTGATACTCCGTGAGTCTGTCTCGATACTCGAAGATATCAGGAAGGCCAGCAAAAGCTCCGACCCTGGGCGAGTCAAACGCCAGAAAGCCGATGTTCTCATAGGCCATGCCGCTGTTTGCACTTATGTACCGCAAAGGAAAGACAAGCGTCGAGCGGTAATAGCGTGCCCATGTCTCGCGGTCACATTTGAACAGATCAACTCGCTCGGCGAGATCGTTGCACGCGAAACAAGTGAACGGGCGCCAGTTCGTGATTCCATCCGATCTGCCAAACAGTGCGCACCATACGGTATTCGTGCCGACAAGATGGGCGTTAGCGTTGCCGATCTCGATCGGGCGATCATCATAGGGTTCCGATCGCATCCAGGTGGCGACGCGATCCGGGTCGCTCGCGTCACCTCTGGGGGCCATTACTTTCAAGCAGCAATGGAGTTCGTTGGGCTTGAGTTCCAGGAGAGTGCCCATGACCTTTCGGCATCCCGTGCATATACGGGACGCCAGTTCCCCTGCCTCGTCATACTCGCCCCATGCCATCATGTGTACGGCTAAACCCCTCATTGCGTGCAGCACATCCAGGTGCAGCGGGTGCAGGACCCCGAAAACGGCGCGATCCCTGAGCCTTGCCAAAAGCCGTTGCGCCCGCAACCTGCGAGCAAGCTTGACGGCCCAAACGACCGCCTTAATTGCCCACTTCCATTCCATATCGACCCCTGTTCCTGAACGAATCGACTCCGGAAATGAGCATTATACTGAAAGCCAAACCCGGTGCTAGAGGGGGGACGCACCTCCCGGCAAAAGGGTGCCAGGCTCATGTCTAGCTAATGCGAAGTCACCCAGCTGCTCCACTGAGAGATCGTACCGCTCGTCAACCAGGTCATTGCACCCGCAACACCGCCCTCATATCTTCCACTCTCGTGCCATATGCCTTTGTGTGCGCACTGTCTACGTCACAACCAAGTCTCCCGCCGCGAGAAGTTGACAATCCCCTCCACCCGATTTTCAATTCCGCTCATGTTCAAGACAAGCCTCCGCCTGCTCTTCCGCCTCCCCGCGATGATCGCTCTGGCCGGATGCACACAGAAATCCCCCCTGCCCCCGATCTCCGCCGCCGAGCCCATCGGCCTGCAGATGCTCCGCACCGAAGCGCAGCTCAGCCGGCATCCGTTCCTCACGCTGCTGGGCTTCGAGCGCGAGACGGACTCGGTTTTCGTGCGCGTTGAGCGCGCGGCGGCATCGATCGACGCGTCCCGCAGCCACACCGGCTCGCAGAGCCTTTGCATTCCCGCCGGAGCACGATCGATGACGGTGAAGCTCAGTTCGCTGCATCGAGGCCGGGCCTGGCCTGAAAACTGGACCCTCGTCGGCGCTTACTTCTATGCCGAGAAACCGCAGCGCCTGGTCGTTTCGTATGAAGAGGGCGGCGCAAGCCACGCATCCTATCACGTCGCGCTGCCCCCCGGGCGATGGACTCCTGTGCTGGTTGACATTGCGGCCGCCCTGGCCGGGAAGACCACCGCCGACGCGGGCTCGCTGCGGTATTCGTTCGAATCGGCCCTCGCGCAGAACCTCTGGTGCGACGACGTGATCGAGATGAACAATACCGGGACGCTCATCGATACGCTCAGCACGCCGGACATCGGCTGGACCGTCCGGGAGCGCGGCTTCCGCTACACCGTCGAGCGTCCCGGCGCATTCCGGCTCACGCTCACCGGCGCCGAGGCCGAGCAGCAGGGCTGGCGGCTCGAAGAGGCCAACGAAATCCGCGCGCGTTTCAGTTCGGCCGGCCGGCCGGCTTCGCGGATCATCTACGCCAGCGGGCGGCAATACACTGACGGCGAGTTCCGCGCGCTCGATGCGGCGCTGGCCGACCGACTCGCCGCCCAGGACGCCGCGCCGGCGCGCATCACCGTTGCGCCCGACACCGGGCGGCTGGATCGCAACTCCGCGGGCGATGCCAATAACGACGGCTACAGCGAGGCGACTGGCGCATACCAGATCATCGCCACCGGCCCGCGGCTGGAGCTGGAGGTATCGCCGACAACCGCGCCGTTGCTGCATCCGGTCCTGGAGATCAGGGGGCTTCCCGCGGGCAAGGTGCTGACCAGCATGGAGGGGAAGCTGCTTGAGCGGACCGCCCGCCTGGACGACGGGCGCGTGCTGTAGAGCTGACCGGCGCTGTCCGCAGCCCGGTCAACGTCAGCATTCGCGTGGCCCGACCGTGAGGATGACAGCGCTTCGCCCATGACCCCATGTCGCCCGCTCAGGCCCGGCGAGCACCGTGGCGCGGTCCAATAAGGCGCCGCCTGAACGATCGCTACATCTTAAGCCGCTCATTCTGTGCGACGATGATTTCCGGGCATCGCAGCACAGGGTGCGCATGGATGATGTACGGCAAAACTCCGCCAAAAAAGCGGCCGCGGCGCCGTCGCGCTGGCGGCTGTTCCTGACGCGCCCGGGCCTGCAGGGGCAACTCGTGCTGGCTTTCAGCGTGCTCCTGATGCTGGCGCTGGGCACGACCTCCTGGTTCTTCGTCGCCAAGAGCCGCGACACCCTCTCCGATATCCTCGGCGAGCAGGCGCGCCAGATCTCGCAGACCCTCGCGATGGCCTCCACCGAAGCGTACAGAAAAAACGACAGGGGCGAGCTGCAGCACCTGGGCCAGACGCTGCTGCGCAGCCGCAATCTCGTGCTGGTCGTCTTTTGCGACCAGGAGGGCAAGCCTCTCGCCCTGGCCTGCCGCGACCCCGACCTCACCGTCGCCAAGTGGCTGGCTTCGCCCTATTCGCAGGCCAGCACGCTCCAGCTCATGCAGGTGCAGCCGCGCCACACGCCGTCTCTGGGCGATTTCCTGCAGATCACCGTCCCCGTGATCGATGTGACACGCAACGCGAGCACCGGCCGTGAAACAGGCACGCACATGCAGGGTTTTCTCACCGTCGGCATCTCGCAGAACAACGAGCTGATCCAGCTCAAGCACGTGAGCGCCATGGGCGTGCTCATGGGGTTTCTCGCTTTCGTGGTCTGCCTTCCGTTGGCGCTGGGGCTGATCCATCGCATCTTCCTGCCCATCCGGCAGCTCGTAACCGCCGCCAATCGCATCGCCTCGGGCGATTACAGCGCGCAGGTCGCCACCCACCGCCCCGACGAGATCGGCACGCTGGCCCGCTCGTTCAATGAAATGGCCCGCCGGATTCACCAGCACCAGGAGGACCTGAAGGTGGCCAACGAGTGCCTCGCCGAGGCCAACCGCGACCTTGAGCGAAAGGTGTCGCAGCGCACGGCGGAACTCGAGTCGACCAACCAGCGGCTTTCGGCCGAGATCGCCGAAAAGGAGGACTTCCTGCGCGCCGTGTCGCACGACCTCAACGCGCCGCTGCGCAACATCGGCGGAATGGCCAGCACGCTGCTGGTGCGCCACCGCGAGCAGTTCGACGAGGATGTGATCCATCGCCTCGAACGGATCAACAAGAACGTGAAGGTCGAAACCGACCTGATCACCGAGCTCCTGGAGCTGTCGCGCCTCAAGACCCGCCGGCAGAAGATGGAGCAGATCGACGTGGACGTCCTGGTCCGGGAGCTCTCGGACGTGTTCGACGATGATCTCAAGCGGCGCGGGATCTCGCTGGTGATCGAGGACAAGCTGCCGGTGCTGATCTGCGAACGCCTGCGCATCCGCCAGGTGTTTCAGAACCTCATCGACAACGCGATCAAGTACATGGGGCAGTCTCCGGTGCGCGAGATCCGCATCGGTTGCCGCACGACCGAGCAGGCGTTTGAATTCCACGTGCGCGACGCCGGGATCGGAATTCATCCCGACGACGTGCAGAAGATCTTCTACGTGTTCCGGCGCGGACGCAATTCCGCCGACATCAATGTCGCCGGAAAGGGCGTGGGCCTTTCCAGCGTTAAGAGCATCATTGCCATGTACGACGGGCGCATCTGGGTGGAGAGCGATCTGGGCAAAGGCAGCACGTTCCATTTCACGATCCATCGAAAGTTCGCGCCCGACTGGCACGGTCCCGTTGTGGAGGAGCCCGACGCGGAGGCGGCATAGCCGCCGCCGCGACTCGGAAAGACAGCATGAAACATCAACAGGTTCCCATCCTTGTGATCGACAACGACCCGGATTGCAGACTCCTGATCCGTGAAGCCATTGCGCAGTGCCGCGTGCCCGCCAGGGTCTACGAGGCCGCCGACGGCCGCGAGGCGCTCGATTTCGTTTTCCAGCGTGGTCGCCACAAGAATGCCCCCCGCCCGGCGCTCGTTTATCTCGACATCGAGATGCCCGGATTATCGGGCCAGGACGTGCTGCGGCAGATGAAGCTCTCGCCCGCCCTCTGCGACATCCCGGTGGTGATGATGACGGGTCTGTGCGACGAGCAGCAGATGCAGCAGGCCGCCCGCAACGGCGCCAACAGCTTCACGCTGAAGCCGGCCAACGCCGAACAGTTCATGCAGACCGTCCTGGAGAGCACGAATTATTGGACCACGATCCACCAGTTGCCCGAGCACCACCTGGCGCCGGAATTGTGCCGCCGCTAGTCCGGAAAACGCGATGACAGTTGCCTGGAAGCGTGAAAGTATCGTAAATCGGCATGGCCGGTTGCCAACCGGCGAAAAAGAGGAGAGATAGGCAGTCGTGGGCAAACTGAAGTTGCTCATCATCGAGGATGATCCCGATCAGCTCGAGCTGATGCGCGACACGCTCGAGGCGCATTTCGGGAAGGACACGGTCACGGGCGCCGGCAGCCGCAAGGAGGCTCTGAACCTGGACTTCGCCGCGTTCGATCTGATCCTCTGCGATTACAACCTCCCCGACTGCAACGGCTTCGACCTTCTCCAGGACATCAAACGGCTCTGCGACACCCCCCTCCTTATGGTCACCGGTGAAAACGTCGGCACCATCGCCGTGGAAGCCGTGCGCCGCGGGGCCATGGACTACGTCGTCAAGTTCGGTGAATACCTGCTGACCCTTCCGCTCGTCGTCGAAAAGAACCTCACCATCGCCAACATCAAACGCGAGAATGAATCCCTGCGCGAAGAGCTCGAACGGGCGTTCTCGGCCCTCAGCGACAAGAATGAGCAGCTCCGGCAATCCCTCAAACGCGTTGAGGATCTGGCCGCCCACGATCCGCTAACCGGCCTGCTCAACCGCCGGCACTTTTCGCAGCTCCTCGATCAGCTCTTTGCCGAAACCCAGCGCTACGAGAAGGACCTCACCTGCGTCATGATCGACCTCGATGGCTACAAGAAACTCAACGACACGTATGGCCACCAGGTCGGCGATGAGCTGCTCGTTCTGGCCGCGAGGGTCATCCAGGCCAACATGCGGCGCATGGACGTGGCCGCGCGATACGGGGGGGATGAGTTTGTCCTTCTGCTTCCTCACGCCGACGGTGAAGAGGCCGCCGGAGTCGCCCAGCGCATCCGCGAGGAATACGCCGCCGCCTCGGCGGCTCTCCTGCGTCGCCCCGAGGGCGTGAGCATGTCGGCGGGCGTGGCATCGCTTCTGGCCCACCGACCGGCCCACGCCGACCAGCTCCTCGCCATGGCCGACGCCGCGCTCTACAGGGCCAAAGAGAGCGGCCGCAATCGAACGGCCGTGTCGCCCTCACTGGCCGCCCGCTGACGGCCTAAACTGGAATCAGGGCCGACCGATCGCGACCATGCTGGCCGGCCTAGAATTCGCAGATAGAGTAGAGGACCGGGCTGAGGCGCCGGCCTGGCCATTTTCGGACTGTTCGTCCCCGGCCGGGCGTACTGGAGTCGCGCAGCGCTCAAGTTCGATTGCTTCGGGAGACAGATCCATGTGCGGAATCGTCGCATATGTCGGCAGGAAGATCGTTCAGCCGCTGCTCATTGAGGGGCTCAAGCGGCTGGAGTACAGGGGGTATGACTCGGCGGGCATCGCGGTGATCGACGAGAACGGCGACCTGCACATTCGCCGGGCGGTGGGCCGGATCAGTGTCCTCGAGGACGTGCTCAGCAAGAAGCCCGTGAAGACCAAGGCGACGGTGGGGATGGCCCACACACGCTGGGCCACGCACGGAGCGCCCACCGAAAATAACGCCCACCCCCACCTGGACGACAGCGGCAGGATCGCCCTGGTGCACAACGGCATCATCGAAAACTACGCCACGCTCAAGCAGTTGCTGACCGAGAAGGGGCACAAGTTCGCAAGCCAGACCGATACGGAGGTCCTGGCGGTGCTCATCGGCCACCTCTACGCCGAGCTGCGCGCCAAGAACCACGTCGAGAACGGCACGTCCCTGCTGCAGCGGGCCGTGCAGGCGGCCCTGCACGAGGTCGAGGGCACCTACGGCATCGCGGTGATGTGCAAGGATGAGCCCGATACCCTCATCGTCGCACGCAAGGGCAGCCCGCTGATCATCGGCGTGGGCTCCGACGAGTACGTCGTCGCATCCGACGCCAGCGCGATCGTCGAGCACACGACCCAGGTGATCTACCTCAACGACAACGAGATGGCGCTGCTCAGGCCGGGCAACTTCCGCACCATGACCATCGACGACATCGTCATCAGCCCCGTGGTGCAGCAACTCGAAAACAAGCTCGAAGCCTACGAGCTCGGCGAGTACGCCCACTACATGCTCAAGGAGATCTTCGAGCAGCCCGCCGCCATCCGCAACTGCCTTCGCGGCCGCGCCGAACCGAAGGCCGGAACCATCGTGCTCGGCGGCATCGCCGACCACACCCGCGAGCTCGTGAAGGCGCGACGGTTCATCCTCACCGGGCAGGGCACCGCCTGGCACGCCGGCCTCGTCGGCGACTATCTCATGGAGGACCTGGCCAAGGTCGTCACCGAGTGCACCTACGCCAGCGAGTTCCGCTATCGCAACCCCATCGTGGAAGAGGGGACTGTCGTGGTCGCCATCAGCCAATCGGGCGAAACGGCCGATACGCTGGCCGCCCTGCGCGAGGCCAAGGAAAAAGGCGCGCTGGCGCTGGGCGTGGTCAACGTCGTCGGCTCAACCATCGCCCGCGAGACCGATGCCGGGATCTACCTGCACGCCGGGCCGGAAATCGGCGTGGCCAGCACCAAGGCCTTCACCTGCCAGTGCACGGTGCTGATGATGCTGGCGCTGTATCTCGGGCGACGCAAATACATGAGCCAGGCGCAGCTCGAGCAACTGCTCGAGGAGCTCTGCGCCGTCCCCGACAAGCTCAAGACCGTGCTGGCCCAGAGCGACGCCATCAAGCGCATCGCTCACAAGTTCTGCGAGCGCGAAAACTGGCTGTTCCTCGGCCGCGGCTATCACTACCCGGTGGCGCTCGAGGGAGCGCTCAAGCTCAAGGAAATCAGCTACATCCACGCCGAGGGCATGCCCGCGGCCGAGATGAAGCACGGCCCCATCGCGCTGATCAACGAAGGCATGCCCGTGGTTTTCATCGCCACCCAGGGGCTGCAGTACGACAAGGTCATCAGCAACATCGAAGAGGTGCGGGCGAGGGGCGGAAAGATCATCGCGGTGGCCACCGAGGGCGACCGGCAGATCCACAAGTGCTCGGAGCACGTGATCGAGGTCCCCGAGGCGGCCGAGCCCATCCAGCCGTTGCTGAGCGTCGTCCCGCTGCAGCTCCTGGCCTACCACGCCGCCGTCGCGCGCGGGTGCAACGTCGATAAGCCCAGAAACCTGGCGAAGAGCGTGACAGTGGAGTAGGGCGACGTAATTCGCAATTCGCAATGCGTAATTCGTGATGCGTAACCTGCGCGAACTTAAGCATGACGCATCACGCATTACGAATTACGCCGCCGCCGATCAATCCGCCTCAGCATATTCGACGCTGTAATTCGGCGCCTCCTTCGTGATCTGGATGTCGTGCGGGTGGCTTTCGGCCATGCTGGCGGCGGTGATGCGGCAGAAACAGGACTTGGAACGTAGTTCGTCGATGCTCCTTGTCCCACAGTAGCCCATGCCGGCCCGCAGGCCGCCGACCATCTGGTAGACAAAGTCGCCCAGCTCCCCGCGGTAGGGGACGCGTCCCTCGACGCCCTCGGGCACCAGCTTGCTCGATTCCTTCACGCCGCTTTGGCCGTAGCGATCCTTCGAGCCCTGGATCATCGCGCCCATGCTGCCCATGCCCCGGTAGGTCTTGTAGCGCCGGCCCTGGTAGATCACCAGCTCGCCGGGCGATTCCTCGAGCCCGGCAAACAGCGAGCCCATCATGACGGCGTTGGCGCCGGCCGCGATGGCCTTCGTGATATCGCCGCTGTGGCGGATGCCGCCATCGGCGATGAGCGGGACGCCCTCGTCCCCGGCCACCGAGGCGGCCTCGAAAATCGCCGTGATCTGCGGCACGCCCACGCCGCTGATGATTCGCGTGGTGCAGATGGAGCCGGGGCCGATGCCGATCTTCACGCCGTCCACGCCCGCTTCGATGAGGTCGCGCGCCCCGTCGGCGGTGGCCACGTTGCCGGCGATCACCTGGATCTTCCAGTTCTTCTTGATCTCGCGCACGGTCTCAAGGACGTTGCGGCTGTGGCCGTGGGCCGTATCAACCACGACAACGTCCACGTCCGCCTTGATCAGCGCTTCGACGCGCTCGAAATCGAGCACGCCTGTGGCCGCCCCCACGCGAAGGCGCCCGCGGACGTCCTTGCAGGCGTTGGGGAACTGGTGGAGCTTGTCGATGTCGCGCATGGTGATCAGGCCGCACAGGTGGCCGTCCTTGTCGACCAGCAGGAGCTTCTCGACCTTGGCGCGGTAGAGGATGCGCTCGGCCTCGTCCAGCGTCGTGTGCTCGGGCGCGGTCACCAGGTTCTCGCGCGTCATCACCTCGCCGATCTGCCGCGAGTCATCCTCCTGGAACTTCAGATCGCGACGGGTGATGATCCCCAACAGGCGCCCGCTGCGCGGGTTGCCGTTGTGCAGGCTGCGGTGGCGCGGCGTGTCGGACTTCCATTCGGCGCCGTCCACGATGGGGATGCCGCTGACGTTGTATTCGCGCATCACCTTCTTCACCGTGCCCACGGTGGCGCTGGGCGGGAGCGTGATCGGGTCGACGATCACGCCGTTCTCGCTGCGCTTGACCTTCTCGACCTCGCGCGCCTGGTTCCCGGCCGACATGTTCTTGTGAATGAAGCCGATGCCGCCCTCCTGCGCCAGGGCGATGGCCAGGGCCGATTCGGTGACGGTGTCCATTGGCGCCGAGACCAGGGGAATGTTGATCTGAATCGCGCGCGTGAGGCTCGTGCGGGTGTCGGCCTCGGTTGGCACGAAATCGCTGTAGGCGGGAATCAGCAGGACATCGTCGAAAGTGATGGCGTCGCGGACAATCTTGGGGTGATCCATGGGATACTGATAAGGGAAACCCGCGCCCGATGTCAAGCAAAATCGCTTTTCACGGCAGATGCCTGCGACGGCCCTGCAGGAACGGCGACCGGCCAGCAATCGGCCCCCGGGGCGCTGCAGTCATCAGCTTGTGGAACAGTTGCGCAAGAACGATCGCTCAGGCAGCCAACGGCTGGACGGCGACCGGCTCGGCGAATGCCGGCGATGGCTCTTGCTCGCTCTGTGGAAGGCTCCCCTCGCCGTACACCTTCGTCCCGAAGATCATCCGCGTGACGAAGCTCAGCAGGAGGCACGTCAGACAAATCCCCAGAATGAGCGAACAGAAGAGGCTCATGTCGCCGCGCGACAGGCCGACGATGTGCGACGAGGCCGTTCCCAGGATTCCCAGCACGAACGGGTTTGAGGCGTTCCGTACGAGGATCTCGTCAAAGAAGCGGAACGCGGCGCCGAACAGCAGCCCGTAGAAAATGGCCATGTACCAGCCGCCCTCCTGGTAACAATGCCCGACAATGCTGGCGCCCCAGCTCACCGGGCCATACTTGCTCACCCAGCCCGTGTCCAGGGGCAGTGTCTCACCGAGCGCGCGGGGTTTTTCCGGCCACCACGCCCGCGGAATGGGCTGCGCCAGGATATAGTAGAGCGTGAAGAAGGGGACCTGCTCGCGCGGCTTCCACTTGGTGTACAGATTGACAGCGGTAAGCCCGGCCTCGGTGGCGTCGCCCCCGAGAAAGCTGGCCCACTTGCTGCCATGCTCCATCAACTGCGTCGGGGCGATGATCACCTTCGTCGTGGCAAGCTCAAAACGACCGCTGGCGCGGATATTGACGCTCCGGGCCAGCGACAAACCGATCACGCCGACGCCCACCATCGCCGCCCCCAGCAGCATCGGAACAACCACCCGCCCCAGCGACTTGTACCGCCAGGAAAGCCAGTAGAAGCACAGCGGCACGGTGCAGATCGCCGACATGAAGTTCCGGCGCCCCGAGCCGGCACTGATGCCCAGGTAACCGGCCCAGATAAACGCCAACACCACTCCCGCCAGCCAGAACGGGTTCCAGCGCCGGCGATGCCACAGAAACAGCGCCAGCGCCAGCATGATCATCGGCGCGTTGCCGCCGAACGTACCGGCAATCTGGCCCAGGAACTGAACCTGGGGCACGTACACGTTGCCCAGCGTCATCAGCGCGCACAGCCCGATGGCGAACAGCACCGCCGGCGTGGACGGGTTCGCCCATTTGCGCAGCCGGGACGCGCCGATCTGCCTGGGAAACTTCGCCAGATAGTAGACCAGAAATACGGTCACCCAGAAACAAATCGATCCCACCAGGTAGCGCAGAATATCGCCGCCGTCGAACGAGCCGTAGCGGTGCCACTGCGTGCTGCCGGTCTGAATCGCGCTGAGGCCCGCGAAGTTGACCGCCCCCAGCAGGAACAGGTTCCAACTGGTCATCAGGTCGCGCTTGCGGCGCAGCCATGGCACCAGCACCGCCGCCGTACCCACGATCATGAAGATGATGCCGAACGCGACCAGAAGTCCGCGCATAGAAGTCCTGCTTAGCTATCGTACTTTTTCGGCTAGCGCTGTCGAGCCGACTGGAGTTTTATACTGGCGGGGCCGCCCGAAGATCGACCGATAACCTTGAAAAGCTGCCGGCCGGCTGCCCGCGAGCGTGGGTCGGCCGATCGCTCGCAGGCGTCCGGACGGGTCCGGAGTGTCACATGAAAGGACTCTTCCAGAACCATCCAGGCGCATCCTAGCCCTGCAGTCGCAGCAGATCGTCAAGGCTCATGCCGCCCGAAATCACTCCGCGGATCGAGATTCCCAGCGTGTTCCCCGATGCGAAAATCTGCTGAATGATCGGCGGGGCCCACACAGCCAGATCGCTCCAGGTACGCCCCTCCGGCGGCCTGGCGTCGAAGAGCCGCACAATCTCGCCCCTCAGCACTCCGTTGGGGACCGCCCAGTTGGCCACAGACGGGTTGAGTGCAGGGTCGCACTGCTGCCACCACGAATTCAGCGCAATGATGTCGTACGTCCACCATTGCTGGGTCCAGAGCCGCGGCCGCGATTCGACGTAGACGTGAACGCCCATGGCCTTCAGCTTCTCAGTGGCCTCGTAGCTGTAGGAATTCCACAGTTCTCCAACGATCCCGTCAAAGCCAATGCTCATCCCCGCATCCAGCGCCGGCTGAATCGACGCCCAGAATCGCGCAAACCACTGATCATGCGTCAGGTTCGCAAAATCGGCGTCGCCCGGCAGCTTGCCCAGGTACGCGATCACCTCGATCCCGCTCTGCGTGATCGGCTTCCACGCCTGGGCAAAACCTTCCGTCAGCCAGTTGAGCCCGGCCGCCTTGGCCTCGAGGTATTGGTCAAACTGCATGTCCTGGCCAGCAATGGTGCCGAACGGGTTGTGCAGCAGGACCCGTCTCACGCCCCGGTCGAGGTCGGGCTTGACATATTGCTGGATATAGTGCGCCCAACCCTGGCCGAAAACGCTGTAATCCACGTTGCGCGTGGCGTCGTTATTGTCGGAACAGCCGACGACGAACCAGTCGATGACGCGCTGGAGCCGCGCTGCGCGCTCGGCGTCGGTGATCGGCGGCGGCTCATAAACCGTGGGCGGATTCTCAGGCGGCACGTCGCCGGTGGGATCTGTGCCAGGGCTGTTGTCGGGCGGAGGATCGGGGGTGACGACCGGAGGATCAGGGGTGACAGCCGGAGGATCGATCTGTGGATTCGTGGGCGGCATAATGCTCGTCACCGGCGCGGAGGGCGTCTTGGCCTTGCCCTGAAGGACCGCGTTCTTTCCGCTCCCCCCGAAGACTTTTACCGGCACCTTGATGGCGGGGCCTTTGCGCCCGACTTCAATGCGATCGTTGCCCGGTCCGCCGTAGATGCGGATCGATCGCACCGCTTTCTTCTGGCAGTTCCATCGGTGCCCGTTCAACGACACGACATACCGACCGCTGTTCTCCCAGACGGCGATCCTGTCATTTGAGCGGCCACCGGCAACAGTGAGCAGACCGTGGCTCA
>Ga0315268_10006107_pt1 | contig 12843 bp, 11 predicted proteins | sample C1_top_MG_FD_204535 | JGI IMG/M metagenome (GOLD analysis project Ga0315268, IMG submission 204535) | Sediment microbial communities from Yellowstone Lake, YNP, Wyoming, USA - C1_top | ecosystem: Environmental > Aquatic > Freshwater > Lake > Sediment | place: USA: Wyoming | collected 2017-08-01 | reverse complement strand
GCGGAGTTGATCCGCGCCTTGTTCACAACCTTAGTATTTACCGAATCGAATCTTCGACCTCGGCGAGCCAGTCGGGACGCTTGAGCACCTCGCGCGGCTTGGGGCCATCGGCGGGACCGACGATGCCGTCGTGTTCCATAAGATCGATGAGGTGGGCGGCGCGTCCGTAGCCGACGCGCAGGCGGCGCTGGATCAGCGAGGTGCTGGCCTTGCCGAACTCCAGCACCAGGCGCACCGCATCCTGGTACATCGGATCGTCTTCGTCGCCTCCGCGGACGCTGTTGCCCTCATCCTTGGGAGCCTGCAGGAACTTCTCGTCATACTGTGCGGTGGCCTGCGCCTTCCAGTGCTCCACCGTCGCCGAGATCTCCTTCTCGGTGACGAACGGGGCGTGCACGCGCAGCACGCGCGACGAGCCGGAAGGCAGGTAGAGCATGTCGCCCTTGCCGAGCAACTGTTCGGCGCCGTTGGCGTCGAGGATGGTGCGCGAGTCGATCTTAGTGGCGACGCGGAACGACATGCGGGCCGGGAAGTTCGCCTTGATCAGGCCGGTGATGACGTCCACCGACGGACGCTGCGTGGCCAGCACCAGGTGTATGCCGATGGCGCGCGACATTTGCGCCAGCCGGGTGATGCTTTCTTCCACGTTGGCGCCGTCCACCATCATCAGGTCGGCGAGTTCGTCGACGATGATGACGATGTAGGGAAGCGGTTTCTCCTCGGTGCCGTCTTCGAACAGCGACGGCGTCGACCCTTCTTCAAAGAGCTTGTTGTACTGGTCGATGTTGCGGACGCCTTTTTCCGCCAGCAGCTTGAGCCGGCGCTCCATCTCGCGGACGGCGTTGCGCAGGGCATTGCTGGCCAGCTTGGGCTCGGTGATGATCGGCGTGTAGAGATGCGGCACGCCGTCGTAGTTGCCGAGTTCCACGCGCTTCGGGTCCACCAGGATGAGGCGCACCTGGTCGGGCGTCGCCTTGTAGAGGATCGACATGATGAAGGCGTTGATCGCCACCGACTTGCCCGATCCCGTGGAGCCCGCGATGAGCAGGTGCGGCATCGAGTTCAACTCGGTGGTCATGAGGCGGCCGTTGATGTCTTTGCCGAGCGCGAAGGTCAGCTTCGACTTGTTGTGGGCGAAGTCTTCGCCCTCCACCACTTCGCGCAGCCAGATGGTTTCGCGCTTATGATTCGGCACCTGCATGCCGACCGTCGATTTGCCGGCCATGCGCTCGATCAACACGCTCTCGGCCTTCATCGCCAGGCATAGATCTTCGCTGAGGCCGGCGATGCGGCTCAGCTTGATGCCGGCCTCCGGCTTGAACTCGTAGGTGGTGACCACCGGGCCGGGATTGATCTGCGTGATCTGCCCGTTGACGTCGAACTCGTTGCACTTCTCGATGAGCAGCTTGGCCTGTTCCTTCAGCTCTTCTTCATCGAACTCGGTGCGCTCGTCGGGCCGATGCAGCAGCGAGGTCGAGGGCAGCTTCCAACCGCCCTGCACGCGCGGCATGGTGATCTTGGCTTTCTTTTCGGCGTCGGCCCGTGAGGTCACGGCGATGCCGCTGAGATCGTTGAGGGGCGCTGGTTTCGGGGCCGGAGCCGCGGGCGCCGCCGACTCTTCCATCATGCGCTCGATGCCGCTCTTTGCCGCCGCTTCCGCCGACTGCGGCCGGGCTACTTCCATCTGCGATAGAACTGCTGGCGCCGGCCGTACCATGGGCTGCACTGGCTGCGCCGCTGGCCGGCGCGCGATGATGGCCGCCGCAGCCCGCTCTTTTTCCTGCTGCTGACGCTTTTTGACGAGCTCTTTTTGTGCGCGCAGCTTCGCGCGGTTCTCCCGCCAGTCAAGATAGCGGTCGCGCAAGGCATAGATGAAAGTGAATCTGGTTTGCGCCCACAGCTTGACGGCACCGAACGAGAAGGCGGTGGCCAGGTAGAGGGCGACGGCGATCGCTGCCATGGAAACGATGTAGGCACCGGCCGTGTTGAGGTAGTGGATGAGCGCGTCGCCCACGATGCGTCCCATCAGGCCTTCGATGGGGATAGCCTTGAGCCAGCGCCACTGCCACGGCAGCAGTGCGAAGAACGCGGCCGAGAAGACGACCAGCGCCACCACCCCCGCGGTCTTGACCGCCCACGCTTCGACCTTGTGCGAGCGGAACCAGCGCAGTCCGAGCATGCCGATCACCACCGGCAGCAGGAACGCGGCGATGCCGAGCAACTGCAAGAGCAGGTCGCTGGAGAATGCGCCGAAGACTCCGACCCAGTTGTGCGCGGGCCGGCCCCCAGGCGGCACGGCCGCCGTGTTCATCGAGGGATCGAGTGGGGAATACGAAGCGAGCGCGAGGAACAGGAGAGTCGCGGAGACAAAAAACAGGAATCCCACGAGCTCGTTGAGACGCTTGTTCGAGGTCGGGGTAAAGAGTCGCGAGATGAACGTCATCGAGGTGTCTTCCAAGGGACACGACTACCGTGCGCGCAGAGGCCGCGCGGTCCCGAGGAGCGGAGACACCAGAGCAGGGCAATTATGACATATTTTGAGGGTGAAATCCGCAGCCTTTCGGCCCTGGGAAGTGGCGAGAGAGGTACCAGGCATTAGGTGCTAGGTGCTAGAAAAATAAGGGGCTTAGGAGCTTGAATGGGCTAGCACTTGGGACCTGATACCTGCTTTACTTGACCGCCCACCACAGCACCGCCGCCCCCACGATGATCCGGTAGATGGCGAAGGGGACGAAGCCGCGCTGCCGCACCCAGTTCATGAACCAGGCAACCACTCCGTAGGCGACGATGAAGCTGACCACGAAGCCTATGCCGAGCACGATCCACGATTGTGCGTTGAAGGTGATGTGGCCGAGGACGCTGGGCTCGCCATGATGCGGACGCATCGACTTGAATAAATCATAGATGGTGGCCGCCGCCATCGTCGGGATGGAGACGAAGAAGGAGAATTCCAGCGCCGCCGTGCGCGACATCCCCACCAGTTGTCCGGCGGCGATCGTCGACATCGAGCGCGAGGTCCCGGGGAAGACCGCCGAGAGGATCTGGCAGAGGCCGATCCAGATGGCCTGGCCGATGCCCATGTCTTCGAGGTGCTCGGTGTGGCGCACCAGTTTTCCGCGCTCGTAGAGGGCGTCGACGATCCACATGATGATGCCGCCGACGACCAGCGACGTGCCCATGATCTTCAGGCTCTCAAGATGCTTGCCGATGATCTTGGTCAGCAAAAATGCGGGTCCGGCGGTGCAGACGAAGGCGATCATGGTCAGCGTCAGCGGGTGATTCACGGCCGTGCGGTCGCCCCGCTCGCCCTGCGGGAAGGTGCGGACGAATTTCGCGATGCGTTCGCGGAAGTAGAACGGCAGGCAGAGGATCGCGCCCAGCTGGATGACGATGGAGAACATCTTCCAGTAGCCGTCGCCGAGGTCAAGGCCGAGCAGCGCTTCGCAGATTCTCAGGTGAGCCGTGGAACTGACAGGAAGGAACTCGGTGAGACCTTCCACGATGCCAAGCAGGACAGCCAGCAGATATGGATTCAAGCGTTCCTCAATGAGTCAAGTATGGCGGGGGCTGAAGCCCCCATTCTTTTCTTACGCGATTACGCGGGCCTGAAGGCCCGCTCTACCCAAAGCTTATTCGAGGGTGTTTCCGTAGACCGGAATATCGTTCTGGACCATGTAGATGAGCCGCTGCGCGCGCGCCATCAGGTCGGTCGAAGGATTCTTGGCGATCGCGCGTTGGGCCACGGTGACCGCCCTCTGCGCGGCCTCCGGAGACTTTTTGGCGTTGCCCTCCGTCTTGTAAAGCTCGATCAATGCGGCGAAGCGGTAGGCGGCATTGTAAAGGGCGTCGGCGGCCTTCGGCGAGTCAGGATGTTCGTCGGCGTACTTGATGAAATACTCTGTCTCCTTCTCCGGACACTTGGAGAGGGCTTGCCAGTCGCCGCAGAGCTTGTTTTCCAGCCGGTGATAGACGGCGAGGTCGGCCCACTTGGTGTGGGGAAACTTCTTTTCGACCAGCTTCATATTCTCTTCTTCGATCTGCGGGCGCTCGGAGGCATCCAGCGAGCGATGCGACTTGCGCGAGTCGACATCCGCCTTGTCGAGCTGCCACTGGATGTCGGCGGCGCGATAGAGGGCCTCACCGGCCAGCGGCGACTGCGGGAAATAATCGAAGACGCGATAGTAGAGGCGCCGCGCGTCGGCGGCTGCGCCTTTGCGTCCACCCCCGCTGCTCGCCTGGTCTTCGCTCTCCACGGCCTCGCCGTAGATGACCTGGTCGCCATTCGGCGTCGCCTTGGTGACGACACCTTTATCCACCACCCAGCCGGTGATGGCGCGAGGCTCCTGGTCGGGCACCGGGAGCGCCAGGATGACGTGCAGCCAGCCAGTGGTTTTGTCGAGGACGGCGACCTCGCGTCCGCGCTCACCGGTGACCAGCTTGGCCGAAGTCGGGTCGGGCGAGATATAGACGATAGCCGGGCGCACTAATACGCCATGGTCGGCGGCCAGCGCCGCCGTGGCGAGTGCGATCACGATGCACAAAGTCGTCAGAATGCGCATGAGGACGGTTACTCCTTTTCGGAATCCGGGGTTAAGACCTGGGCCAGGAGATTGGGCTCCGCATTGCCGCCGGAAACGATGACCACGGTCTTGCGGCTCTCCGGCAGTTGCGCGCCGTGGAAGGCCCACGCCGCGAAGGTGACGGCGCCGCTCGGCTCGGCGACCAGGTGCGCGTTGTTCATGAGGCGCTGCATCGCCTGGCGGATCTCGCCCTCGCCCACGGTGACCACGTCGTCGAGATACTTGGAGAGATGCTCGAAATTGATCGGCCCGATACTCTGCGTCCTCAAGCCGTCGGCGAGCGTGCTGGAAGCGCGGTCGGCGGTGATGGCGACGATGCTGCCCGCGCGCAGGCTCTGCTGCGCATCATTGGCCAGTTCGGGTTCCACGCCGATCACCTTGGCGTTGGAGTTGCTGAGCTTGATGGCCGTGGCCACGCCGCTCGAGATGCCGCCGCCGCCCACCGGCACCAGCACCAGATCGACGTCGGCGAGATCCTCGAGGATCTCCAGTCCGATGGTGCCCTGGCCGGCAATGATCTTTTCGTCGTTATAAGGCGGGATGACGGTGTAGCCGTGCAGCTCGGCGAGTTCGAGCGCCTTCTGCATGCGCTCGTCGCTGCCGTTGCCGACATCCACGATCTCGGCGCCGAGCGCCAGGGTGGCGTCGCGCTTGATCTTGGGCGCCGAGCGCGGCATCACGATCACTGCCTTGCAGCCCAGGGCGCGTGCCGCGTAGGCGACGCCTTGCGCGTGGTTGCCGCTGGAGTAGGTGACCACGCCGCGCGCACGGTCGGCCGGCGCCAACGAAGCAACCTTGTTGTAGGCGCCGCGCAGCTTGAAGCTCCCGATCGGCTGGAAGTTCTCCGCCTTCAGGTAGAGCTGTTCGGTGTTGCTGCGCGTGCTTTCCGTGGGAGAAGGGAAGTAGCGCACCAGCGGCGTGCGAACCGCCACGCCGGCGATGGTCTTGCGGGCTGCCTTGATTTCCTTGAGAGTGACCATGATTTCAGTGCCGTGGCGGACGCCGTGCCGATTCCGGGAACCCAGCTATCGGCTCCCGTGGGCATCGGCTTCGTCCAGCATGGCAGACATCCAGTGTACTAGGTTGAGCTCGTCGCGGAGCGTCGGATTGCGGCCCAACTCGACGTGGCTGACCACCGGGCTGATGAGGGCCGCGCGGAGCATTCCCGCCGGGACATCGCGCTCCAGCCACAGGGTCTCCGCCGGAGGGATGACGTTGTCGGCGGCGCCGTGCAGCAGGAAGACCGGCACGCGAAGCCCCGCAAGATTGCCGTGGGGGGAGGCCGGCTCGTACTCAGATTTATATTTATCGATGTTTGCCAGCAGCACCGGGGCCAGGGTTTCCGTGTGATGTTCGAAGAGCAACTGCATGCGGCGCCGCCCTTCGGGCGAGAGCCGCGCGGCCTCGGCGTGGGCGCGCGCCAGGTCTTCCCAGAGCAGGTACCTGAGGGTGAGCCTTGCGGTGGGCGCGTCGGCAGCCGTGAAGAATTCCTCGGGGTGCGAATAGACGACGACCAGCGGCCCATATTCATGGGCCTGCATCTTTTCGATGGCGCCGGAGGGGAGGAGCACTTCGTTGGTGGCGAAGAAGCGCAGCACGCGCGCCATGTCATCGTGCGCGCCTACGGCGGTCACGAAGGCGAAATCGCCCGCGTAGCGCGGATCCGCGGCGGCCACCAGGGCGAGCCCTCCGGAAAAACTCAGGCCGAGGACACCCACCCGCCCGGCCCCACTGCGGCGCTTCAACTCCTTCGCCGCGTCGCCGATCACCGCGACGCTAGCTCCGGTGACGTGATAGTCGTCAATGCCGGGAAGTTCCGGGGTCAGGATCTCGTATCCGTGGGTCGCCATGGCGCGGGCAAAATTCTTCAGCCGCGGCTCTTCGATGCCGAGATGATGCACGCCATGCAGAATGACGATCGCCGGGGGCCGTTCGATGCCGGTGGGCACGTACATCCGAGCCCGCACCGGCGCGCCGTCGGCGGTGAAGGTGAAATCCTCGGTTGTGATCGGGTTGGTGCCGTAGTTGGCGAGAAAGCCTTGCGCGTCCGGCTGGCCGATGCGGATCAGCACCGAAGCCGCGCGCAGATGGTGGGTCACCGGGCGATACGCCACCCCGGCCAGGACCACGATCGCCGCGCAGACGAGGGCGAAGATTTTGCGCCTGCGGGAGCGCGTTGCCGGCGACCGGACGGCGAACATTCCGTGCCGCCTAGACTTCGAGGATGACCGGCATGATCAGCGGCCGGCGCTGGGTATGTTTGTTGATGAAGCGCTTGAGGTCGGCGCGGATCTTTTCCTTGATCACGCCGTAGTCGCCCATCTCTTCGGCGGTGGAATTCTCCAGGGTCGAGAGCACGACCTGGCGCGCCTGTTCGACGAAGCCATTGTCGTCGGGCGCACCGGCAAAGCCGCGCATCACGATCTCGGGCGCGCTTTCGATCTCGCCGGTGAGCTTGTTAATGGCCAGGATCGGCAGCACGAATCCGTCTTCGGAAAGATGGCGGCGGTCCTTGATGATCAGTTCTTCGACCACGTCTCCGGTCGAACCCGAATCGATGCAGATGCGTCCCACCGGCGCCTGGCCGACCTTGCGCGCGCCCAGTTCGTCGAATTCGAGGATGTCGCCGGTCTCGATCATCATCACGTTTCCGACCGAGTTCTTCATCGAGGCCGCGAGTTCGGCGTGCAGCTTGAGCTGGCGGTATTCGCCGTGGATGGGGATGAAGTAGCGGGGCCGCACCAGGTTGATGATGAGCTTCAATTCTTCCTGGCTGGCGTGCCCGCTGACGTGTACCGGCGGCTTCGATCCATCCTCGTAGATGACATGCGCGTTGCGGCGGAAGAGGTGATCGACGACGCGGTAGATCGCCTTCTCGTTGCCGGGAATGATGCGCGACGAGAGCACGACGGTGTCGCCGGACTCGATCTTGGCGTGCTTATGCGCGTCCACCGCCGCCCGCGAAAGCGCCGACATCGGCTCGCCCTGCGTTCCCGAGATCATCACCAGCACCTGCTCCGGCGGATAGTCGCGGATCTGGCTGGGGTTGATGAAGAGTCCGTCGGGGGCCTCGATGTAGTCGAGGTCCTGCGCGATCTCGGTGGAGTCGGTCATGCTGCGGCCGACCAGCGCGACCTTGCGGTTGTACTGCGCCGCCATCTCCAGCGCCAGCTTGATGCGATGGATCGACGACGAGAAGCAGGAGATGAACAACCGGCGCCGGGCGCGGCGGAAGATCTCTTCAAAGCGCGGACGCACCGCCCGCTCGCTCGGCGTGTAGCCGGGGCGCTCGACGTTGGTCGAGTCCTGGAAGAGCGCCAGCACGCCTTCTTTGCCGTACTCGGCGAAGGCGTGCAGGTCGAACAAAATGTTGTCGGTGGGGGTCGGGTCCACCTTGAAGTCGCCGGTGTGGATGAGCACGCCCATCGGGGTGTGCACGGCCAGGGCCACGCAATCCACCAGCGAGTGAGTCACGCGGATGGGATTGATGGTGAAGGGCCCGACCTTGAAGCGTTCGCCCGGACGCATCTCGTTGAGCACCGCGGCGTCGAGCATGCCGCGCTCGTCGAGCTTGTTCTCCACGTAGGCCAGGGTGAATTCCGTGCCATAGACGGGCACGTTCATCTCGGAGAGCAGCCACGGCACGGCGCCGATGTGGTCCTCGTGGCCGTGGGTGAGGATGAGCGCCTTCACATGCCTGCGATTCTCGATCAGGTAGCGCAGGTCGGGCACCACGATGTCCACGCCCAGCAGCTCGCCTTCAGGGAACATCAATCCGGCGTCGATGACGATGATGTCGTCACCCCAACGCACGGCCATGCAGTTCATTCCGAACTCGCCGAGACCACCCAGCGGTATGACTTGAAGTTTTCCCTTAGGCATAAACTTCGATGCTAGCACAGGCCGAGGGGCGGCGTTTCCCGCGTGGGAGGCAATCGCCGATCAAATTGCGCGCGGCTGCTTGAAGCCGCCACCAACAGGCCTATACTGTGGGACACACCATGGCGAATCCACGGAACCAGAAACCCGGCTGGCTGGTGACCCGCGTCGAGAACGCGCTGCGGCGAGCCTATGCCACCATCCGCGTGGAACCCGACGACTACCTCCTGCAGTTGCGCATGGCGCACCGCCTGCCGGTACAGAGTTACGACGGCCTCTTCACCCTGCCGATCGAGGAGCTCGACGTCGTCGCGCAACAGGCGATCCGCGCCGGCATGAAGATGGCGGCCGCCGAGGGCGCGGGCTTCGGGCTGGGAGGATTCCTGACGGTCGTGCCCGACATCAGCGTGCTCTCGGCGATCACCATGCGGACCATCCAGAAGCTCAGCTTGATCTATGGGTTTCAATTCAATACCGACGAAGAGGTGGCCGAGCTTTGGATCGCCGCCGCCAGCGCCGCCGGGGTCGACATCAGCAGAGAGCTGTTGGAAAAGACGGTCCTCAAGAAATTCATACAGGCGGTCATCCGCCGCATCGCCACCCAGATGAGCGCCGAGATGGCCGAAAAGATGGTGGCCCGCGTCATCCCCATCGCCAGTTCGGTGGTGGGAGCCACGTTGAACTACTACTTCGTGCGCGCCTGGGGACGCCGCGCCGTCGTCCACTTCCGCCAGAAACATCTCGCCGAACGCGAACGGCGCAAACAGCAGCAGATCCTGCTGCCGGCGGCACCGTCGGAAATTCGGTAGTTATCTACTCGCTGTCATGGTGAGCGGAGGACGCGCCGAAAGACGCGCGTCCGCAGTCGAATCCACCCTTTGTTTTGACCGTGTGGAGGCGCAGGCGCCCTCGCCTGCGCGGGCAGGACTATTCATGCGCAGCGTTAATAACGCTTGACATGATTATCGCACGGCGCTACCGTAAAGCTGACCTTGATCAAGTCATTTGCGGGCACAAATACCCGGGAGTTCTGGGAAACGGGCAAGAGCAAGAAGATTCCTCCCGCCGCTCTGCGAAACGTGGCGAAGCGGAAGCTTCTGATGGTGCATGCTGCCGTAAGTCTTGAAGATCTGAAGGTGCCGCCGGGTAATCAGCTGCATCCTCTCAAGGGTGACCGCAGCGGCCAGCATGCCATTCGGATCAACGACCAGTACCGCGTGTGCTTTGTCTGGAAAGATGGCGATGCTTATGAGGTCGAGATCACGGATTATCACTAGGAGAGAAATTATGGCTTTGGAACGTCGAGGAGATGCGGGCTGGGCGGTGCACCCAGGGGAGATCCTGGAAGAGGAGTTCTTGAAGCCTCTCGATCTCTCGCGCTACGCGCTGGCCAAAGCCATTGGCGTGAACGCCCAGAGCGTCAACGACATCGCTCTCCAGAAACGAGGCATCAGCGCCGACATGGCCGTCCGGCTGTCGGCATTTTTCGGGACCTCGGCTGAGTTCTGGATGAATCTCCAGGCCGCCTACGAATTGGCAACTGCCCGAAAGACCCTCGCTAAAGACCTGCGCAAGATCAAGCCAGCTGTCAACGTGGCCTGATTGAGCCTCCCTCGTTAGCTTCGCGAACGTGGGGCACCGGGCCTCTATGGTGAAACGCACCCCTCTCCGGTACCCCATTCTGTGCAGGGTCAAAGTCAAATCAAAGGGTGGATTCGACTGCGGACGCGCGTTTTTCGGCGCGTCCTCCGCTCACCATGACAAATTTGATTTGTTTGCGATGAAGGCGAGAGCCTATTGCTGTGCGGCTTCCAGCACCGCAGGTGACGGCGCTTCGGTTCCGAAGTCGCCTTCCCACTTTGCCACGACCACGGTTGCCAGGCAGTTGCCGAGGACGTTGACCGACGTCCTAGCCATGTCCATGAGTTGGTCGATGCCGAGCAGCAGGAAGATCGGCTCGGGCGGCAGTCCAAAGGCGCTGGCCGTTCCCAGCAGAATGATCAATGCGGCGCGCGAGACTCCGGCGACGCCCTTGCTGGTGAGCATGAGCGTCAGCATCAGGGTGACTTGCTCGCCGAGCGAGAGGTGGCGTCCGCCGCACTGCGCTACGAAGATGGCGGCCATCGAAAGATAGAGCGTGCTGCCATCGAGGTTGAAGCTGTAGCCCGTCGGCATGACGAAGGCGACCACCTGGCGCGGCACGCCGAAGGCTTCCATCTTTTCCATGGCGCGCGGCAACGCCGCCTCGGAGTTGGCGGTGGCAAAGGCGATGGTGAAAGGTTCGGCGACCGCCGAGATGAATTTCTTCAGCGGCACGCGCGCCATCAGCGCGATGGGCAGCAGCACCAGTCCGATGAACACCACCAGCGCAACGTAGAGAGTGGCGAGCAGTTTTGCGAGATTGCCGAGCACGCCAAAGCCGGTGGTGGCGACCGTGTAGGCGATGGCGGCTCCCGCGCCGATCGGCGCCAGCATCATGACGATGTTGGTGAACTTGAACATCACCTCGACGAGGCTGTCGATCACGTTCATCAGCGGGCGGCGGCGCTCTTCCGAGAGCATGGCCAGCGCGATGCCGAAGAGGATGCTGAAGACGACGATCTGCAGGATCTCGCCTTCGGCGATCGATTTGGCGATGTTTTCCGGGAAGGCGTGGAGCAGGGTTCCGGAGGCCGTGATCTTCTGCGTGGCGATCGGCTCGGCCGCCGCCGCGGGCGGGAGCACGACGCCGACCCCGGCTTTCGAGATATTGATGGCGGCGAGGCCAATGATGAGTGCGAAGGTGGTGACGATCTCGAAGTAGACGATGGCCTTGATGCCCATGCGTCCGACTTTCTTGAGGTCGGCGTGTCCGGCGATGCCGGCGACCAGCGTGCTGAACAGCAGCGGCGCGATGATGGTCTTGATGAGGCGCAGGAAGATCAGGCTAAGCACGCGCAGGTTGATGGCCACGGCGGGTGCGTCGTATCCGATCTCGGCGCCGACGACCATGGCGACGAAGATCCAGGTGGTGAGCGAGCGCCGGGCGAGGCCCCAGGCGACCAGCGCGGCGATGGCGATCCAGCGCGCGACGGTTGCCGCATGCGCGTGGGGCATGGCCAGGGTGACGGCCGTGGCCAGGGCGGTGAGTGCGAGCGCGGAGATCAGCAGGTTCTTCTTCATCGGGTCAGCGCAGCAGGTCTTCCAACTCCACGCCGCGGTCGGTCTTCTCGTCGCGGTATTTCACGATGACGGGGGTGTAGAGCGAGAGTCCCCACTCCAGGCCCTTGCCGCGCGAGACGGCGCGCGCGCCGGGAACGACGACCGCGTTCTCGGGAACGATGAGAGGCAGATCGCCGGAGGCACGGATGATCTGTTCATTGACAAGATCGAATAAAGGCGTGGAGCGCGTGAGGATGGTTCCGGAGCCGAGCACGGCGCGACGGAGCACCTGCGTGCCCTCGTAGATGCCGCAGTTGCCGCCGACGAGGACGTCGTCTTCGATGATGACGGGCGTGGCGTTGACCGGTTCGAGGACTCCTCCGACCTGGGCCGCGGCCGAGAGGTGCACGCGCTTGCCGACCTGCGCGCAGGAACCGACCAGCGCGTGCGAGTCGACCATCGTGCCTTCGTCGACGTACGCGCCGACGTTGATGAACATGGGCGGCATGCAGATGACGCCGGGCGCGACGTAAGCGCCTTCGCGGGCGGTGGAGCCGCCGGGCACCACGCGAACGCGGTCGGCGGCCGTGAACGGGCGGGCGGGGAAAGTGTCTTTGTCGACGAAGGAGAAGGCCCCGGCTTCGCCCATCTCTTTCATCTCACCGAGACGGAAGCCCAGCAGGATGCCTTCCTTGACCCAGCGATTGGCCTGCCACTGGCCGTCGATCTTGCTGGCGGCGCGCACTTCGCCGCGCGTCAGGGCATCGCGAAATTCGAGAAAGACCTCGATGGCGCGCGGGTCTTGACGGGCTTCAGCGCCGAGCGAGAAGAAGCGCTCGATATCTTTCCGTAGAGGATGCATTGCCGGGCAGTATAACGCACGAGGCCCCGCGGAACCTCGCGGACGCGACCGGCAATCCGGAAGAGCGCAGCAGGCTGGAAGCGTCTAGCCGGCGATCATGGGCGGCGGTTGCGCAGCAATTCCGTGAAGGCCGCGAGTTCGTTGTAGTTCAAGTCAGAGATTCCCCAGAACTCCATCCCACGGCTGCGCCAATGGACGACATTAAAGCCGGTGATGGTTTCGTTCCGTGGGCGAGTGTCCCCCGGCTCTGGCACCGGCCATTCAAAGACATTGATGGGATGCTGGCGGCGTTGATAGACCAACACGGCGACGGTTCGTCCGGCAACGTAGTCGAGCCGCGCGCCGGCCAGGGGATAGCCTTCGGCGGCGAGGTCGTCGACG
>Ga0315268_10006106_pt1 | contig 12845 bp, 13 predicted proteins | sample C1_top_MG_FD_204535 | JGI IMG/M metagenome (GOLD analysis project Ga0315268, IMG submission 204535) | Sediment microbial communities from Yellowstone Lake, YNP, Wyoming, USA - C1_top | ecosystem: Environmental > Aquatic > Freshwater > Lake > Sediment | place: USA: Wyoming | collected 2017-08-01 | reverse complement strand
GGTGATCTGCTCACGACCGCCACACTTATATGCCATTATTGTCTCCTTTCTACACCTACAGAATTCTAGCATATAAATGGTCTCCTTTCATTACCCCTTCCGCAATAATTGCGACACAGCCTCTTGACCGGGGAATGACAGATTATTTAAGTCATAATTTATGGACAGGCTCCACTTCCCATATTATTGCTATGTACTTACACAAGATGAATGGCGATATTATAAGCCTTTCCAGACTTTTTCTACAGCTTCAACGCCATAAATCAGCGGCTGCGTTTTACGCCTGATGGATTTATTTGTTAACAATTTTTAAAAATTTCATTCAAATATTCGATAATATTTATTCGTATAGGCATAAAATAAATATTTGATTTATAAGCCATAATTATTTCGACGGCTTTTTTTGCAAAATTGACATTCCATTGCATAGTCGGAACAAAAGTGGATGGGAAAAAGACATCATTTTTGCTTTCCCAATAGTGTTTTGTTGTTTCACTTAATACAGGGTTGATTCCCCAAAATATTTCACAATCCTTTAGTAAGTCTAAATATATTTCTAAAAGTTTTATATCGAAAAAAGGTTGTGTGAAAAAACCGTCTGCCCCCGCGATTCTTTTATCTCCTATGTAATCCAATTCTTTGCGGAAACTTTGTCTATATTGATCAATACCAGCGTATATTTTAATATCTGGTGCCTCTTTTTTGAATATTCGGATTAATTCAAGACAAGAATTCCTATATACTTTCTTAGACATGTCTTGTGGTTTATCTCCTGTGATAATAAGTACAGAACTAATATTATTTTGTTTGAAAAATGATATCAATTTAAAAGGTTCCCTTAAATTAAAGTCTATTGCGCGTAGGTGTGGAATAACTGTCGAAAAATATTTTTTGGCAATTTTTGCAGCATCCCAGCTACGGATATCAAACCGTAGCAAATCGGGAATATTTAATATGTCGATGTTAGGGAAATTATTTCCTATCGTTTCGATATCCTTTTCGAATTGTTCGATTGTACGTGGTACAATTTCTATTGATATATTTTTCATATATTTTTTATGCTGCCTATGCTATTGGTTAGACGATAATACTTTTAAATGTCTTAGTCAATCTTTTTTCTTGAATAGCTCGCTAAATAACCATTGCAGTAAAAGGTCATAAGATAAACTATTTAACCGCAACAGCATAATTTCACAGATAATTATTTTTGGTCGAAATATGCAAGAATCTATTATTTTTCTGAACGTTTGTTCCAGGAAGACAACGAGAGCGTCATGTTTATCCTGCAAGATGTGTCTTCTAATTGCTTGCAGATCACATAGATTGCTTGATAGCGAATCAATTAGGTATAAATTTATTATTTGAACGTGTGCAGGGCGAACTTAATCGGAGGTATAATAACTTTGGTAGAGATTTCATCTTGGAAGCAATGAATAACGGCGTTCTAAAAATGCGGAAAAGATTTCAACGGAAACAACTTGTTTTTTAAAGCAGCTATTATTGGATGTCTCACGGGGTTTATATCTGCCTTCTTTGGTATCGGAGGCAGTAGCATTGATACTCCATTATTGAGGACATTTTTTAACCTTTCACCTTATATTGCTCTCGGGACACCCTTACCATTGACTTTATTGACAGCTACCATAGCATCATTTGCATATAAGAGAGAACACCTGGTTAATTTCAGGATTGCCATGTACAGTCTCATTGGAGGAGTCCCGGGGATAGTCGTAGGATCTTACCTTACAGCATATCTTTCGGGAAAGTTTTTAATGCTCTTCACAGCAGGCATACTTTTTTTTATGGGGATCGATTTTTTTTATAACAATGTTATAGAAAAGATTTTTTGCACTGAGAAGATTTGTTCTCCCCCTCCTGCTTATTCTTTAATTAGTGTTGCTACTTTCATAGGGCTTTTATCAGGGATTCTCGCTAACGGAGGTGGTATATTTTTTGTTCCCACATATGTTGTGTTATTTCGTATGAAAATGAAGGAGGCTATCGCCACGTCACTTCTGACGGTGGCTGTAATGTCTGTTCCTGGAATGTTGATCCATTATCATCTTGGACACATTGATCTGGAAATGAGTGCTGCTATTGGTATCGGTGTTGCTCCCATGGCGTATATTGGCGCAAAGATGGATATCAAAACTAAATCAAAGACTATCATGCTGCTCTTCGGGATACTCCTCATTGCTTTCTCTATTTATTTCTTTATAAGCCAGTTGTGGGTTTGATTACTGAGATTACAAAAATAGAATAATTTAGTATTCGATTATCAATTAACCCGAATAATGCACTTAATGGCAGGCATGTGTGCAGCAAAAGCACTTGTGCAGCACCTTTGTAAGCGGTTTAATGACTCAGATTTCCTACATGTTTTCATATTTATCGCTTAAATACCATACTGACACAAATTCTGCGTCCAAGAGGTTTTGATGCATATATGCCTGACGTCTTTTTGTCCAAATGCAGTTTTCGGGTTAACAGAAACAATAAACACCATATAACAATTTCAAGGATGCATGCTTACAGGTGCTTTAAATGAGGCAGTGGCGTTTTATGATAAGGCTCTTGTCTTTTGGCCTAATTATGCATTAGCACTTTTAGCTCGATGCATGTCACAGCTGCCTGACATCTATCAAGACCAGGCAAGCGTCCAGAACTCTCGGGGAAAATATTATGATGAGCTCATAAAATTACAAGATACTATATCTCTAAGAACTCCCCAAGATATTGAAGTTGCAGCAAGGGCAATAGGCAGTCAAACTCCTTTTTTACTTGCCTGTCAGGGTCTTAATGACAGGGAATTACAATCACTATACGGTGAACTTGTCTGTAAGATTATGGCCTTGAGATATCCACAATTTGCGAAGTGTCCCCAAATGCCTCAACGTTTGCAGGGAAAAACGCTACGAGTTGGTATAGTATCTGGCTTCTTTTATTGGCATTCAATATGGAAAATTCCACTCAGGGGATGGGTTGAAAATATAGATAGAAAACGTTTCAGTCTATATGGTTACTATACAGGCAAGGTTAAAGAGCATACAACAGAAGTTGCGAAGCAATATTTCAGCCGTTTTGTAGAAGATGTATATTCTCTTAATGAATTATGCCAGATCATCCACAATGACAATCTTCATGTATTACTATATCCAGAAATAAGTATGGATCCTATGACGGTAAGGCTTGCAGCACTGAAGTTGGCTCCCGTTCAATGCACTTCATTGGGACATCCAGATACCTCGGGGCTTCCAACTATCGATTACTATCTCAGCAGTGATCTGATGGAGCCTTCTGATGCTGATGAGCATTATACTGAAAAGTTGATCCGTTTACCTAATCTCGGCTTCTATTATACGCCGTTTGAAGTTCCTCCTATAAATATAAGTCGTGAAACATTTGGGTTACGTCAAGAATCTGTTCTCTATCTTTGTAGTCATTCATTGTTTACGTATCTTCCTCAATATCATAAAGCCTTTCCACGTATTGCTAAACTGGTTAGCAATTGCCAGTTTTTGTTTACTTCCAACAAAAGTAGTCTGATTACAGAGCAGTTTCGATTGAGTCTTAGTCATGTATTTAACCAGTTTAATTTGAATGCAAATGACTTTGTTGTGTTTCTACCACGTCTTGATCAAAAACAATATCATGCTCTTAATTGCATGGCTGATATCTTCCTCGACAGTATAGGCTGGTCGGCAAATAACTCGACTTTTGAAGCCATTGCCTGTAATTTACCAGTTGTAACTTTTCCTGGCACATTAATGCGTCAAAGACACTGTGCAGCTATTTTTACTATGATGGGAATGACAGAGACTATAGCATCTTCACTTAATGAGTATGTTGAACTGGCAGTGAGGCTGGGAAAGGATTCAGAATGGCGGCATTGGCTATCTGAAAAGATTGCAGCGAATAAGCATCGTATCTATCGAGATAGAACTTGTATCACTGCCCTTGAGGACTTTCTTGAAAGAGTGGTTAGCGAAAAGGTGGGTTAAATTACTAAATTTATCCTTTGCAAAAAGAAACATCAAACCCGATATGTATTCTCATGTTAAAGAAAACCATTAGAAGCTTGATATTTTGGAGTATCCCTTCGAAAACCGTCTAAATCCATATACATATCAGCAGATTTCCCAACTTTTAGGTTATAAAGGCCAATAAATCCTATTAGCTTTGAATCACATTTGATACAGTAAATAAGCGTAAAGGTTTTTTTTATCTACCACCAGACAGACAACCATGATGAATATATATTTGGTTATGTGTTATGTTACATTTTATGCATTACAGCAATATCAGCAATAGAGATATATAAAATGAACAACCCTGATAGTACAATTAGGGAACGCATAGGGGATCTATGGGAGATCAAAAAAAGAAGGCAAGACTTTATTCTCTAAGTACCTGTCCTACATGTAAAATGGTAAAAAAATTTCTTGATGACCATAATATAAAGTATGATTTGATAGAAGTAGACTTACTTGACAGCGGTGAACAATGGGTCACATCAAAGGAAGTTAAAAGATATAATCCGGCAGTCACTTATCCTACCCTTGTTATAGAAGAGGTTATCTTGGGGCTTGATGAGGAAGCCCTAAAAGAGGCACTGGGGATACAATGACTGCTGGTAGACTTTATGAGATACTTAATAAATATGCAGGTTCGCAGGGTATCCAGCTCAATAAGGATAAAGAATACGTCCTGGAAATACTGGAAGGACTTCTTACAAATGAATCTCGTTATGGCTATCGTTCATGTCCATGTCGTCTTGCAACAGGTATAAAGGAAAAAGATGCTGACATTATATGTCCATGCACATATAGAGGCCCTGATATAAAGGAATATGGAAGCTGTTACTGCAGACTTTATGTTTCAAAGGAATGGAATGATGAAAAGATAAAACATGTCAGAGTACCTGAAAGAAGACCCACAATAGATTAAAGAAGGAGGTAGTGTTCTACGATGTTCGCTAAAGACATGGAAATCATTGAGGGTCCAAAACACTTTGACATAGGGATAGAGTTTTTAGAGATGTCAAAACAGGATGAGGAAATATTAAAGGCATTTATCAATTCACTTCAAGAGAAAAATAAAGGTTTGTCATCTTTGTAAAAATTATGGGAGAAAAAAGACAAGACAAAAGATTTATAAGGCGTTGTGAAACTGAGTTTACAGTAGACGGTATAACTCACAGGGGCATATCCAGCAATTTGTCTTCGAACGGCCTTTTCATAAGTGCAAACCGTCCCTTTCCCCCAGATACAATGCTTAACATAGTAATCCATCTTCCTAATGGATCAACCTCGAAATTAAAAGGACGGGTTAGAAGGGCTTTAAAAACCCTTACTGGTAGAGTAATAGGAACACCTGTAAAATCATTAAAAAATGGAATGGGTGTAGAGATCATAGAAAGAGATACCAACTATCTTAAATTTATAAAGTCATCGCTCGCCTGATCTAAAGGCTACATAGATAAATATCATTCATATCCTCTAAAAATAATTTTACAGAATGTTATACCTGTCTCAATTTTTTATTCTTTTTTATGCCGGCTTTTCAATATTAACTCGAACAATGCATTTGTATAAAAAGACGTCAGGCATATATGCATCAAAACCTCTTGAACGCAGAATTTGCGTCAGTATGGTATCTAAGCGATAAGAATGAAAACATGCAGGGAATCTAAGTCATTAAACCGCCTACAAAGGTACTGCACAAGTGCTTTTGCTGCACACATGCCTGCCATTAATTACATTTTTCGGGTTAATGCTGGCAAGGGGGGTTGTTTTATTAGTTTGAAAATCTCTATCTGCTTTATATTCTAAATCTCAAGAGAATCAATAAGTTATGGGGAACATAAGTTATGGGGAAATATTAATTTACTCTTTATTTATGTTAATATCTATCAAAATAAAACTGAAATAAACTTGAAAGGAGGTAAAATATGCCAGCAATTGAAGTCAAAGGAAAAAAAATTGAATTAGATGATGAAGGATATCTGGTAAATTCTGAAGACTGGAGTGAAAATGTAGCATGTGCTTTGGCGGATAAGGAAGGAGTTAGCAAGACTTGCCCACTTACAAAAGAAAAGATAGAAATATTAAAGTTCATGAGAGAATACTATCAAAAATTCGAAGCCTTTCCGATACCCCGTGGAGTCTGTATAAGAGTTCATCAAGAAAGGCAATGCACATACGAGGAGTTCCCCGAGCCCCTTTTAGCATGGAAAATTGCAGGACTTCCAAAACCATCAAGACATGTTGTTGCAAGTCTGCAAGGGTTGGGTGGTGTAACATAAAGGCATAAAAATAGGGGCTTTTAAATTTAAGAAAAGTCAATGAGGGCGAGATTTAATAACTCGCCCTTTTTATTATTTATATTTTTTGAAAAGTTGCTAAAATCTCTTTACCCCTTAACCCGTCACACAAGAATAGGGTATCAGAGAACCTCAACAGTCTCAGTCCGATATGACCATCTTCAATATATCTCGGAATTCTGGCGTAGAACATACCCCTGATCTAATGTTTAAACAAGGCTTCTACCTATCTTTCCTAACAAAAGTAGAATACCCTTGGATATTGCTATTAAACCCACTCGCTATCTTTCCATTTCCTTTTGAATTGTTCAAGTATGATAAAAGCAAGCCATAGTTTTTCCATACTATCAAATTTTTCGAAGTATGATGCATTTTCACCCATTAAAACATTACTAAATGCTATGGCTAAATCCCAGGGCGTTGCATAATTTTCAATTACCATTTCTTGTAGTTGTTCTTGTCTTGGAAGCCAAACAGCCTTTATTGTTTTTAAGTAAGATAACTGCTTCTCAAGATCGTTTGAACTAGTTTGACATGGGGAAGTTATGCCTAATGACATCGAGACATAAAAGTCTCCAAACTCAGGTTGCCACTGCTCTTGTATCTCTTTTATACTTTCACACATCTTTATATAGGTAGAAGATTTATCCATAAAACCTCCTGATTGTTAAATCAGTTACATACGAATTCTGCTAACGTCCATTCCTTCGAAATCATGTGTACTAATTTCCCTTCAATAGGCGGATGAAGAAGACGGACCCATGTGCCTTTGGGAGCCGCACCGTTAACATTAGCATCGAATCGTTCCCCGATTTTTGACTCTAAGAGCATTGCTGAGATATTAAGATAAGAACAAGAAAAGCAAAAAGTTAGCTGTGATCAAGTAGGCATTTCCGTTGCAGGATCAGAAAAGAGATATGGTTCATGCATAACAATACTATTTCTCCCCGCTGACTTTGCCTGGTACAGAGCTGAGTCTACGAGCTGGATTACTTTTCGTATAGAGTCTCCATCTGTTGGAAAACTTGCTATGCCACCGCTTATTGATACACAACCGAGAGGCTGTTTCTCCCTGTGCGGGAAAGGGTGAGTAGAGATCTTTTCCCTCAAACGTTCAGCATACAGGAAGGCGTCTTTCTTTGATATACCAGGGAGCATGACGATGAACTCCTCACCGCCATATCGTGCGATAACCGAGGTCTTGCGAGACGCACCTTGTACAAGCTTGCTAATTTCCTTTAGAACATTATCGCCTTCACCATGGCCATTCGTGTCGTTATAATGCTTGAAATGATCTATATCGAAAAGGAATATAGAGATAGGGCTGCCTTCCCTTATGGACTTCTCCACAAAATTCTGAGCCATCTTGAAGAAATAACGGCGGTTATTGAGCCCAGTCAGCGGGTCAGTGTTTGCCTCTTGGTTCGCCTCTCCAAGTAATGCCTGGTTTAAAAGCGCAACGCCAGCTATATCCGCGATCATCTTTATTAGATCGCCCTCATTACCGATAGCGTTCTTGATCTCACCAATACCAATGATACCAAGCAGGCTATCCCTGAAAATAATAGGGACTGCAATCCATAGCCCTGAATCGGAACTCTGGATATTCTTCCGACCGAGGTGGCCCTTATTGTCAAACCTATTAATCATGATCATGCGGTTATGAGCGGCCATGCCAACTAATCCATCTCCTAAAGCATAGGAGATCTGTCCCTCCTGATTCTGACCTTGAAAAGGCACTTTCTTAAGAAGATTGTCTGCCTCATCAAGAATATAGATTTGGATCTTATCTGTGGGGACAATATCGCCTATGAGTTGGGTAATGGACGAGATAATCTCATCGAATTTAAGTGTTGTATTCAGCCTCTGTACAACAGCAGGTACTTTAAGCATAAAAGATAGGTAACGATTGTTAAGCTCGTTGAGATTATCTATTCTGCCAATAAGGGTTTGGATTTGCTGGTCTCTGGAGAGTATCTCCCTGAGATATGTTGTATCCCGCTCCTTCTTGTCACTCACCTGCTTCTCGATGCGTCCTACTGACCTGCCTTTGCGGTAAGCGATGATGACAATCGTGAATACTGCCAAGAGGGATATGCTCAAGATTATATACTGTATATATTCCATAGATAAATTTTATACTGATTCTTAGTGCAGGTCAATTCTTTTCCTCTGCAAAATTTTCTTGCCATTCAAGAATTGTCTCTGCTAATTTATTTTTCACGTATGAGGAAAATAATATTTCTATTTCAGTTCTTTTTATATATCTTATTTTTTCCACTCCTAACAAATGCATTTGAAGGTCCACTACAGGTTAAAAATCAGTTCCCCTTGTTCCTTAATGTCAATGCACCATATATCGAAAAAGCATCCATTGAGAATTCCTTTTCTGTAAGCCTGTCGCATTCAAGTGTCTATCTTGTCAGAGACTCCTCAGAGTGGTTTTTGGGGTTAGATATGGAAATAACAGAGCTTAACCTCATATTTAAGAGAAACATCCGAGACTTTATTGAACTCGGGGTTGACTTACCACTTGTAAGTTTCAGTTCCGGTTTCATGGATGGTTTTATAGACAGCTATCACGAGGCATTCGGGTTTCCTGATTACGGAAGGAGCAACAGGCCAGATAATAAATTCCTTTATGAGGTAACGAGAAAAGGTATTCTCATAATAAAAGGAGAAAATGGCCTTATAGGGGTAGGTGATATAAGATTTATGTTTAAAAAACCTATACTAAAAGGTGACCCTGCTATTAGCATAAAAGCAGATGTAGAGCTTCCAACAGGAGACGCAAAGACGGGTTATGGAAGTGGTAGCATTGATGCAGGTGTTGCTGTCCTCATTGACAAGAAGCTCAGCGAAGAAATTAAGGCCTATTGTAATCTTGGAGTTGTTTTCCCGGGTAGTTTAAAAGGATATGAAAAAGTGAGACTGAGAGAGTTTATCTATGGTGGTAGTGGCGTTGAGGCTGCTCTATGGGAAAATTTCAGTCTCCTCGGGCAGGTATTTATGCAGGGTTCTCCTTTTCCAAAAACAGATATTTCATCAGTTGATAGGATGACAGTACTTCTTTCTCTTGGAGGGAGATATTATTTAGGTAATAGCAGCCTGGAGCTTTCTTTTACAGAGGATCCAAATACTTCTGGGGCGCCTGACTTTACTTTCAATGTTTCATTCAAAAGGAGATTCTAAACCTCAACGTTGTATAGTTGTATATCTGACAGAGCAGATGAAGGTTAAGAGCTTGCAAGCTTGTAACTTTGTAAGCTATCATGCTTATCATGAAGAAGAGAAAAAAACTTAGACCAGGCTGGGACGAATACTTTATTGGCATTGCAAAGGCTGTTTCAGCAAGGGCCACATGCCTCAGAAGAAAGTATGGTGCAGTGATTACAAAGGATAACATCATTGTAAGTACCGGCTATAATGGTGCTCCGGCAGGGATGAAGGACTGCATTGAGGTGGGTAAATGTACAAGGAGAGAACTCCAGATTCCTCATGGTGAAAGATATGAACTTTGCCATAGCGTTCATGCAGAGGCAAATGCGATTATTCGTGCATCTGTTGATGAATTAAGGGGGGCAGCGATGTATATAACAGGTGTGGATGATAAAAGCAGTGAATGTTACTCTGAGCCTTGCATGATGTGTAAGAGGATGATACTTAACGCAAGGATAGCCAAAGTTGTTTACTCGGATGGGAATAATGGATTTGTAATTACTGACCCTAAGAAATGGCTTAAGAAAAGGGTTTAGAGGTAAGATTATGAATAATGTTCTTGTTACAGGATGTGCTGGATTTATCGGGTGGAAGGTCTCTGAAAGACTGCTTGAGGAAAATGTGAATGTAGTGGGCGTGGATAACCTTAATGATTATTATGACCCGCGTTTAAAAGATTGGAGACTTATACAGTTGAAAGTTAGGAGTCAGGGGTCAGGACTAAAGGGTGATAGAGAATTTAATTTTCAACAATGTGATATAAGCAGTTTTGATGCGGTCAAGACAGTGTTCTCCAATTATAAATTGGATGCAGTTATCAATCTTGCAGCAAGAGCAGGAGTGAGGGCATCCGTAGAAGACCCATGGGTTTATCTTGATACAAATGTAAAAGGCACGTTAAATCTTCTTGAGTGTTGTAAAGAATTTGGTGTTAATAAGTTTGTTTTAGCATCTACGTCGAGCCTTTATGGTCTTAATGAGATGCCTTTTAGAGAGATAGACAGGACTGATTCTCCTTTAGCACCCTATTCAGCAACAAAAAAGGGGGCTGAAGTTCTCTGTTACAGCTATCATTATCTGCATGGACTTGATATAAGCATACCGAGATACTTCACAGTCTACGGCCCTGCAGGAAGGCCTGATATGAGTATCTTTATTTTTATAAAAAATATAGATAACGGTATAACAATACCAGTTTTTGGAGATGGAAGACAGCAAAGGGATTTCTCTTACATTGATGATATAGCTGACGGGACATTAAAATGCCTACAGCCATTCGGATATGAAATATTCAACCTCGGCAATGACAATCCAGTTGAACTAATGTATGTGATAGATCTGATAGAAGATGCTCTTGGCAAAAAAGCAGTTATGAAATTTCTTCCCCGTCATCCTGCTGATGTTTTTGCCACATGGGCGCATATTGAAAAATCTAAAGAAAGATTGAACTGGTATCCGAAAACCACAATAGAAGAAGGCATTAAAAAAACTGTTGAATGGTATCTCGAAAACAGGGAATTTGTGAATAGCCTTAAAAGCCTATAACCTGACCTACAAGCTATTTTCTCAGACCAACCTATACCAGGGTATCCATTAAAGAGGCTGTCTCTTTATGAAAGCCATCTTTTGAGCAGATGTTTTGCCCCTTCCTTATCCAATGGCTGGTTGCCTGAACCGCACTGGGGATCCTGAATGCAGGAAGGGCATCCTTCCTCGCAAGGACATTCATCAATGACCTTCAGCGTTGCCATTAGCCAATCCCCGATAACCTCTGTCGCCCTCTTTGTGAGTCCTATCCCCCCCTCATATCCATCATATATAAAAATCGCAGGCTGTTTAAAACCCGGATAAAAGGTATAACTTAATCCGCCGATATCCCCCCTGTCACATAATGCAAAAAGAGGTAGACATGCTATGCCAGCATGTTCAACTGCATGGAGGGTTCCAGCAAGATCAAAACCTTTTGATTCTATGAAGGACTGGATTGCTCTGTCTATCTTAATCCAGAGGCCTTCTGTCTCGAATACATACTCGGGCATATCGAGATCGTGCCTTGAAATCCTGACCCTGTCAAAGATTTTCTTCTTTTCATAGCCTATTATCCTCTGGGTTGTCTTAAGGGTTCCCCAGTAGACTGAGAGACCTCTATATTCTTTCATGTCTTTTTCGCTTATTACTTCGGTTTCTTCTTTGCTCAATGCCTGAGTGTAATAATTTACATCAACCTCCCTGCATATCACCCTTTTCTTTTCAAGATCAAGCTCTATAACCTGATACTGCCTTCCCCTGTGGAGGTAAATTGCACCGGGGAATGCATCCCTGAAAACCCTCACCCCGCTCAATTCGCCAATTGCCTTTCCCCATTCATTAACAATGCCAAAAGGCTCACCAATCGCCCTGATGCCGACCTCCCTGTGGGGCATTCTCCTTCTTGAAAACCATATGTCTCCTTTCTTGCCAGGATTTAAAATCTCTTCTTTAACAAGTTCGTCAATCAATGGCATAAGTTTCTTTACGTCATACACACTATCGTCTTCTCTCAGGTAAACCTCTGAAGAGGCGCAAGGAATATGCCTTTTAAGAATATTTCTATTCTCAGGATCTATCACCGCTGCCTCATGGCTTTTTTCAAAGAAAGCCTCAGGATGACGCATGAAATACTGGTCGAGGGCATCCTGAATAGCTATCATCGCAATTATTGATTCCTGTCCGTGCCTCCCAACACGACCTGCGCGCTGCCATGTACTTGCCACAGAGCCTGGATACCCGCAGAGTATGCAGCAATCAAGTCCGCCTATATCAACCCCTAATTCAAGTGCACTTGTTGATATGACGCCGAGGAGTTCTCCGCTGAATAATTTCTGCTCTATCTCGCGTCTTTCTCTCGGAAGAAACCCAGCGCGGTAAGGGCTTATTTTGTCTGCAAGCTTAGGTGTATGGTTTAGGGTCCATGAATATATAAGCTCTGTTATCTTCCTTGCCTTTGTAAAGACAATTGTCTTCAACCCCGCATCAATGCATCTTATAAAAAGCCTTGTTGTTTCCGTATAAGGGCTTTCTATCGGATTTATAAAAATAAAATGTTTTCCTGCCTGTGGTGCTCCACTTTCGGCTACTACCTGAAACCGGACACCAGTGAGTTCTTCTGCAAGTTGATCTGGATTGGCTATTGTTGCAGAGGCTGCAATAAACTGAGGATATGTTCCCCAGTATTTACATATCCTCCTCAGCCTCCTCATCACATGGGCAACATTCGATCCAAAAACACCTCTGTAGGTATGTATCTCATCAATAACCACAAATC
>Ga0315268_10006105_pt1 | contig 12849 bp, 15 predicted proteins | sample C1_top_MG_FD_204535 | JGI IMG/M metagenome (GOLD analysis project Ga0315268, IMG submission 204535) | Sediment microbial communities from Yellowstone Lake, YNP, Wyoming, USA - C1_top | ecosystem: Environmental > Aquatic > Freshwater > Lake > Sediment | place: USA: Wyoming | collected 2017-08-01 | reverse complement strand
GTCCACGCCCAGCGCGTAGCTCTCGGGGTCGATGTATATGGTATGGGGGTCGTCCAACGCCTTTATGACGCCGTCAATGGCCCCCTGGCGCAGCACCTGCGGGTCCACGGCACTCTGGTCTACGAAGTCTTCGCGGATCACCTTGTAGATCTCGTCCAGGATGCCGAAGTCGCCGCTGCCCGAAGGCCCATTGCTGGCGACGCCGCCGTTCTCGCCCCCGCCGCCGACAACGAAGCCCACCACGCCGGACATCGCGCTCAGCAGCACCACCACCAGCGCCAGCATGCCGCCCAGCGTCAGGGACCTCACCGTCACCGAATTGCCGTTTCCACCCACCATAGCTCACCGTTCCCCTCAAAGAACGCTCTTTCCGGCCGCCGCCTTTCTTTGTAGTCTAGCATCAGGCGGCGCTGCCCGCCAATTTCACCACCGCGCCCCCTCATTATGTCGACTGTGCGCCAGGTGCTCCTCAGGTTGTACTTTACGTAAGAGTTATAGTGCGATCTTGCCTCTCGCCCGACGGATCCTGGTCGCTTGTCCCCGTCCGACAAGCACGCTATGATCTCTCAACCGGAGGTCCGATGCCCGCTTACAAGGTCATCGTCCAGCGCAACACGCTGCGCTTCGCTGCCGCCCACTTCGCGACTTTCCGCGGCGACGCCGAGCCCCTGCACGGTCACAACTACGACCTGATCGTCGAGGTCGAGGGCCGGCTCGCCGCCGACTCCTGGGTGCTGGACTTCGGCGAGCTGAAGGCCCTGGCGGCCACCCTCTGCCGCGAGTTGGACCATCGCTTCCTCTTGCCCCGCGACAACCCTGCCCTATCCATCACCGACCTCGGCGACGCCTGGCAGGTGGCTTTCACCCAGCGACGTTATGTCATGCCGAAAAGCGATGTCTGCGAGCTGCCCATCGACAACTCCACCGCCGAGCGCCTGGCCGAGTGGTTCTGCCGGCGCCTGGCTGCCGCCCTCTCTTCCCGCCCAAACCTGACGTCGATCACTGTGGGCGTGGAAGAGATGCCCGGCCAGGCTGGCTGGTGCACCCTGCCCCTCACCACCGACCGCTCATCCTGAGCCCGCCGAAGGATGAGCGGCAATGACCGCGGCGGTTGACAGCGGGGGTGGCGAAGGCACTATGATCGGATCGACGGGTCTCTACGAGACGTAACATGCAGATCGATTGGCAGAACACGATCGAAGAGATACTCGCGAACAAGATCTCTTGCCTGCGCTGCGGCTCCCTGGTGTCGGACGTCATGGTGGGCTACCTGCGCGCCGCCGAGGCCAGCCGCTACGCTCCCCTCTGCCAGGGCTGCAACCCCCGCGAAGACTGCGACGCCCGCAAGCTGGTCATCGTCTGTGAGACGTGTGCCACCGAGCTCCGCCTGCGCGGGCGCAAGGTCGACCACGAAGGGATGATGGTGGCCCTCCTGGACGAGTGCCGCCGCAACCTGGAGGAGAGCCTGGATTACCTGGCCGAGTACTGGCGCGAGGAGCTGGACCTGGACCCCAACGACATGGACCAGCGCCTGGAGGATGCCGACCCCGAGCTTTTCGCCCAGGAGGACAGCTGGCGCCACTACTTGGAGGAGCAGTACCTCCGCTTCCACCGCTGGTTCCGCGAGAAAGGCCTTCCCATCCCCAACCCCGGCTGGCGCTCCGAGTACGCCGAAGAGATCATCGCCCTGGGCTATCCGACCCTCCTGGGCGACTAGACCCTCCGACCGTGCCCACCATCCTCATCCTGTTCGATTCCCGCGGTGGCCTCACCGAAGCGCTCGCCCAGGCCGTGGCCGAGGGTGTGCGCAGCGTTACCGGCGCACAACTCTCCCTCCGCCGCCTGGACGACGCTAGCCCAGAGGAACTGAAGCAAGTCGATGCCGTCATCGTCGGCTCGCCGAACTGGAGCGGTATCACCGGCAAGCTCAAGACTTGGTTCGATCAGAGCGGCGACCTGTGGGAGACGGGCGAGCTGGCGGGCAAGGTCGGCGCCGCGTTCTCTGCCGGCTGGTCGCCCTCCGGTGGTCTGGAGGCCACCCTTCTTCAGATCCTCCACCTGCTCCTGGCCCACGGTATGCTGATCGTGGGCCTCCCCTGGAGCGAGCGCATGCGCGTGTCCGGCTCGTACTACGGAGCTACCGCCGTCGGTCAGGTGACCGAAGACGACCGCACCCAAGCCCGCGAGCTGGGCCGCCGCGTCGCCGAGCTGGCTTTGCGGCTGGCCAACAGGTAGGGGCGCTGCTCGCTGCGCCCCACCGGGCGAGGCAAGCATCGCCCCTACTCAGGGTTACAGGAGCCTTTCCCGCTCGTGGTGAGCCTTCCGAACCACGAGCGGATCAATACCCGCCCCCTAGCAGCAGTTACGCCGCGCCAGCGGTGACTTCGTGGCCCGAATGTAGGCGCTGGCCACGTAGCCCTGACCGGGCGCCGGAGCGGCGTTGCCGCCCTCCTCAGCTCCATCGGCGGTGAAGCTGCGGTAGATTTCCACCTCAGCGTTCTGGAAGCCGGCGGCCGTCAGCTTCAGAACGTACTCCTTGGAGTCCATGGCGCCGGCGACGCAGGCCGCCCAGGCCGCCAGGTTGTTGCGGACGGTCTCGGGCAGTTCACCTACGGTCACCAGGTCGGCGATGGCTACTCGCCCGCCCGGCTTGAGCACGCGGAAGGCCTCGCGCAGCACCTTGTCCTTGTCGGGCGATAGGTTCACGACGCAGTTGCTGATGATGACGTCGATCGAGCCGTCGGGCAGGGGGATATCCTCCATCTCGCCCTTGAGGAACTCGACGTTGGCGATGCCCGTCTTGGCCTGGTTCTGGCGGGCCAGCCCCAGCATCTCGTCGGTCATGTCCAGGCCGTACGCCTTGCCCGTCGGCCCGACCCGCCGCGCCGACAGCAGCACGTCGATGCCGCCGCCGCTGCCGAGGTCGAGGACGACCTCGCCCGGGTGCAGCTCGGCGAGCAGCACCGGGTTGCCGCAGCCGGCGGAGGCCAGTAGCGCCTCCAGCGGTACGTCGTTCACTTCCTCAGGCGCGTAGAGCCTGGCGCTGATGGCGTCTTTCGCTACCTCCGCGCCGGACCCGCAGCAGCTCGTGGCCGCCCTCTGGCTGGCCTGGCGCGCGACCTCGCCGTAGCGCTCCTTCACGAACTCCTTGATCTCCTGCTCGTTGGTCATCACGCACCTCCCGCGTTAGAGAAATCGACCACTCGCCCCATCTCGTCCAGGGCAGACGCCGCCAGCCGCAGCACGTCCTTGCGCAGCGCGTAATAGCACCACAGCCCCCGCTTCTCGCAGTCCAACAGGCCCGCCTCCTTGAGCACCTTCACGTGGTAGGAGATGGTGGGCTGACTCAGCGGCGTGCAGTCGACGATGTTGCACTCGCAGACGCCCCCCTCGTTCCTCGCCACCAGGCTAAGGATCAGCAGCCGCGTCGGGTCGGCCAGCGCCTTGAACACGGCCGCCCAACGCCCGGCCGCCTGTACGGCGGCGGCGCTGAGGCCGGGGCAACAGGTCTCGGCGATGGACTCCAGATCGGACTGCCCTACTTCGCTCATGGCAAGCCTATTGTAGCACTATATCGAAGTTTGTCAATATAGTCTCGGGACCAATTCGGGGCAGATTGCGGTGAGGGCGGATTCGCGCAGGCGCCACGCCCGCGGGCCCCTACACCGCTGCGGCTCGCTCGCGCGACGCTGCGCCTAACCCGCGGCCAGAACCACGGCCCCAAGCACTGCCGCAGACAGGGACAGCACGACGAACAAGATCCCCGTCAGCCGGATGCCAAGGACGACGATGCGGAACTCCTCGGGGTGTTCGCACGCTCGATCCAGAGCCGCTGCCGGGTCACCGAAGAGCCGCCTATGCAGTCGAGTAGCCGGCACCTTCACGGCGGACGAATCGAGGCCGACCGCTCGCAGCCCCCGCCTCCACGAACGCGCGCTCAGGCCGAAAAGCCGGGAGGGTATCGCCACCTCCAGGTAGCCGATCGTTCCGGCCAGGGGGCTCACCACCCACAGAAGGAACAGCGCGACAGCCACGGACATCGCGATCGCCTCTACCCCGCCGGTCGCGCCCGGTAGACCGCGATGTCTTCTTCGACCAACCTCAGCGCACATTCGATGCGCTCCAGCAGCTCCGCCAGGCCCCATCCCTTCACCGCCGAGGTGAGGAGTGCGTCCGGCCGCCAGTAGCGGAGCGATTCGCGGGCCTCGTCGAGGCGTTCCAGCGCCTCCAGCGGCCGGCCGTCCCGTCCCCGCAGCAGGTCTGTCTTGTTGAGCACGGTGATTCTGGGCCGGTCGCCCAGGCCTAGCTCGGCCAGCGTCTCCTCCACGGTCTGGGCCTGCTCGGCGGCATCGGGGTGGGTTATGTCGACAACGTGCAGCAGGAGGTCGGCCTCGGCCAGCTCCTCCAGCGTGGCGCGGAAGGCGGCCACCAACTGCGTCGGCAGCTTCTGGATGAAGCCCACCGTGTCGGTCAACAGGAAGGCGGCGCCGTGGGGCAGCGCCACCCGCCGCGTGACGGGGTCAAGGGTGGCGAAGAGCTTGTCCTCCACCAGCACGTCGGCGCCCGATAGCGCCCGCATGAGCGTGCTCTTGCCGGCGTTGGTGTAGCCCACCAGCGACACCACTGGCACGCCCTGGCGCGCCCGCCGCCGCCGGTAGAGGGCACGCTGCTTGCGCACCTGCTCCAGCTCGCGCTTCAGGCGGCCGATCTTGTTGCGGATGAGGCGGCGGTCGGTCTCCAGCTGCGTCTCGCCGGGGCCGCGCGTACCGATGCGCCCCTCCAGCCGCTCGAGGTGCGTCCACTGGCCCGCCAGTCGCGGCAGGAGGTACTCGTGCTGCGCGAGCTCGACCTGAAGGGCTCCCTCGCGGGTGTGGGCATGCTGGGCGAAGATGTCGAGGATGAGGGCGGTGCGGTCGAGGATCTTGACCTTGAGGGCTTCCTCGAGGTTGCGCTGCTGCGAGGGCGAGAGCTCGTCGTCGAAGATGACGGTGCTGTAGCCCAGATCGAGGCGTCGCGCGGCCAGCTCGCGCACTTTGCCCCGTCCGATGTAGTGGGCGGCCGTCGGCCGCTCGCGGCGCTGGAGGCTACGCCCCACCACCGTGGCGCCGGCGGTGAGCACGAGCTGGGCCAGCTCGTCCAGCGAGCTCTCGGTGTTCCAGCTGCGATTCGCGCTGCGGTCCTTCCGCTCGACCGCCACCAGGTAGGCCCGCTCTACCGGCTCGGCGGTGACGTGCGTGACGCTCGGTATGCTCTCAACCCCCTTCGAGAAGCGCTGCTGTCACCCTAAGTATAGCGCAACGGCGGGAGGATTGAGCGTCCTATCCGCGCCGCGCCTACAGCCGCCGCGGCAAAGAAGACGGCCGTAGTTCCCGCTTGACAACCGGCCCGGTTGAGGTAAAGTCGTAAGCGGGGACGAGTCTAGCGTGCCGAGAGTACCTGCCAACGTAGGCGTTCTGCGTCGTGCCCTACTTGTGTGCGCCGTACTGGTGATCGGGCCAACAGTGGTTGCCGTTTGGGCGGCCAAGACCCTCAACGAACACGACCAGGTTCCAAAGTGGGTGACCGACCAGCAAGCCCTTAAGGAGGCGGTGGAGCACGATAACGCTCTGATCGAGCAGGACCAGCTCAAGCCCAGGGCCAGAGGAGAGTTCGGGCCGTTCCTGGCCGTGGCGCCGGAGGACATCAACGAACCGGCGAGCCGCGAGCACTGCGACGTGCGGAATTCCTACGGGGTAGGCGTGGAGTGGGAGAGTTTGCCCCTGGCAGACGTCCTCTCCTCCCCTCTCGCCATCCGTGAGCTCTCCACCGATAGCCTGGCGGCTGGTTCCTGTGACGGCGTCGTAACGATGGTGGCCGGCTCGTGGCTGATGGCGAATGACTACGGCGGCGACGAACCCGTCGAGGTTGCGGTCATGTTGCTCGCCCACCTACCGAAGCGCGTCGACTGGCCAGCGGCCATGGACCGCACCGAGCTCGGGAAGATGGATGGGTATCCAGCGCTCATCGAGCAGCCGATCCGTGGGCAGGTCATGAACACCGCCTACCGTGAGGCCGACATTCTGTTCGCCGAGCCCAAGGATGGCACGCCAGCAATCGTCGTCAGGGTTACGGCCGGCTCTCTCGAAAGAGCCGCGCACGCAGTCATCTCGTCCCTCGAGAAGCGAATAGCGGAGATGGGTCTCCCGCCAAACCCCTACAAGTAGACCGCAGCAACGTCTGCAGCCGGTGTCTACCCCGTCCAACCTGCGGCTAATCCCTCCAGCCGCCGCAGCAACGGAAAGCAGGCGCGATTGCCCCTTGACAATCAGCGCGGGCGAGGTAAAGTGGTAAGCGGGGGCGAGTCTAGCGTGCCGAGAGTACCTGCCAACGTAGGCGTTCTGCGCCGTGCCCTACTTGTGTGCGCCGTACTGGTGATCGGGCCAACAGTGGCTGGCGTCTGGGCGGCCAGGACCCTCACCGCGGAAGACTCCCGGCAGGAGTCCGCAGACCTGCTCAAGCCTACCGCCAGAGGAGAGTTCGGACCGTTCCTGGCCGTGGCGCCGGGCGAGGTCAACGATCCGGAGAGCGCCGAGCGCTGCGATGTGCGAACGTTCCGTGGGCCAGGGACCGACGAAAGCTTGCCACTTGCGGATATCCTCTCCTCCCCGCTGGCCATCCCTGAGATCTCGGCCAGCACAGGTGCCGCCTGTAACGGCGTGGTGATCTCGGTCAGCGGCGCGTGGACCGTGCGTACCACGCCCGGCAACGACCAAGTGGTCAGCGTATCCGTCTTCCTCACCGGCCATTTGCCTCAGCGGGTCGAGTGGTGGGCGTCCGGCGACCTCACCGAGCTTGGGCAGATAGGCGGCTATCCAGCGCTCATTGAGCAGCCTATCCCTGGCCAGAGCGAGAACTTCCGCTTGGCCTACGTCCTCTTCGCTGAGCCGACGGATGACAGCCCAGGAGTCATCGTGCGAGTCCAAACTCCCCCTCTCGAAAGAGCCGCAGAGACGGCTATCTCGTCCCTGGAGGAGCGCATCGCCGAGATGGGCCTCCCGCCAAAGCCGGCCGGGACCTTCACCACGGAGAACCCTCCCAAGTGGATGACCGACCAGCAGGCTCTCATGGAAACCATCAAGCATGATAATGCTCTGATCGATCAGGACCTGCTCAAGCCACAGGCCAGGGGAGATTTCGGGCCGTTCCTGCTCGTCGGGCCGGGCGATGTAAACGCGCCGCCGAGCCGTGAGCGGTGCGACGTGCAGACGTCCTACGGGATAGGCCGCGGCGGCCTGTCACTGGCAGAGGTCTTCTCGTCGCCGCTGGCCCTCCCCGAGCTCTCGAATGACAACCCTAGCCCTATGGCCAGTGCCTGCGACGGCGTGGTCACCTCCATCAACGGCGGCTGGCTCACGCCCAATGAGCACGGCGGCGACGAGGCGGTCGACGTGGGGATATACCTCATCGGCTATCTGCCTTTCCGCCTGGAATGGCAAGAGGCCGCCGAACGCACCGAGCTCGGGGAGATAGATGGATACCCTGCCCTTATCGAGCACGCCATCCCCGGCCTAATCATGGACTCCCCGAGCGAGGCCTACATCGTGTTCTCTGAGCCCGGGGATGACAAGCCGGGAATCATCGTGAAAGTTGGCGCGCCGTCTGCGGAAAAGGCTGCTGAGGCCGTTATCTCATCGCTGGAGAAGCGCATAGCGGAGATGGGTCTCCCGCCAAACCCCTATAACTAGGCCGCGGGCCGTCTCTAGCCGGTATCTATCTACCCCGTCCGACCTGGAGGCAGTCCCTCCGCCACGACGTAGGCCCGCTCCACGGGCCCGGCGGCAACGTGTGTGACGCTGGGTATGCCCTCAGCGCCCTTCTCTCATTCCCCCTCAGACAGCGCACGCTTCAGGCGCGGGACCAGCACTGTCAGGTTCTCCAAGACCTTCTGTCTCCCCGCGGGATCCCCCTCTTCCTCTACGCCCCTGCGCCGGAGGTCGGCCTCAAACCGGGGCCAGCCCTCAACGTACCATTCCGCACATGCGACCAGGGCCTTGAGCGCGTGCCGACGAATCTTCTGCTCCCGGCCCCCGGCAGATGCGTTCTCATTGCTGCGGCACAACACGTGCAACGTCCGCAAATTGTTCCGGGCAGTCGAAGGGCCTCCCTGCCAGTGCAGAAAGGCAAGGCTCGCCGCCGCCCCGAGCGCGCCCCATTCGAGCTCGCTCAAGGTGACGTTCCTTACCCGTCTTGCCTCGCTCCCAAACATCCCGAAGCCGCTCGCCGGCCCGAACCTGTCCTGCCAGGAGAGATGAGCAGTTGCACTTCCGCACAGCGAGTCCGCTACTTGGTGCATGGTTCGACCTCACACATTTGGGCCCCTCCCATGGGGCAAGACCATCTGGTAACAGGATCTCCGTCCCGTCCTACCCCCGCCACCCCTCCAGCCGTCGCACCGCCTCCTCCAGCCGCTCGTCCGGTACGGTGAGCGAGAGGCGCACGTAGCCCTCGCCCGAGGGGCCGTAGCCCACGCCCGGCGTCACCACCACGCCCGTCTCGTCCAGCAGTCGCGTCGCGAACTCCACCGACGTCTGCCCTTCCGGCAGGCGCGCCCAGAGGTAGAGGCTGGCCCGCGGCGGCCGCACCCGCAGGCCGATCTTCGTGAGGGCCGCCGCCAGGCGGTCGCGCCGCCGCTGGTAGACCGCGGTGTGCTCCGCGATGCACTCCTGGGGGCCCTCCAGGGCAGCGATGGCCATACGCTGGATGGCCTGCGGTATCCCCGAGTCCAGGTTCGACTTCACCCGCATCAGGGCATCGATCATGGCCGCGTTGCCCACCGCCATGCCGATGCGCCAGCCGGTCATGTTGTAGGTCTTGGAGAAGGAGTGGAACTCGATGCCCACATCGCGCGCGCCGGCGGCCTGGAGGAAGCTCAGCGGCCGGTAGCCGTCGAAGGCCATCTCGCTGTAGGGGCCGTCGTGCAGGACGGCCAGGTCGTGCTTTCGAGCGAAGGCCACCGCCCGCTCGAAGAACTCCAGGTCGGCGACGGCGCCGGTGGGGTTGTTGGGGTAGTTCAGCCAGAGCACCTTGGCCCGCCGCGCCGTCTCGGCCGGGACGGCGTCCAGGTCAGGCAGGAAGTCGTTCTCCTCGGTGAGGGGCAGGAAGTAGCAGTCGCCGCCCGCCAGGAGGGTTCCGCGAGCGTAGACCGGGTAGCTCGGGTCAGGCACCAGGGCCAGGTCACCCGGGTCGATGAAGCAGAGCGCGACATGCCCTATGCCCTCCTTCGACCCGATGAGGGGCAGCACCTCGCGGTCGGGGTCCAGCGAGACGCCGAAGCGCTCCTCGTACCAGCGGGCGATACCCTTTCGCAGCGCCGGCAGGCCCTCCGTCTCCGGGTAGCGGTGGTTGGCAGGGTCGCGGGCCGCCCGCACGAGCTCGTCGACGATGTGGGCCGGCGTAGGCAGGTCGGGGTCGCCCGCGCCGAAGCTGATGACGTCCACTCCCTGCGCCCGCTTCTCGGCGATCTTACGGCTGATCTCGGCGAAGAGGTAGGGCGGTAGGTGCTCGATGCGCTTGGCGAACTGCACTACGTCGGTTCCCCCCAACGCACCTGATACAACCGCACCGGGTTCTCGAACCCGCGCAGCGCCGTTTCGCCCCGGTCGGCGAAGAGGAAGCCCTTGCCCGCGCACAGCTCTCGCACCGCCAGCGACGCCAGGATCTCGCCGCCTTCCGCCTGGGCGGCGACGCGCGCCGCCAGAATGACCGTCTCGCCGAAGATGTCGCCCTCTTCCTCGATCGGCTCCCCGGCACTCAGCCCGATGCGGACTTTGATCTGCTCCGCTCGTCCTGAGCCTGTCGAAGGACGCGCCTCGTTCCACTCCGCAAACGCCCTCTGCATGGCAATGGCGCACTCGACCGCTCTTGTGACCGAGGAGAAGGACGCCAGGAAGCCGTCACCCATCGTCTTCACCTCTGTCCCGCCGTGCGACTTCAGCGCCTCCCGGGTGATGCGCTCGTGCTGGCGCAGGACCTCCCGCCCCTTCTCATCGCCCAGGCGTCGCATGATGGCGGTATGGCCGACGATGTCGGTGAAGAGCACGGTGCGAAAGCCGCCGGGCGCCGCCGGCTCAGCGGGCGCAACGGCTGCTTGCTCACCCTCGCTCAGGAAGTCGTCGATGGCTTCAAGCACCGACTCGGTGTCGCCCACCCAGGGCAGCACCGAATCACCCTCCAGCAGTACCAGACGGGCACCGGGTATGCCCGAGGCGTAGGCCTTCGCCGCAGCCATTTCCACCGAAGCCAATTCGCGCCGGTGCAGCACCAGCGTCGGCGAGTTGATCTGCGAGAGAAAGGGAGTCACGTCAGCTTGCCACAACGCAGCCATGGCGGCCACTACCGCCTCCGGCGCAGCGCATTCCCGCATGAAAGCAGCCGTCCGGCGCGCCTCTTCACCCGCCGACCACCCAGCCCCAGCGTGGGCCAGCGTCTCCATGTATAGGTGCCAGTCGCCCTCTCGCAGTGCGCGAAAGGCCCCGAACCGGGACTGCCGGAAGTCGGAGGCACACCACAAGACAAGTCGTAACACTCGCTCCGGGTGGCGGGCCGCAAAGACGATGGCGAGCGGCCCTGCGTTGACGGGCGCAACCAGGACGAACCGGTCCAGGCCCAGACGCTGCACGACCGCCTCCAGGTCCAACATATGGGCATCGAGCGAGTAGTCCGCCACCTCGCGGTCCGAGAGCCCGCAGCCCCTGCTGTCGTATCGGACGAGCTTCCTTTTCTCCGCCAGGCGCTCGTACCACCTACGATAGCCCGGCCACTGCCACTCCACTTGGACATGGCTCCAGGCGACGTTCGGCATGCACACCAGCGGCGTGCCTTCCCCCAGCGTCCAGAAGGCGATGCTCACTCCGTCGGCGGTCTTGGCGTACTGGATGCGCGGCTCCATGGCGGCCATATCCTACACGATCGGCATCCCCCTGCATAGATAGGGGACGGGCCGCAGCCCTATGTAACGATCGTGATCTCTTCAGCGATGACGATCTGCGTCTTCTCCGGCTGGGCGAACTTCGCCACGTCCTGCGTCGTGGCTATGCCGACGGGCGAGGCGAAGGCCGCGCGGGCGGCCGCGGCATCGTCGAACCAGAGCTCGGCCACCCCGTCGAACGAAGGCTCGCCCATCGCGAAGGCCTCCAGCGTCGGGTTGATCACATATCGTCGCACGCCCTGCATCCCCTCTGCCAGCGGCGCGTGCACCTCCCGCCAGTAGCGCACGAACTCCTCGCGGCTCATGTCCGGCCGCTTGTAGAGCACGGCGATGACCTTGATCATGATTGCTTCTCCCATTCGCCCGCGAACACCCGCTCGGCCGGCCCGGTCAGGTAGACCTCTCCCCGACCGTCCCACTCCATAGCCAGCGTCCCGCCTGGTAAAGTTATGTCAACTCTTTCCCCCACCAGGCTGTGCAGGCGGGCCGCCACCACCGTCGCTGCCGCGCCGCTCCCGCAGGCCAGCGTCGCCCCCGCGCCCCGCTCCCACACCCGCGCCTCGATGCGATCGTTGGCCAGCACTCGCGCCACCTCGAAGTTCACCCGCTGCGGGAAGAGGGGGTGGTGCTCCACCAGCGGCCCTACTTCCTCCAGCGGGTAGGCGGCCACGGGGCCATCGAGGAAGTGGACGGCGTGGGGGTTGCCCATCGAGAGACACGTCAGCCGCAGCGCGTGGCCGGCCACCTCCAGCGGCAGGTCTACGACGGGCGGCTCGGCCTCCACCAGCACCGGGATCTCCGCCGGCGCGAAGCGGGGCACGCCCATGCTCACCCGGACGCGCTCCACCGTTTGCCCATTGCCGAAGGCTTGGGCCGCCAGCACGCCGGCCAGCGTCTCCACGTCGATGCGCCCGCCGCGGGGCCGAGCGAGCCCGCCCTCGACGGCGTACTTGACGACGCAGCGCAGGCCGTTGCCGCACATCTCCGCCTCCGAGCCGTCGGGGTTGAACATGCGCATCCGCACGTCGGCCCTCGAAGACGGCAGGACCAGGATCAGCCCATCGGCGCCCACGCCGAAGTGGCGGTCGCACATGGCCCGGGCCAGGCGCGGCCAGTCCTGCTCGTCGCCCTGCGCCTCCAGGAGGACGAAGTCGTTCCCCGTGCCGTGCATCTTGACGAACTTCATGCCTGCGCTTCCCGAAGGGCCAGGTCGCGCGTGATCTGGAGCTGTCCCAGGTGGATGGAAGCGTGCTCCACTACGTGCAGGATGGCTTCTCGCACCGATATCTCTTGCGGCACGCCTTCTCCCCACAGCGATTGCGGCGGCAGCAGCCGGCGGTCGAGCGCCGACGGCGGCAGGCCCGCCAGCGCCGCCTCAATGTCGTCCGCCAGCCGCCTGGCCTGTGCCGTGAGACCCGCGGCGTCGCGCCCCGAGGCCCGGAACTCGGACGGCCGGTCCCGCTCGAGGGGCTGGCCGCAGGCGATGCCCAGCACAAACGCCCGTGCATTGCCCAGGGTGTGCGTGACGATGACGTACACACTGTTTACCCCGCCGACCGGCGGCCGCCAGTTCAGCTGCGTCTCGCTCAGCCCCGCGAGGCAAGCGCAGACGCGCTCCAGGATCGACCGGATCTGGCGGCTCAGACTCTCTATCTCAGCGTCCATGGGTGACGGTCCTTCGTAGGCCTAGCTCCGATTCCACAAGGCGCAGCGCCTCCGGAAATGGATCGCCCGGCGACACATCCAGCCAGCGGATACGGGGGTCGTCCCGGCGGAACCACGTGCTCTGCTGCCGCGCCAGGCGATGCGTCGCGGTCTTGATGCGCACCACCGCCGCCGGCAGGTCCACCTCTCCCGCCAGATACCCACACACCTCTCGATAG
>Ga0315268_10006104_pt1 | contig 12850 bp, 9 predicted proteins | sample C1_top_MG_FD_204535 | JGI IMG/M metagenome (GOLD analysis project Ga0315268, IMG submission 204535) | Sediment microbial communities from Yellowstone Lake, YNP, Wyoming, USA - C1_top | ecosystem: Environmental > Aquatic > Freshwater > Lake > Sediment | place: USA: Wyoming | collected 2017-08-01 | reverse complement strand
ACACTGTCATGTATTCCAAGTTTGGGTTCGAAGATGAAACCTCCCCTGTCTGCGACGAGCAGTTCCCAACCCGACTTGAAGGATTCTGATTCGCTTTTTTTCCAAGGAATGAGAATCTCGTCTCTCATAGCCTGATAAAGCTGCAGTGAAGACATTATTGAGCCGATGGAAGCCCTCGCCGCTCTATGCAACGGAACTCTGCAAGTCCTCGACACTTCGATGAGTCCTTGCAGGCCACAAGCGGAGTAAATGAACGTGTTTTGAGTGTCAATGTGTACACGTCCAAACAACCTTCGCATGGGCGCTTTGAAGTAAACCCGACCATAAGAGAAGAAGGTTGTTCCATGTCTTCTCTCAGCCACCAATGGAACGCTTTCTCTGCCCAAAAAAAGACGATTAAACACACCGTTAATGAGTGCACGATGGGCTAGATATGGAAGCAAAAATGAGTCACCGCCTTCAGTCAAAACGATATCTGGATCCTCCTTCTGAACAGCCTTGACCATACTTAGAATATTTTGTGTTTCGTCGCCTTCACTGATGATTATTTCTTTTCCATTTGATTCTAGGATTATGCTTTCAATGGCATCGCTTAAGACGGGAATAATTTTCTTCTTGGCAATTTGAATCCTCAACGTGAGCTGGCGAATGGGTGGTAGCTTGTAGTTGCCGCTTTCAACCGAGTCCATCAGCCAGTATGCTAGTCGCTTGCCTTGAACAGCAACCCCAACATGAGCCAGTGGAAAAATGTCCCTCTCATAGAGATACATTTGAACGTCTGGAACATCTACATTGTGCAGCCTGTACCTTTCGTATCCACCCAACCGCAGTAACCTGCGAGCAAACTGAAGTCTCATACGGCAATCAGTAACCGTAACTTCCAAAACCTTCGATTTCATTTCATTCATAAAATCTGCATATTTCTCAACGTAAGACCATTTAACCACCAATTTGCTATTTCTCAGCCTATCAGCAAGTTTGGACAGATCAGCGATGTTTCCAGACACGTATATTTTTGGTTGAAACTCATCGATAAATTTGACTCGCTCACCTCTCTCTGTGATGAACCAAACCGTCATCTGACCAAGCGAAGAAGGATAGAGGTCGAGTATCCAGCCTCGTAGTGGGCTAAGGCTGGAGAAATCGCTTTTCAATTCGGTCAAGCTTCTCCTTGAGGTGTGCGATTTCTCTCTCCTGATTCAGCAGAATGGACATGAACATGGCTTCCAGCAGAACAGGCCTTGTTGCCATGCTACCAGCTGAGGCGTACATTCTACAGGCGTTCATCATTTTGTCAAAGGCTTCGACATCAGCCATCCTCAACGCCTTCCTCAAACCCTCCCAGTTGGAAATTTCAGCTTCCAAAGCCTGCCTGTACGAAGCAACGGTTCTACCCAACCTTCTACGCCTCCAAAAACTGTTCCAAAGTCGCCCCGCTGGGCAAAACATCAACTGCAAAGGGCTTCAATGTTGGACTGGTTTCCAACTTGAACAGCATTTTGCCCTTAGTCTCCTCAATCTTGATAACTGAGCCCGCTAATCTTAACAGCGTTGACTCGAGTGCAAAACGCCGTTTTGAGCAATCATGAGGAAAACAAGAGGCCACAACTATAACATTTCTTTGCGTGGCTAATTCAGAGAGATAAACCACAGCTTTTTCGAAGATGTTTAAGGCTTCTTTTGCTGGCACGTCGGAGTCCAAAAACAACGCCGTAATGTCAGCGATCAAAATTAGTTTTGATCTATAATGTTTTAGGGCGTTCTCTAACGCCTTAAAGATGAAGGTTGACAGTTGGTAGGCGGTGAAAGCCCGCGAAACAAAGATTCGTTCTAGTGCTGACCGTGGGTCAAGGTTGTGTTGCTGGGCTGAGGCTGAGATTGCGTATGGGTTAAATGTGTTTCCGCCGTCAATGTAAATCGCCGTGGAAACAAACCCTTTTTGCTCTTTGGGAAGTTGACAGCGAATAGACAGCGTAAAAAGCAGCGTCTTACAGAACGGATGTCCATATAGAACCGCAAAATCACCCGTTCTAAAGCCTGAGAAAGCCTGATCAACGCTTGGAAGACCGAAAGATAACACTTGCTCAGCCTTGGTCAACAATAGGATCACAACTCTTTATGGAGAGTAAAAAATGGAAGAATTAACAATTCATAAGCGTTTAGCCACAAAGAAAGTTAGAGTTTTAGAGTGAGAACAGTGAAACTATCAGTGTTTTCAAAAAGTAAAGAGTTATGTGGACGGGGCCATGTTTACAATTTTGTTTGAATTCTTCGCTTCTGCCTTTTTTGTCATTATTGCGTGAATCAAGGCATATGTGCTACTTGTGGAATGACTTCACGCCCAATAATCTCGATCGGTTCAATCTCATGGACGTTGATTATGTTAAAGATGACATAATTGATTCCCAAGTCAGACAATTCACGACAGAGGTCAATAACTTCAGACGCATCCTGTTCATCTGGAGCCAGCTTAATGAAAGTTTGTACCGTTTTCTCAATGTCACTATAGGAACGTCCGACATCATCACAATGTTGTTTCAAAATCGTCAGTTTTCCACGGAGGAAGTCGAGACGATTCTCATATGTCTTTTTGAGTGGGGCAGGCGCTTCTTTAAGTGGGGAACCGATGGAAAAATTGCAGGCATCCGCGTATTTTGCTACTAGTCGCAGTGTCTTTTTTTCTCCTCCGCCGCCGATCAAGATGGGCGGGTGGGGCTGGCTCAACGGTTGAGGGCTGTTGATAGGTTCGGCCAGCTGATAGTATTTACCTTGATAGGGCGTCAAGTCGCCGCGCCACATGTGTTTGGCTATCTGCAATGTCTCTTCTAGACGCTCAAAACGTTCACGTAGAGGTGGAAAGGAAATGCCAAGCCCTTTTGCCTCACGTCCAAACCATCCTGCACCAATGCCGAGACAAGCTCGTCCACCCGAGAGGACATCAATCGTCGAGGTAATTTTCACTAACACTGCTGGATGTCTGAAAGAATTGCAGGTTACCGTTAGTCCAACCTTGACCCGTTGTGTCAAAGCAGCTGCGTAGGAAATAGTGCTGTATCCCTCAAGTATTGGTGCGTCAACAGGTTGACCAAACACACTCAGCGCGTTAAGAAGGTGATCTGGGGCCCATAGGCCGTAAAATCCCATATCATCAGCCGTTTTGGCTATCTTTGCAAGTTTTTCACCAAAACGGGTCGGTGAGCCCATCTGAGAGAAACCTATTTGCAATCCAATTTTCATCTCAATTCCTCTCTATCTGCTTTTGCTTTGAGTGTCTCCTTAGCCACGCTTTTACGGAAGAGAAATTTAAACATTAATGCAAAAGAAGTTTGAAGGACGATTCTCTTCAAGATGGAAATGGCACACATGGTTTCATTTGTCAAAAATAGGCACAAAACAACCTTGATTGCCAAAAGGAGTGATGTGGACGGGGCGGGATTTGAACCCGCGGCCTCAGCGATGCCAACGCTGCGATCATACCAAACTGATCTACCCGCCCTAGCATACGCATACCATAACGGAAAACTATTAAGCATTATGTTAACTCTACACGTTTGAGAGGAGAAAGGAGGATATTGGGACCTTGAAAAACAAAATTGCGGATCCATACTCAGACGTTCAGTATAGAAGATTGTCTCAGAAAATCAAGTCGCAATTTTCCGATTAGCCCGATGAGAAGAGGAGAACACGGTTTTGAAAGTGAAAGTAGTCCTTATAGTGATGCTGATTCAGCTTTTGCTTGGCATGTCAACATTAGCTTTAATCATTCAGCCAGTTGGAGCTTATGCTGGACCGGTGACCATCATGGCTGATGGAAGTGTTAGCCCTTCAGATGCCCCCATATTGCGTAACGGGAATGTGTACACTTTGACTGGTAATATCACATTGTCCTCTGGATGGACGCCCGCCTTAAACATTCAGAAAAATTCCATCGTGATCAACGGAGCAGGTTACTTCATTCTAAAGTTGGGAAATCCTGGTTCGACGGGTATGGGTTTGAGCGGAAGAAGCAACGTAACGATCAAAAACACAAATGTCCAAGGATTCGGCACTGGCATTAATCTCGATGGCGCAAGTTATAACACGATTTCCCAAAATAACTTTACAAGTAACACACAAGGGATCCGGTTCGTGGCGTCTGCGGATTCAAATGTGATTCAAGAAAATAGGATGAAACAGAACACCATAGACATCTACATTTCATCTTCCAACAACAATCAGATCTACCACGATTATTTGACGACCACCGCAAAAATTACAGTCTCAGGAGGGAATAATATTTGGGACAACGGTTATCCTTCTGGTGGGAACTACTGGAGCGGTTATACAGGAAACGCAGATCTTCACAGTGGGCTCTATCAGAATGAGACTGGCAGGGACGGGATAGCTGATTCACCTTACATCATCTCTGCAGGGAATCAAGACCGCTATCCGCTAATGTATCCGTGGAATCCCAAACCAGTCAATAACATAAACACCGGGCTGGGCTACAGCACAATTCAGGCGGCAATAGATGCTCCTGAAACCTTGAATGGACATACAATCTATGCAAAAGCGGGAATCTACTACGAGCATGTAGTAATGGGCAAGTCCGTCTCGCTTTTTGGTGCGGGCAAATTCAACACCATCATTGATGGCAGTGGAACAGGAAAGGTCATCTACATCACAGCTGCTAAAGTAACCATAACAAGCTTCACAATAAAGAGAAGCGGACCTAGTTTTGCCGCGGGTATTTACATATCTTCGAGCAACAACAGTATATGCTCCAACATAATTCGGGACAACGCAGATGGCATCTGGCTCAAGCCCTCCAGCCACAACACAATTTCAGAAAACTGCATAGTTGCAAACACCTATCACGGAATCATAGTTGAAGGATCTTCAACCAATACGCTAACTCGAAACCGCCTGGAAGCAAATTCATACCAGGGTATACTTGTCTTGAGTTCTTCTAACAATAACACAATTTCTGAAAACAACATATTGACAAGTGATTCAGATGGCATTTGGCTGCGTTTGTCTTCAAACTACAACAGCATTCGCGCAAACAATATTACTGGGAAAACTGTTTACGGCATACTGTTGACAGGATCTTCGCAGAACACCATTTCAGGCAATGTGGTAGCCAACTCTCAAGCCGTTAGCGTCGGGCTTAACGAATCTTCCAGCAACAACATCATCGTTGGAAACGTAGTTAGAAACAACTTGAAAGGAATAGAACTAGCTAGTTCTTCTAGCAACAAAATCTACCACAATGATTTCACAGACAATAATAAACAGGTGAACAGTTCAAATTCATTAAACGTCTGGGATGATGGTTATCCCTCTGGCGGAAACTATTGGGATGACTATGCTGGAAGTGACTTGTATAGTGGAATCTACCAGAATAAAACTGGCGGTGACGGGATAGGCGATACGCCATACACGATTGACATCAACAACATAGATACTTACCCGCTCATTCATTCAATCAGGTCTGTGATAAACCTTGACACAGATCTGACATATTCGACCATACAGTCCGCAATCAATGCTCCAGAAACCCTGAACGGACACAGGATTTTCATCAATGTGGGAACATACAACGAGCGCATAGTCATAGATAAATCCCTCTCGCTTAGTGGTGCAAACCGGCTCGACACAATAATCGATGGAGGCTATGCAGGAAAAACAGTCGAAGTAACGAGTAGTAACGTTTACATCAGTAACCTGACCTTGCGGAACAGTCAGGATGGTTATTCTGGCGTATATTTCGCTGGAAGCAGTGCTGGTAACAGCCTAAGTTATGTCACCTTGACAAACAATTACTATGGCATATGGCTCTCTTATTCTTCAAACAACATTATTACTGCGTGCGAAATTACAGACAGTAGATCCAACGGTATCTTTCTTGACACTTCAGCAAACAACGTAGTATCTGAGAACCATATCACGGACAACTACCTTTACGGCATAGAATTCTGGAACTCTAACAATAACATCGTCTCTCGCAATGAGATGAAAAACAACAGTTACGGCATCTGGCTCTTTGGTTCCTCGCAAAACGTCTTCAACGAAAACAACATAACAAACAGCAAAGCGCACGGCATTCTACTCTTGTCTTCAACAAACAACACGATATCTGGAAACAATATAACAGACAATTATCTCTCCGGTCTCTATGTTCGTTCCTCTAACTACAACGAAGTCACAAGAAACAACATAACGAACAACAATCAAGAAGACGGCATATACTTCCTTACTTCCTCAAACAACCTTATCATAGGAAACAACATAACAGACAACAATCGATCCGGGGTTCTACTCTTGTCGTCGGCAAACAACACGATACGTGGAAACACAATAGCAGGCAATCACTTGTATGGCCTGTACTTCGATCAATCTAACTCTACCATCATCTCCGGAAACACAATAGCTAGAAACAAGTATCCTATCTGGCTCTCAACCTCCTCAAGCAACAGATTCTATCACAATAATTTCGTGAACAACTCGCGTCAAGTGTTCATTTCGCCTCCTGACCGTACTAACTTCTGGGACAACGGCTACCCAAACGGTGGCAACTACTGGAGCACTTACACAGGTACAGACCTGTTTAGTGGCCCCTACCAGAACGAGACCAGCCCCGATGGAATAGGAGACACAGCATACATACTGAATTCATACAACATCGACAGGTACCCAATCATGGGACCTTACGAGTGGAGTCCCGTTCCAAGTGATGTAAATCGTGACGGAATTGTCGACATTATCGATGTAGGCTACGTAAGCGCTCACTGGTACCCAGGCCCACCCGAAGGACCTTTGGGTTATGACATGTACGCGGACATCAACGACGATGGTGAAATAAACATAATCGACGTGGCATTAATAAGCGCCCACTGGGGAGAATCTTGGTGAAAGCAAATTAAGAATGGCCGCTCCCTGATATGGCCAGTCCGACAATTCTGAAAAATATATGCGTCGAATAGAAGATTTTCAGGTGGGGTATTCTCCAGCTTGAACGAGAATACCTCGCCCCGGCCGCCTTTGTTGACTTCAATTCTTGCCTAAATCTCTATACTATTCTGCGTTCTCTGAGAAAGCCTTCAAACCAAAAAAAGGAAGTTTGCTGGAGATATCGCCATCTCGTCAGCTACTAAACATTACGTCTAGATTTTCCGCACTAGCTCGGAATTGACTACTGTTTCGTCTTCTGAAGAGCAGAAGGGTCTGACAGGTCACCGCACGCCCGAATCTTAACGGACATACGGATCCGCGCAAAAGTAATAGGGTAGAGTCTACATTCTGCTGGAGAGCGGAAAAATCCATTGGAAATCTTTGCCAAAATCAAAGCGGAGTTCTCGTTCATCAGAGGCAATTATCTACTCCTTGTTCTAAGCTGGATTCTAATGGATTTCGCCTTAGAATTGCCAGCGATATTCTACGGTCCCTACGTGATATATGACCTCCAAGGCTCACCAGTCATCCTTGGTCTCATAGGTTTCATTTCATTAATAATTCTAGCTTTAGTTCAGTTTCCAGGCGGATACCTCGCAGATAAGTATGGGAGAAAATGGCTCGTCTCAACAATGACAATAGGAGTCGGCATAGCTTACATCTTCTTCGCCTTGGCTCCAACGTGGCATTGGATTCTAATCGGATCCATGCTCGCAAGCTTCTGCCTGATATACCAACCCGCCTTGTGGGCTTTGACTGGGGATTCCACAACCTCGGAGAAAAGGGGCATGGGCTTCAGCATAATCACGCTCATCAACAATGTTGCCACGACGCCGGCGCCTATCGTAATAGGCGTAATAGTCGCTGTTTTCACGCGACCACTCGGTATGAGGATAGCCTATGGCATAACAGTGCTGGGCTTTTTTGTAGCCGCGGCTTTCCGAAGTCGATTAAAGGAAACAAAGCAGAACCCCCAGAAGATAGGGTTCAAAGATCTTTTTCAACATTATCCAAGTGCGGTAAGGGAAAGCTTTGGTGTGTGGAAGACTCTACCTAAGCAAGTTCTTTACCTGTTTGTTGTCAACGTCTTAACCACATTTTCCATCTACATCAGCTGGCTGTTCTTCTCAGTCTATTCCGTGGAAGGCGCAGAGAGCGTATTGCATATCAGCCAAACTGATTGGGCTCTAGTTAACACAGCGCTGTTCGTGTCAATGCTGCTTGTTGCCCTCCCAATCGGCAAAGCCATCGACCGCTACGGCAGGAGGCTACCGCTTGTTCTATCCTTCTTAGTGTTCATTCCAGGCGTGTTATTGTTTGCCTATGGTGATCTCACCAAGCTGTACATAGCATTTCCTTTAATGGGCATCGCCCAGATACTGTTCTTCTCATCGTTTGCCACGCTGCAGATGGATTATGTGGCCACAGAAAAGAGGGGAAAAGTGGTAGGCTCGTCCAATTTCGTGAACAACATCACGGGGGCTGTGGCACAACTGGTAGGTGGAATTCTGTACGCCACATCACCGCAACTTCCATTTCTCATAACTCCACCCATCATAGCAACTGGATTCGTCATTACGGCACTTTTGATAAAAGAACCAAAACAGCGTCAACAGTGAAACACAATTCAACCTTGTGCCGCCAAAAAGGATGCGCAGGTTACAGAAAAGAATGTTTGCGGAGTTATCGCCGATTGTAAAATTACTAAACATTATGCATGCTTTCGCCCGTTCAACATATCCGACCAGCTGTTCGAACTAGAGTGGAAAGAAGAAGGCGCTAGGCGATTGTCACCTTCTTCTTCTGAAATTACTCACAGCCGCACAATACAAGTTGATGATGCCGCTATAGGAATATTCATCATCAACAATGCGCACAATCACAACCCGCAATACCAACGCTAACCCTGCAGTAGCCGAACCACTTCGTCCGTTGTCTTAATCTTTGCACACACATCCTTCTGCGCCAGCAGAACCGCGTCATGCAATGCTTTGGCCCTTGTCGTGCACGCGTCTTCAACTACGATAACATCGTAACCCAAGTCAGCCGCATGCAGGGAAGTCGCCAACACGCACTGATCGGTTAAGAATCCCACCAGTATCAAACTGTCAATATCCATGTTTCTGAGCATGAAGTCCAAGTTTGTCCCAGACAAAGCACCACCATTAGTCTTCGTTACAACAAGCTCACTAGGCAGCGGTTTAACGTTATCAATAAACTCGCCGTCTTCAAATTGCGGAGGAACAATCAGCCCGATTTTCCTGTTGACCTTCGCAGTATGCCTAGGATTATCCGTGGGACCCTGCATTCTAACATGCACTACATCGAAGCCCTTCCCACGACAAACAGTAAGCACTCTTTGAGCATTCTTGACCGCTCTCTTAACACGCTCATCATAATCCTTCACAACCGCCTTCACCGCCTCTTCATCCAACCCAGCTTTGACCGCAGCCTTCACCAAGTGTTCACCCAAAACAAACCTCTGCATATCAATCAATACCAAAGCAGTCTTTCCCTTTCTAAGCTCAAAGTCTGGATACGGAGACTCAACAGTACGTATGACATCCTCAAATGTTACTTTCTTCATTTCCATCACTCTACCTGATAACTGAAAGAATCGTATGATTAAGAACTTCTATAAGAGCGTGTGTAGGTGTTCCACAAGTCTTATGCCTCTGTCAATGGAACATTTTAAGTGATTCAAGCTTTTTCCCACGCAACCATCTGTGGAAAGAGCAGGTTCGCGAACCTTGGGTCACAAGCGCGTATGCGCAACTCCATACGCATAGCAAGATGTTGACTCGGTTCGGGTCACGAGCCTCTCCTTCCCAGGTGGTCGACCACGTTGATCTGGCACATCTACTAATGAACTTAAAATGATGGCGTTTCTGACTTGTGACTTGCTTTTAGTGCCCGAATAGTTTTCCGATAACTTTCACTTCTTTTGACGCAGAGCTTCTACCCGAATGTTCAACATGGTCCATGGCAACTGCGTAACCCAACACGAGCAGTGGATCAAAATCCTGCTTCACTATTTCAATACAGTATTCGTCTCGGATAGTAACCCAATTGAGATGAACCTTAGCTATTACAGTCTTATCTGGAGCAACAATATCATACGTGTGATGGACAATGTTACCGTTTATCCTTGCCAATTCGTGACCGTCTGCATCTTCCATCCACCACTCGCTTCCAAAAAGCTTAAGCAACTTCTTCTTTACCCTCCCCTTAAGCTGCCCATCCTTGTCTTTAATCTCATACTCATGATGAACAGTAACAACCTTCCCATCAACCTCACCCAAATGAACACCGGCATTGTCCTCCAACCAGAACTTAGGACCCCAACTGACAAATTCCTGCTTAATAAAGCCCAATTCCAGACCATACCTGTCTTTGACAACATAAGTGTTCCTCACCGAAAGAAGCCGCTGATCAATCGTGAATTCCCTATTCTCCAACATAGCCATTTTCCATGCACCAGAACCAGCAATTCAGCTTATGCAATAGTTATCTCTTGCCAACTCCAAATACAGATTCAAACTCAATGGCTCCACAAGCCAGTGCCGCCAACTACAGTTCAACACTAAAGCGCACACTAGGTTTCGGGCACAAAGTCACATATATAGAGACGACTCAAACCTACAAACATGAACCCGGAAATAAAAAAACTCGTCAAAGAGGAGCTTTCAGGCGAGAAAGCTAAAGGCTATGTAGCGCAGATAAGCCGATTCCACCGAATCCAAGCCTCAACAATGTTCCACGAAGCCGCCAAACACGTAAAACAAGAACTAATCAAAAACGGCCTGCAAGACGCAAGAATAGAGCAGTTCAAATCCGACGGCGCAGTAAAATACTGGACACATATATCACCCGTAGGCTGGGAAGTCAAAAGCGCCGAACTCAAACTCGTCGAACCAGAACAAAAACCGCTCGCTCGCTACGCTGACACACCCACATCCCTGCACACATGCAGTAACGCCACACCCCCCAAAGGCGTCACAGCCGAGCTCATCGACGTAGGAGAAGGCACCAGACCCGAAGACTACACGGGCAAAAACGTCAAAGGCAAATTCGTCCTAGCAACAGGACGCGCCAGACTCGTGCATCAACAAGCAGTCTACAAATTCGGTGCGGCAGGCGTTATAACAGACACCTTAGCCTACGAAATAAAAAACGTCAGAGAAAGCGTAGACATACCCGACGCCCACTCATACCAGAGCATATGGCCCGATGCCGACGTCCTAGACAAAGTGAAATTCGGCTTCTCACTCTCAAAAAGACAAGGGAACCATCTCAGAAAACTACTACAAGAAAAGAAAACAGTAAGACTCCAAGCCAAAGTCCACGCAAAGCTGTTTCCAAGCAACTTGGACATTGTCACAGCAACAATTCAAGGCTCATCCACACCCAAAGAAGAAGTATTTCTAATAGCACATCTCTGCCATCCACAGCCCAGCGCCAACGACAACGCTTCAGGAAGCGGCCTACTAATCGAAATCGCAAGAACCATCAAAACACTTATCGAAACCAAAAAAATACCCAGACCTAAACGAACCATCAGATTCATGTGGGTACCCGAAACCTCCGGAAGCGTCGCCTACCTATTCAATCACCAAGACTGGATAAGTCAACTCATAGCAGGAATCAACCTTGACATGGTCGGTGAAAACCAAGAAATATGCCGTTCGATCCTAACGCTTGACAGCACACCAGACTCTCTACCCTCTTACTTAAACGACCTATTGCTTGGACTGATGGAGGAATCTGTCAAAGAGTTTGACATCGGAACACAGTTCGGCTCCTCGTCAACCTTCAGATACGCAGTTAACGCGCACACGGGAGGAAGCGACCACCACGAGTTCGTAGACTCCACAATAGGTGTACCATGTGTAATGATGCTCCAATGGCCAGACATGTTCTACCACACCAGTATGGATACAATCGACAAAGTCAGCAGCGACAGCCTCAAACGCGTAGGCTGGATAACAACAGTCGCAATCCTCATCCTAGCAAACGCCGGCATAGAAGAAGCCATGCTTTTCGCAAATCAAACATGCTCAAGAGGAGTCGCAAGAATCGAAGAAGCACAGCGAGAAGCCATTCAAACTCTCTACGAAAAGAAAAGCGACCCTAACGTCAAGAAAAACAAGAAGCCGCTGGCTAAAACCCTTGTCAAAACCACCTCCGACTTCAAAGATAAGATCGAACATATCGCATGGCGAGAGAAACTAGCCGTCAGTTCGGCAAAAAGGCTCGCAAAGAGCCCTGAACTAGACAGTCGAATCCAAAAACATGTCGAAGACATCGAACATTCCAGAAAACGCGCACTCTCAACAATCGAGAAAAGCCTATCTTTCTCAGCTAAAACGCTGGGTTTGACCCTTCCAGTTGAGATTGAAGAGACTGAAGCAGAAAAACAAGCCAAGACTATTGTTCCCAAACGATTATTCAAAGGAACCCTAGACCCGGAAACTTTCAAGAAGTTGTTAGGCGAGGAGGAATTTAGGTGGTACGAAGACATGGCTCAGAAAGACAACAAATTCCCAATCAAAAGAGCAGAAATCATCAACTTCATGAACGGAAAAAGAAACCTACACGACATTGTCAAAGCAGTCTTAGCTGAATACACCGATGTCAGCGTTGAACACGCACTAAAACTCATAAAGGATCTGGAAAAAGCAAAACTAATCTCTCTTCACAAGTGATTTGAATCTCAGAAACAAATACGTCTCTTATTCTTCCAGCTACTTCCAAACAGAGCACACATGTTGCCTGAACACTAAGAAAAGAAAATAGCGAAAAATCTAGCAGATTGGGATTTTTCCCTTCGCCAGTTCCTCCGTGAACTTGTCGATGTGCTCCAACTCGCTGTTTACCACTTCTTCAATTTCGCTCTTGACGCTTTCAAAGGAGCTGC
>Ga0315268_10006103_pt1 | contig 12853 bp, 9 predicted proteins | sample C1_top_MG_FD_204535 | JGI IMG/M metagenome (GOLD analysis project Ga0315268, IMG submission 204535) | Sediment microbial communities from Yellowstone Lake, YNP, Wyoming, USA - C1_top | ecosystem: Environmental > Aquatic > Freshwater > Lake > Sediment | place: USA: Wyoming | collected 2017-08-01 | reverse complement strand
TGCAACAGGCCATACGCCTGCTGCAATTGCCGACCATCGAGTTGCTGGCGCACATACGCGAGGCGCTCGAATCCAACGTCATGCTCGAACAGGACGAAGACGCCGAGAGCGCCGCGTTTCAACCGCTTGCCACCACCGAGATGGGTGGCGAGCAGACCTCGAGCGAACCGGCCACCGAAGTCGAGGTGCTCGACGATAGCTGGAACGATCAGAGCGTCGGGCCCGCCGAAAATCCCTGGAGCCCGGGCGATGATGAGCGTCAGCAGGAATTCGCCGACGAGGGCGGCGCTTCGTTGCGCGATCATCTGCTCTGGCAACTCGAGCTGGCGCAACTGACACCACGGGCTCTGGCCATTGGTCGCGCCATTGTCGATGCCATCAAGGACGATGGCTATCTCGGCGACCCGCTGGAAGAGATTGCAGCCACGTTGCACCCCGAGATTGACTGCGATGCTCAGGAAGTGGCCAGCGTGCTCGACATGGTGCAGACCCTCGACCCTTCCGGCGTCGGCGCCCGCACGGTGAGCGAATGCCTGCTGCTGCAGCTGGCGCAACTCGACGTCGACACACCGGGGCTGGCGACCGCGCGCATCCTGGCGCGCGAGCATCTCGAGCTGGTCGCCAGCCGTGATTTAACCGCACTGCACCATGCGCTGCAGGGCTCGGATGAAGAGCTGGAAGAGGCGCTGGTGCTGGTGCGCGCCTGTCACCCACGGCCCGGATCAGTATTCAGTACCGCCGCGCCGGAATACGTGGTGCCCGATGTATTCGTGCGCCGCACCGCCCGCGGCTGGTCGGTCGAGATCAACGGCGCCACGCTGCCGCGCGTACGGGTCAACCAGGGATACGCGCAACTGCTGGGGCGCGGCGCCGCCCATGCCACCATGCGCACCCAGCTACAGGAAGCACGCTGGCTGCTCAAGAGCCTCGAGATCCGCCAGGATACCCTGATCAAAGTCGCGCGCTCGATCGTCGAACGGCAGAGTGAATTTCTTGAGCATGGCGAAGAACACATGCGGCCGATGATTCTGCGCGATATCGCCGCCGCCATCGAAATGCACGAATCAACCGTGTCACGCATCACCTCGGGAAAATACATGCACACGCCGCGTGGCGTGTTCGAGCTGCGTTATTTCTTTTCCAGCCAGGTCGAAGGCGCCAATGGCGGCGCCGGCACCTCCTCGACCGCCATTCGCGCCAAGATCCGTAAATTGATACGTGAAGAAGATGCCAGCAACCCGCTGAGCGACAGCCGTCTGGCCGAGCTGCTCTCGGGCGAGGGCATACCGGTGGCGCGCCGTACGGTGGCCAAATACCGCGAAATCATGGGACTCGCGCCCTCCAATGAGCGGCGCCGGGTCGCAGCACAATGACAGATTCATGCCTCTCACCACCAGCTACCCGCAACTCCAGGAGAAGCCCATGCAATTGAGCGTCACCGGCCATCATGTCGAGATCACGGCCTCACTACGCAGTTACGTGGAAAAGAAGCTGGAGCGCCTGGCGCGCCATTTCGAACACGTCATCGACGCGCATTGCATACTGACCGTGGAAAAACTCCAGCACCGGGCCGAAGCGACGCTGCATCTGCGCGGTGAAACCATTCACGCACTGGCCGAAGAGGAAAACATGTACGCATCGATCGATGCGCTGGTCGACAAGCTCGACCGGCGGGTGCGCAAGCACAAGGAAAAGGCCAGCGATCATCACGCCGCTGAGGCGCAAAAGAGCGCGCGCCCGTAGGGCGCCGGCCGGCATGAGCTCACGCCATTGCGCTTGATCATCGTCAGCGGCCTGTCGGGCGCCGGTAAGAGCGTGGCGCTGCACATGCTTGAGGATCTGGGCTACTACTGCATCGACAACATTCCGGCGGCGCTGCTCAAGCCCTTCATATCGCACACCGTACGCGGCAGCGAAAAGATCTATGAACGCACCGCCATCGGTCTGGATGCGCGCAATACCGACGCCGAAATTGCTTCGGTACCGACGCTGGTCGATGAGCTCGAACGCAGTGGTATCGACTGCGAGGTTCTGTTTCTGGTCGCCAATGACGATGAGCTGCTGCGCCGTTTCGCCGAGACCCGTCGCGCCCATCCCCTGAGCCGCCAGGGCGAGAGCCTGCGCGAGGCCATCGCCACCGAACACCGGCTGCTTGAGCCGGTGCTCAATCGCGCTGACCTGGTGATCGACACTTCACGCATGGGCGTGCACGGACTGCGCGATCTGATCTACCGGCGTCTCGATCCGCGCTCGAAGGACCGCCTGTCGATCCTGGTCGAATCCTTCGGCTTCAAGCATGGCATTCCCGGCGATGCCGACTTCGTGTTCGACGCCCGTTCACTCCCCAACCCCTACTGGGAAAGCGCGCTGCGCCCGCTTACCGGCCGCGATGCGCCGGTGGTGCGCTTCCTCGAAGCGCAGCCGGGTGTGCTTGGCTTCATCGATGACGTGGAAAAGTTCATGCAGGCCCGCATTCCAGAGTATCGCGCCAGCGCGCGCCGCTATCTGACCGTGGCCATCGGCTGCACCGGTGGCCAGCATCGCTCGGTGTACATTGCCGAGCAGCTGGCGGCGCGTTTCGCCAGGAGTTTTCCGGAAGTGCGGGTACGCCATTCGGGGCTGGCGGAAGCGGGCGGGCCACCGACCGTGGCGCGCACCGTACGCGCCGAACACAGCAGCTGAGTGTCGGCGGACGCTAGCCGCCGGCGCGCCTGGCCGCATAGCCGCGCCGGATCAGTTCACTGACCAGCGTGTCGCGGTGTTCGCCCTGAATCTCGATCGCGCCCTCACGCACCGTGCCGCCTGAGCCGCAGCGGCGCTTGAGCTCGCCCGCCAGCGCCGTCAGTGCCTCATCGCCCAGCGGCAGGCCGGTGATCAGCGTGACCGCTTTACCGCCGCGGCCCTGCGTCTGTCGCGCAACGCGCACCACGCCGGCGTCCGCACGCACACTCTTGCCGCGCTGATCCTTGCAGGCGCATTGCGCAATGGGCCGGCGGCAGCCGGGGCAAATGCGGCCGACGTCGCTGCGATAGACGATGCTCACCTGGCAGCAGGACCCCTGGTAGCAGCACCAACCGCTCTCGCCACCGGCGCGCTGGCCCCGGCATCCGCCACCGCCAGGGCCGTCATATCGACGATGCGCCGCACCGTGGCCGAAGTAGTCAGGATATGCACCGGGCGCGCGATGCCGAGCAAAATGCCACCCACCGTGACGCCGCCGCCGGCTGCGACGCGCAGCGCGTTGTAGGTGATATTGGCGGCATCGACGTTGGGCATGATGAGCAGGTTGGCATCGCCCTTGAGCCGCGAACCGGGAAACTCGAGCTCACGGATTGTGCTCGAGAGCGCTGAATCGGCGCGCATTTCGCCATCCACCTCAAGCCCGGGCGCACGCGCGATGATCAACTCCAGCGCGGCGCGCATCTTCTGTGCCGAGACGGCCTCACTGGTGCCAAAGTTGGAATGCGAGAGCAACGCCACCCGCGGCGTGAGTCCGAAGCGTGTCACCTGCTCGGCAGCAAGCAGCGTCATTTCGGCCACCTGCGCGGCGTCCGGGTCGCGATTTACGTGCGTGTCGCAGATGAATAGCTGCCGTTCCGGCAGGATCAGCATCTGCATGTTCGCGACAGTGGCGACGCCGGGCCGCATGCCGATCACGCGCCGCACGTATTTCAGGTGATCGAGATAGTTACCGACCGTGCCGCACAGCATGGCGTCGGCATCACCGCGCCGCACCAGTACTGCGCCGATCAGCGACGTGCGGTTGCGCATCTCTTCCATGGCAATCTCGCGAGTCACACCGCTGCGCCGCGCCAACTGGTAATACTCGCTCCAGGCGTCGCGAAAGCGCGCATCGTGGTGCACGTTCACGCCCTCGCAATTGACGCCGAGCCGCAGGCGCAGCCCCAGTTTCTCGATGCGCGCGGCGATCAGTTCGGTGCGGCCGATGAGCGCCGGATAAGCCAGGCCCTCGTCGACGACCACCTGTACGGCCTGCAGTACGCGCGGGTCTTCGCCTTCAGCGTAAATCACGCGCTGCGGGCGCGCCTGCGCCGAAGCGTATACGGTGCGCATTGCCGAGGCGGTTTGATAGACAAACTGCGTAAGCCGCGCCCGATAAGCGGCCAGGTCGCTGATCGGGCGCGTCGCCACTCCGCTGTCCATGGCCGCTTTGGCGACCGCCGGCGCGATGGTCGTGATCAGGCGCGGATCGAAGGCGCGCGGAATCAGAAACTCCGGACCAAAACTGGCGCCGCTGGCACCATAGGCGGCGGTGGCGACATCCGACTGCTCAGCCTGCGCCAGCTCGGCCAGCGCATGCACCGTGGCCAGTTTCATCGTTTCGTTGATCACCGTGGCGCCAACATCGAGCGCGCCGCGAAAAATAAAAGGAAAGCACAGCGAATTGTTCACCTGATTCGGGTAGTCCGAGCGGCCGGTGCCGACAATGCAATCGGGCCGGGCAGCGCGCGCCAGCTCCGGCCGAATCTCAGGTTCGGGGTTGGCCAGCGCCAGGATGATGGGCCGCGTGGCCATGCGCGCCACATCCTCGCCCTTGAGCACACCGGGCCCCGACAAGCCCAGAAATATATCGGCGCCTTCGACAATCTGCGCCAGGGTGCGCAGCGCCGTGGCCTGCGCATAACGCAGTTTGTCGCTGTCGGTCCTGGCCCGGCCCACATAGACCACGCCGCGGCTGTCGGCGATGGTGATGTTTTCCTTGCGCAGCCCCACTGCCGTCAGCAGATCGAGGCAGGCCAGCGCCGCGGCCCCGGCCCCCGAAACCGCCACCTTCACTGTGTCGATCGGCTTGCCAACTACCTTGAGGCCATTGAGCACGGCCGCCGCCACGATGATTGCCGTGCCGTGCTGATCGTCGTGAAACACCGGTATCTTCATGCGCTCGCGCAGCTTGCGCTCGATATAGAAACATTCCGGCGCCTTGATGTCCTCGAGATTGATGCCGCCAAAAGTGGGCTCGAGCGCCGCGATGATGTCCACCAGCTTATCCGGATCGGTCTCGGCAACCTCGATGTCGAATACGTCGATACCAGCGAATTTCTTGAACAGGCAGCCCTTGCCTTCCATTACCGGCTTGGCCGCCAGCGGCCCGATATTCCCCAGGCCCAGCACGGCAGTACCATTGCTGATCACGGCGACCAGATTGGCGCGCGCCGTCATATTGGCGGCTTCCAGCGGGTTATCCCTGATCGCCAGGCTCGCGTAGGCGACCCCCGGGGAATAGGCCAGCGACAGATCGCGCTGATTGGCGAGCGCCTTGGTGGGCGTCAGTGAAATCTTGCCTGGCATCGGCAGGCGGTGATAATCAAGTGCCGCCTGTTTGAGTTCATCTTCCACGGCTGTTTTCCCCCAACCCGAAACGCCCAACCTGAAGCCGGCACGATACTGCGTCTCTGTTATTGATGCATCTTTGCCTGACCCCGGCTGAGCGCGTCCTGCGTCAGTGCGGGCAATTTTATAGTGTGATCGAGCGGCGCGCCGCTCAGAAATTCCAGTAACTCGTCGCGCTGCGCCAGCGCATCGCGCCGACCCAGCGCGATGAGTTCCTGGGTAAAGCTGGCTTCGAATAACAGGTAGCTGACCAGCTGCGCCCCCGCCGTGCCGCGCGCTCCCATCACGCGCAGCAGGGCGCGCAGGCTGCGTGGCAAGCTGCGAATGTGGCGCGTGGCAATGATGCGCAGATCTTCGCTGGGCGCGATCATCAGGGTGGCGATCTTGTGCACGCCGGGCACAGCCTGCGGCGCCACTTCGGCCACCTGATTGAGGCGCGCCACGTGCTCGACGTTGGCGTAAATCTGGTCCATGAACAGGGTATCGAGCATGTAGCCAAACAATTGCCCCAGGGTCGGCGGCAACGCCGCAGTGCGCGGCCGCGGAGTCACGCCGGCACCCTGTTCGGAGCGCACCCCGATAATCAGCAGACGATCAGCCCCCAGGTGAATGGCCGGGCTCAGTGGCCACAGCTGCCGCTGGGCGCCATCGCCATAATATTCGCCGTCGAGCAGCACCGGTGGGAACAGGAACGGCACGGCCATGCTGGCCATCAGATGATCGAGCGTCAGCGGCTCGCGCCGGCCCACGCGCTGATGCCGCTCCCAGACACCCAGATCACTGGCGCCATCGAAGAACGCCACCGACGCGGCGCTGCCATAGCTGGTACCGCACAGCGCCAGGGCGCGCAGGGCGCCAACGCGTACGCTGCGCTCCAGATGATGCCAGTTAATGTTGCGCTCCAGCAGGTGGCGCAATGGCGTGTTATCGAACAGGGCGCGTGGCGGTGGCAGCAGCAGGCCGCCCGACATCAGCGACAGTCCCCAGTGCAGCCCCGAACGCAGCATGCTGAAGGCATCGGCGCGGAACACCTGATCGACATGAAAGCCGGCCCAGACCGATTCCAGGGCAGCGACGCCGCGTTGCCAGCGAAAGGCCTCAGTCGCCAGTACCGTAGCCGCCACGGCGCCAGCCGAAGTGCCAACGATTATGGGAAACGGATTGGGCGCATCGGGCAGCAGATCTGCGATCGCGCGCAGCACCCCAACCTGATAGGCGGCGCGCGCGCCGCCACCTGGCAACACCAGCCCAACCGTGTTGCCAACCCCGGCACGCGCGGCTGTTGGTGACTTGCTACTCACACGCATAAGATACGCCCATTCGCCCGAGGTCCGACATGAACGCAAGTCTCGTTTCGCGTGCTAATTCGCTCATTCTCGGAACCCTGCTCAGCCTGCCTTTGTCCGGCCTGTTGCCCGCCCTGGCCACCACCCAGGCCGCGATCGGTACACCCGCCCCGGGCTTTCGCCTGCAGGATCAGCACGACGCCTGGATCAGCCTGGCCGATCAAAAAGGCAAATGGCTGGTGGTCTACTTCTATCCGATGGATGAAACGCCCGGCTGCACTACCGAAGCCTGCGAATTTCGCGACAACATGTTCGCGTTTCGAAAGCTCGGCGTACAGGTGCTCGGCATCAGCGTGCAGGACGTGGCCTCCAAAAAACAGTTCGCCAGCAAGCACAGCCTGCCTTTCTCGGTGCTCGCCGATAGCGATAAATCGGTGGCCAGGGCCTATGGCGTGCTGAGCATACTGGGCTATGCGCGGCGCGAAACCTTCGTGATTGACCCGCAGGGGCGGATTGCGCGGCATTACGCCAGCGTTGATCCGAAGCAGCACTCACGGCAGTTGCTGAGCGACCTGCAGGCGTTGATCAAGCCTGCGGCGTAACTGAATCGCGCGCGCGGATTCGAGGCGACGGAAAGGAAAACAATGGGCGACGGGCGCGGCGCTGCGCGCTCGGCTCTCTCCCGCTGCGAAAACGCCATGAACCCATCCATGGGGGCTTCGGCGCCGACATCCTGTCGGCGACGATTTCGCAGCGGGAGAGAGCCGAGCACACAGCGCCTCGTGCGGAACACATCGCTGGCCGTTGCGTTGCATCGGAGCCGGAGCGCGCGCGTGAGTGCGTGCGTGCGGGCAAATTACGTACCGGCTCGTTCCCGGCAGCGCCGCCGCGGCGCCGACGCGCGCAGCGCCGCGCTAATTGCGCGAACCGCCACGGTGTGAGCGGTTGGCGGGGTGGCGGTTCAGCATTTCAGGGCGGCGAAATCGTCGCCGACAGGATGTCGGCGCCGAAGCCCCCATGGATGGGTTCATGGCGGTTTCGCCGCTCTGAAATGCTGAACCGCCGCCCCGCCAACCGCACGCGCAGTGACGCTCCGAACGCTCTTACCGCTGCGTAACCCGCACGATCTGCATCGAGTTGGTGCCCCCCGACACCCCCGACAGATCCCCCTTGGTCAGAATCACCAGATCATTCACATCCACCAGGCCCAGCTCCAGCAGGCGATCAAAGATCGTCTGATACAGCTTGAGAGCGTCCGTGTGCGTGATATCGAAGGGCACCGCGTAGACACCGCGATAGAGCGTGACGCGCCGGCGGGTGCCTTCGTGACGGGTGAAGGCATAGATGGGAATGTCGGCGCGGATGCGGCTCATCCACAGCGGCGTCATGCCGGATTCGGTCAGCGCCACAATCGCCCGCACCCGCATGTGATTGGCGGTGTACATGACGGCGCGTGAGATGGCCTCTTCAGTATTGCCAAATTCATCTTCAGCACGCACCAGGGCGCGCTGCGTGCCGAGCTGGTATTTTTCGGCGCCGCGAATCACATCGGCCATCGCCTGCACGGCTTTCACCGGGTATCTGCCGGCCGCGGTCTCGGCCGAGAGCATGACGGCATCGGTGCCATCGAGCACTGCATTGGCGACGTCGCTGACTTCGGCGCGGGTCGGCATCGGATTCTGGATCATCGATTCCATCATCTGCGTGGCCGTGATCACCACGCGATTGCGCGCCAGTGACTGCGCGATGATGGTTTTTTGCAGGCCGGTGAGTTCGGCGTAGCCCATCTCGACGCCCAGATCGCCGCGCGCCACCATCACCACGTCGGTAACGGCGAGTATGCTGGCCAGATTGTCGAGCGCCTCATGGCGTTCGATCTTGGCCACCACGCGCGCCTCGCCGCGCCACTTGCGCAGCTCACTCTGTGCGCGCCGGATATCATCGCCGTCACGCGCGAAGGAAACCGCCAGATAGTCAATGCCGAGCTCGGCGGCCAACCGGATGTCTTCGAAGTCCTTTTCCGTGAGCGCCGGCGCCGAAATGCCGCCGCCCTGGCGATTGACGCCTTTGCGGTTGGATAGCTCACCGCCCGCCGTGACCACACAGTGGATACGTGAACCCACGACGCGCTCGACGCCGAGGATGATCTGGCCATCGGCGAGCAGCAGGGTATCCCCGGAGCGCACATCGGCGGGCAGGTTCTGATAGGCGCAACCCACCTCGTTGATATTGCCGCCCGCCGGGTCGAGCGCGGTATCGAGATCAAAGGCGGCGCCTTCGACCAGCTGGACACTGCCAGCGCTGAAGCTCTCGATGCGAATCTTGGGACCAGCCAGATCGGCGAGCACGCCGATGTAACGGTCGGCCGCCTTACCGGCAGCGCGTACCATGTCGATACGCTGGCGCTGCGAATCGCGCGTGCCATGTGAAAAATTGATGCGCGCCACATCGAGGCCGGCGGCCACCATGCCGGCGATGACTGCCGGATCATCCGTGGCGGGACCGAGCGTGGCGACGATCTTGGTGCGACGGGCAGTATCCACTCAACCTCCAGCGCGCGCTTGCAGCATGGCGACGGCGGGCAGCGTCTTGCCCTCGACGAATTCGAGAAAGGCACCGCCACCGGTGGAGATGTAGGAAATGCTGTCCTCGACACCATATTTTTCAATCGCGGCGAGCGTGTCGCCGCCACCGGCCAGCGAATAGGCGGTGCTGCTGGCGATGGCATTGGCGATCGCCCTGGTGCCCTCGCCGAACTGGTCGAATTCGAACACGCCGACCGGACCGTTCCAGAGAATGGTGCCGGCGCTCTTGAGCCGCGCACTCAGGTCGTCGGCGGTGTCGGGGCCAATGTCGAGAATCATTTCATCGGCGGCCACTTCACCCACTGCGCGCACGTCAGCGTGCGCGGTGGCGGCAAACTCACGTGCCACGACCACGTCCGTGGGCAGCGGAATAGCCGCGCCGCGTGCGCGCGCGTGCTCGAGCAGCCGGCGCGCCATATCGAGCATATCCATTTCGCACAGCGATTTGCCCACCTGCACGCCGCTGGCGGCCAGGAAGGTATTGGCGATGCCGCCACCGACAATGAGCAGGTCGACCTTGTCGAGCAGCGTTTCCAGTACGCTCAGCTTGGTCGACACCTTGGAACCAGCGACAATCGCCACCAGCGGCCGGCGCGGATTCAGCAGCGCACGCTCAAGTGCATCGAGCTCGGCCACCAGCAAGGGACCGGCGCAGGCCACGGGCGCAAAGCGACCGACACCGTGGGTGCTGCATTCGGCACGATGCGCGGTGCCAAAGGCGTCCATGACATAGACATCACACAACGCGGCCATGCGGCGCGAGAGCGCCTCGTCATCGGCCTTCTCGCCCGGGTTATAGCGTACGTTTTCACACAACACCGCCTGGCCGGGTTGGCAGTCAACACCGTCGAGCCAGTTCCTGACGAGTGGCACCGCGTGGCCAAGCAATTCCGAAAGCCGCGTGGCCACCGGCGCCAGTGAAAACTCGGGCTCGAATTTGCCTTCCTTGGGCCGCCCGAGGTGCGAGAGGATCAGCACCCGGGCGCCCTTCTCGAGCGCCATGCGAATGGTGGGCAAGGCGGCGCGGATGCGCGCATCGCTGCTGACCATGCCATTCTGCACCGGCACGTTCAGATCCTCGCGGATCAGCACGCGCTTGCCCCTGAGATCCAGGTCGGCCATCCGCAGCAGCGGCATGGATGCGGCTCGTGTGTCCAGCTGCGGCGCGTTCAGACGGCGCGCGCCCAGGCGAGCGTGGTGTCGAGCATGCGATTGGAGAAACCCCACTCGTTGTCGTACCAGGCACACACCTTGACCAGATTGCCGTCGATCACCCGCGTCATGGTCGCGTCATAGGTGGAAGAAGCCGGATCATGGTTGTAGTCGATCGAGACCAGCGGCGCTTCGGTGTAAACGAGGATGCCCTTGAGCGGCCCGCTCGCTGCCGCCGCCTTGACCAGCGCATTGATCTCATCGACCGCGGTCGCGCGCCCGGGGGTGAAGGTCAGATCGACCAGCGAGACATTAATCGTCGGCACGCGGATCGCAAAGCCATCGAGCTTGCCTTTGAGCTCCGGCAGCACCAGGCCGACCGCCGCGGCGGCGCCGGTCTTGGTTGGAATCATCGACATGGTGGCCGAACGCGCGCGCCGGATATCTTCGTGATAAACATCGGTGAGGCGTTGATCGTTGGTGTAGGCGTGAATCGTCGTCATCAGGCCGTGCCTGATGCCGATGCCATCGTTGATCACCTTGGCGAGCGGCGCCAGGCAGTTGGTGGTGCACGAAGCATTGGAAATCACCGTGTGACTGGCCTTGAGCACCTGGTGGTTGACGCCGTAAACAATCGTCGCGTCGACATCCTTGCCACCCGGCGCCGAGATCACCACTTTCTTCGCGCCACCGTGCAGATGCTTGCCGGCATCGGCCTTGGTGGTGAAGAAGCCGGTGCACTCGAGCACGAAATCGGCGCCCATCGGGCCCCAGGGAATCTGCGCCGGGTCGCGCTGCGCCGTGACCTTGATGCGATCGCCGTTGACGATGATCGAATCGCCATCGACACTGACCGTGCCCGGGAATTTGCCGTGCGCCGTGTCGTATTTCGTCAGATGCGCGTTGCTCTGTGAATCGCACAGATCATTGATCGCCACGATCTGGATCTCTTTCTCACGGCCGCTCTCATAGAGCGCGCGCAGCACATTGCGTCCGATGCGTCCGTAACCGTTGATGCCCACTTTGACAGCCATGATAACTCCCGTATGCAATCGAATTCAGTCGCCATGCCACCCCACCGGTGGCGAGGTTTAAGCCAGCAATTCTAGTATGAGCGCGAGCACATTGTCGGACGTTAAGCCGAATTTCCGGAACAGCTCGGGCGCCTTGCCCGAGGCGCCAAATTCGTCAATGCCCAATACCCGCCCACCGCTGCCCACATGACGCCACCACAAGCCGGTGGCGCCCGCCTCGACCGCCAGGCGGCGGGTGACGGCCGCGGGCAGCACGGACTCGCGCCACGGGGCATCCTGCGCTTCGAATACCGCCGTGCAGGGCATGGACACCAGGCGTACACGCCTCCCCTTGGCCTGCGCGCTCTTGACCGCCTCTATGGCCAGCGATACCTCAGAGCCAGTCGCAATGACAATGCACTCCGGGCTGCCAGCGCAGTCCAGCAGCACATAACCGCCACGGGCAATCTGGGCGGCCTGGGTTGCGCTCGCCAGCTGCGGCAGAGCCTGGCGCGTCAGCACCAGGGCGCTGGGTCCGTCGTGACGTTCGATGGCCTGCGCCCAGGACACTGCGGTCTCGAGCGCGTCGGCCGGTCGCCACACGTGCAGATGCGGCATCACCCGCAGGCTGGCCAGATGTTCGATGGGTTGATGCGTCGGGCCATCCTCGCCCAGGCCAATGGAATCGTGCGTGTATACCTGGATGACGCGCTGGCGCATCAACGCCGCCATGCGAACCGCATTGCGCGCGTAATCCGAAAAAGTAAGAAAGGTGCCACCGAAAGGAATGAAGCCGCCGTGCAGGACCACGCCGTTCATGATGGCGCTCATGCCAAATTCGCGCACGCCGTAGTGCAGATAGCTGCCGCTGGCATCAGCGTGCGTCACCACCCGCGCGCCCTTGCGCAGCGTGTTGTTCGAGCCGGTCAGGTCGGCGGAACCCCCCAGTAATTCCGGCACACCTTCGCCCAGCGTATCGAGCGCGCTCTGCGATGAGACACGCGTGGCCTGCGGCCCGGGCGTGGCGCTGGCGGCGCTGAACAGAGCGGCGCGCTGCTGCGGCCAGTTGGCGGGCAGCTCGCCCTGCATGCGGCGCACAAATTCTGCCGCCCGCTGCGGGTGCGCCACCTGGTAGCGGCGGAATAATTCCTGCCAAGCCGCTTCCGCGGCGCGGCCTTTGACCTGGCAATCCCAGGCGGCACGGAGCGCGGCTGGCACCTGGAACGGCGGCTCGGTCCAGCCAATGATCTTCCGCACGGCAGCGATTTCATCGGCGCCCAACGGCTCACCGTGCGCCTTGGCCGTGCCGCCGCGGGTCGGCGCCGGGAAGCCAATGACCGTGCGGCAGCAGATCAGCGTCGGGCGCGCACGCTCGGCCTGCGCAGCGCGAATCGCGACCGCCAGTGCCTCGCCATCCTGGCCGTCGACGGCGCGGATCACCTGCCAGCCGTAGGCCTCAAAGCGC
>Ga0315268_10006102_pt1 | contig 12854 bp, 8 predicted proteins | sample C1_top_MG_FD_204535 | JGI IMG/M metagenome (GOLD analysis project Ga0315268, IMG submission 204535) | Sediment microbial communities from Yellowstone Lake, YNP, Wyoming, USA - C1_top | ecosystem: Environmental > Aquatic > Freshwater > Lake > Sediment | place: USA: Wyoming | collected 2017-08-01 | reverse complement strand
TGAGTAGCGCCGTCATGTACTCGATAGGATAATGCGCTTTGAGAAAAGCCGTCTGGCAGGTGATGACGGCATAGTCGGCGGCGTGCGCCTTGTTGAAGCCATACCGCGCGAAAAATTCGATGTCGGCATAGATGGCTTGGGCCACCTCTTGATCAATGCCGTTCTTGACCGCGCCCTTGACGAACTTGGCCTTGTGCTCCTCGATCTTTTCCCTGATCTTTTTGCCGACGGCCTTGCGAATCTGGTCCGCATCGCCGGGCGAGTAGCCAGCCAGGTCAGAAGCGATGCGAATGATTTGTTCCTGATAAACGCAAATCCCATAAGTCTCGGCCAAAATCGGCTGGAGCTTGGGATGCTTGTATTCGATTTTCTCTTCGCCGTGCAGGCGCTTGATGTAGGTCGGGATGTATTCCATCGGGCCGGGGCGGAACAGCGAGATGCCTGCGACGATGTGCTCGAACCGGGTCGGCTTCATGTCCATCAACATGCGGCGCATCCCTGCGCCCTCCACCTGGAATACGCCTGCCACGTCGCCGCGCGAGAGCAGCTCAAATGCTTGTGGGTCGTCGGTCGGAATATTTTCCAGGCTCAGCTCGACGCCGTGGTTCTGCTTGATGAGGTCGCACGCCTTGCGCATGATGGTCAGCGTGCTCAGGCCGAGAAAGTCAATCTTGAGCAGGCCGATAGCGTCGCACGTGTTCATTTCGTATTGCGTGACGATGCCCAGCCCGGATTCGTCCGCGCCTTTGGTGGGGCGGTGCAGGGGGGTGTACTCGACGAGCGGCCTATCGGAGATGATGACGCCCGCCGCGTGCGTGCTGGCGTGGCGCGTCACGCCTTCCAGCTTTTGCGCCGTGTTGAGCAACTCGTGGATGTAATCCACAGAGTCGTATTTCTGCTTGAGCTCCGCCACCTGCTCGATGGCTTCGGCGATGGAGACGGGCTTGCCAGGCAAGGCTGGAATAAGCTTGGCGACGCCGTCCACTTCGCCAAGTGGAATATCGAGCGCGCGGCCCACGTCGCGCACGGCCGCGCGCGCCCCCATCGTTCCGTACGCAATGATCTGCGCGACGTTTTCCTGCCCATATTTTTGGACGGTGTACTCGATCAACTCACCGCGCCGGTCATCAGGAAAGTCCATGTCAATATCGGGCATCGAGATGCGGCTCGGATTGAGAAAGCGTTCAAAGATCAGCCCGTGCGCCAGGGGATCGAGCCGCGTGATGCCGGTGCAGTAAGCCACCATCGAGCCTGCGCCGGATCCGCGCACGTTCCACCAGATGTCGCGCTCTTTGGCGTAGCGCGTCAAGTCCCACACGATGAGAAAGTAATTGTCGAATCCCATCTGGTGAATGACGGATAATTCATATTCGAGGCGCTCGCGCACGTCAGGAGCATTGGCGCGCGCGCCATAGTGGCTGCGCAATCCGTCTTCGCAGAGTTTACGCAAGTATGTTTCTGCCGTGTGGCCTTCTGGAACGGGGAACACGGGCAGGTGATAGCCGGTCGGGTCGAGATGCACATCGCACATCTCGGCAATTGCCAATGGCGTGATGAGTGATTCGGGCGCTTCTGCGCCGAACAGCGCGGCCATCTCCTTGTCCGATTAGGTAATACGAGTGATCCGTCATCCGCATCCGGTCGGGCTGGCTCACCAGGCTGCCTGTGCCCACGCACAGCAATACGTCTTGCGCATTCCAATCGTCCGCGTTGATATAGTGGACGTCGTTGGTGGCGACGGTTTTCAGCCCGGACTCTTTCGCCATTCGGATGAGTTGGGCATTGGCCTTGTCGAGGCCGGGGATGTTGTCGTGCCATTGCAGTTCAACGTAGAACCGCTCTGGGCCAAAGACCTCTCGATACCACGCCAGCGCGTGACGCGCCTTGTCTATTTGACCTTCAAGGAGGTTGCGCGGCACTTCGGCGGAACCGCACCCGCTCAGGCAGAGGATGCCATCGCTGTGCCGGGCCAGCACCTCTTTATCTACCCGCGGCTTGTAATAAAACCCTTCGAGTTGCGCGATGCTGGCGAGCTGGTATAGATTCTTGACGCCGGCATCGTTTTGCGCAAGGAGCAAAAGGTGATACGGGCTTTTGTCCTTCTGCGGGTCGCGGTCGGTGCGTGCGCGTGGTGCCAGGTAGGCTTCGATGCCGATGATGGGCTTGACGCCGGCTTTCTTGGCCGCATTGTAGAACTCGATCGTGCCGAACATGACGCCGTGATCGGTCAGTGCGACGGCGGGTTGGCCCAGCTCTTGAGCGCGCGCGACGAGCCTGGGAATCTTGCTCAGGCCGTCGAGCAATGAGTATTCGCTGTGCACGTGCAGGTGAACGAATGGATTAGACATATCGCTAATCAGTCAATCAGTAATCGGTTGATTGGTCCCTTGGGCATCGCAACAGGGGGCTTGTTCGGTGTCCTCGAAAATTATACCACACGCAGGCGAGCGAATAGGTGTTCTATGGAAAACTTTAAGGCAGCGCGCAGGTTCGGGTCGCAAGTCGCAGGGGCAAAGTGCATCCTGTCTGACCGATGGTATAATAATCGCCGCTGCAATCCAAAATCCGAAATCTGAAATGGAAAATGCCTGAACTGCCCGAGGTAGAAACCATCGTTCGCAAACTGAGAGACGGTCAGCCGGTCGAGCGTGGCCTGCCGCCGTATCCCACACCCGTCGGTCACGTCATCATGAGCGCGTGGACGAACTGGCCGCGCGCGGCTTACCCGTCCGCCGCCGCCATCACTCGGGATTTGCCGGGGCATCGCATCGAGTCTATTGGTCGGCGCGGCAAATACATCGTCTTCACCTTGTCTACTTCTTCCTTGTCTACTCTGGCCTGTTGCCTGCTCATTCACCTCAAAATGAGTGGTCGTCTCGACGTGTTGAACGCAGAGTCGTCGCGCGATAAGCACGTGCACTTTGCTTTTGCATTGGACAACGGCTACGAAATCCGCTTTAACGATGCGCGCAAGTTCGGGCGTGAATACCTGGTGAGCGACTCATCGGAAATCACAGGCCCGCTCGGGCCGGAGCCGCTCGATCCGGCCTTTACGCTCAAGGCCTTTCGGCAGTTGATCGCTGGCAAGTCGGGTGCGCTCAAGCCACTCTTGCTCGACCAGACTTTTGTTGCGGGCATCGGCAACATTTACGCCGATGAGGCGTTGTGGCGAGCCAGGCTGCATCCGCTTCGCCGCGCAGGCACACTCGATGCGGGCGAGGTCGCCGCGTTGTATCGTGGCATCCGCGCCGCTTTGAACGACGGCGTCAAACACGAAGGTTCCGCGATTGACTGGGTCTATCCCGAAGGGAATTACCAGGATCACTTTCGAGTGTACGGACGAACAGATCAGCCATGCCGCCGTTGTCACACGGCGATTCGGCGCATCGTGGTGGGACAGCGGGGCACGCACTTTTGCCCCAAGTGTCAGCGTCAGGAGGCTCGATGAACGAGATAGAATACGTTCTGTTTTTGTTTGGCGTTGGCATCATTGCACTAGGATTGCTTGTGGTCGGCTTCGCCGTTTGGAATCGAAGGCGCAACAAACGGAAGGAGGCTGGCGACTTGCCAGCTTCTTCTTCCGCCGCCCCGGCAGAAGTCGTTGCGCCTCGGCAGCCAGGACCCGAACCTATTCGGCTCTATCTTCAAGCAGATGGATCGGCGTCCGTCGAATTAGACGGCCGCCGCTATGCGCGACTAAGCGAGATTGGGGACGACCGGTTGACTCAACAGGCGTTGGCAGCGGTGGGCGCTATGCAGCGATTTGCGGGTCTCGCACCGCTTGCGCCACGGTCAGAATTGAAAGACGAATTGCGCGTCGGCCATCTGGACGAAGGTTTGCTCGTGGTCGAGTTTCACGGGCAGCGCTATCGCAAGCTGATCGAGATTCGCGATGGAGATATTGGACGCCAGTTGCTCACCTTGATTGGCGAACTGAACGCTTTTGCCAGAGGGGTGACGGTGCACGCGCCTGCGCCTGCGGCCAAGCCGAGCGAGCCGGCGAACCCTGCCGAAAAAGTATTCTTGAAGCATCTCGAGTCGCAGGCCGCCGCTCCTGCGCCGCTCAAGATGCCCGGATTGATTGACTCACTGCGCCGCCCCGCGCCCAAGGTCGGGCCGATGCCTGTAGGCATTGCCGCTCAAATCGAAGCTATCTTGCAGGAGCAGCTTGAAAGCAATGCCGCGCTGAGCGGGCGTTCCGTTCATGTGGTCACGGCCAGAGATGGCGGTCTGGCAGTTGATGTGGACGGTCAGGTGTTTACGCTGCCGGATGGTGTGAAGGATCCCGCCGTGCGCGAGGCTGTTCAAAAAGCGATTCAGACGTGGGAGAAGGAATAACGGCCATGGTTGAGCCGCTTCAACCATTGTTCGTCGGCAGCGGCAGGACCGAGTAACGTCCGTCCTTTTCGATCAGTGTTCCCATCGCCACCTGGGGGTCATGCTGGAGAATGACGACCGCCTGCCGCTCGGCTAGCCAGGGCTGCCAGCGGCGTTTTGTTTCGATGGTCGTCATTGGATCAATATCGTAGGCGCTGACCCACGCTAACCTCTCCAGTTGCCAGCGGAAGAAGGCCAGGTCGCTGATGAAAGCGGCTGTCTGTCCGCCGGATTCAATCACAACTGCCTGCATCGCCGCCGTGTGGCCCGGCGCGATGACCGTTCGAACGCCGCGTGTCACCTGCGCATCGCCGTCGATCAAACACAGTTGACCTGATTCCTGCAGCAGGTCAAAGTTGGCGCTCAAGTAAGTAGAGCGTGTCCGCTCGTTGGGGTGATGGGCGGCTTGCCATTCGCGTTGCTGTACCCAGTATTGCGCGCGGGGAAAGGTGGGGACGAGCTTGCTATCGAGGATGCGCGTGCTGCCTCCGCAGTGATCGGCGTGCAGGTGGGTCAGCACGACAATGTCAACGTCTTCGGGAGAGACCCCGTGCCGCGCCAGGTCGTTCACCAGCCAACCATTAGGCTGCTCCAGCGCAAAGTTCTGTTGTTCGGCCATTTCGGGCGTGACCTTGTCGCCCATGCCTGTGTCTATGACGAGCGTTGCGCTCGGCGCACGAATGAGCAGACACCTCAAGGCCATCGGGACCCGATTTTGCGCGTCGGGCGGCAAGAGCTTTTCCCATCGCATGCGAGGCACCAGTCCGAACGAGCCGCCGCCATCCCACCAGACGGTTCCGTCACTCAATGGGATGAGTTCAATATCTCCGATTTTCATTCCAGACTCCTTGCCCAGTAAAACACATACGTCCAACCGATCAAAGTCCCAGCTCGGTGCGGAACCGGGCGATCAAAGCTGCCTTTTCGCCAGCGGGAAGAAATACAGACTGCGCGGCGTTCATCAGCAAGGTCTTGAGTTCATCCAGAGACAGGCCCATACCGGCGACGACCAGGCGGTACTCGTCGGTCAGCTTGGTATCGGACACACTGGGGTCGTCGGTGTTGACGGTGAGCTTGAGCCCGAGCTTGTACAGGTCGGGCAGGGGGTGATGGCCCATAAAGTGGATGACGCCCGTTTGCAGGTTGCTGGTGGGGCACATCTCCAGCACGATGCCACGGTCGCGCACCATTCGCACTACGTCCGAGTTTTCGATGCAGTGCACGCCGTGACCGATCCGTTCTGGAGCGATCAATTCAATGGCCTCGCGGACGTTTTCGGCGGTCCCGGCCTCACCGGCGTGAACCGTCAACCCAAGTCCGGCTTGCCGGGCGCGGCAAAAGACCTGCACGAACGGTTTGAGCGGATAGTTGACCTCGTCGCCCGAAATATCGAACGCGACGACGCCGCGATCCATGTGATCAATTGCGGTTTCAAGTATCTCTTCAGCCGTTTCCGGCTCTTGCCGGATAATTGAAACAATCAGCCGAGCTATGATGTCGTGCTCGGCCTGGGCGCGAGACACCCCAGCCCAGACCCAGTCCATCACGTCCGTGAACCGAAACCCTTGTGCACGCGTGAGCGCGACCGGATTGAAACGCAGTTCGAGGTGCTTGACGTTGTCGGCGGCGGCATCTGCGACAGCCTCGTAAGCGATTCGCTCGATAGCCTCTCGTTTCGTGTAGAATCGCCGCAAAAGTCTAAACTTTTCTATAAAGCGATGAAAGTCTGGTTGATAGCCATCCGTCACCTGGACATAGGGGCGCAGGTTCTCGAGGTCGTAGCTGGGCAGGTCTACGCCATGTTCGAGTGCAATGGCCTGCAACGTATCGAGGCGCAGGCTGCCTTCCAGGTGACGGTGCAGGTCAATCTTGGGCATGGACTCGAGGATAGGCTGCAAGTCCACCATCTGCACGGTCGCCGCACGCAGCGCACGCGAAGTGGGTGGCGGGAACATCCGGCTGCCGGGCTTCAAGCTGACCTCGCTTTGGGGAGGGTGAAGGAGAAGGTGCTGCCTTGGCCCACCTCGCTCTGGACCCAGATGCGACCATTGTGCGCTTCTACAATGCGCTTGACAATCGCCAGGCCCAGCCCGGCCCCTCCGAACTTGCGCGTGGCCGAACCATCCACCTGGTAAAATCTTTCAAAGATTCTATCAAACTGGTTGGGTGGAATGCCGATGCCGGTATCGGACACAGAAGCCTGCACCATGTCGCCCGCATCTTGGAGTCGGATGGTAATATGACCACCGTGGGGGCTGAACTTGACCGCATTGCCCACCAGGTTGTCAAACACTTGGTTGATGCGATCGCGGTCCGCGAGCACAGGTGCGAGGTCAGCCGGGGCGTCTACCTGTAAAGTGATGAGGCTAATTTGAGCGGTCGCTGCGTGGCTTTGTAATGCCCGTCGAGCCAACTCGGCCAGATCAATCTCTGACCAGGTAAGCGACTCTTGCTCGATCTGTTGCAACATAATGATGTCCGAAACAAGCCGTGCGACCAGGTTGGTCTTGTCAGACACGAGGGAGAGACTTTCCTGTTGTTGCTCGTTGATTTGTCCCATCTCGCCGGCCAGCAACAGCTCGACATAGCCTTTAATGAAGGTAAGCGGCGTGCGCAGTTCATGACTGACGTTCTGTACCAGTTCGTCTTTGAGCCGGTCTACCTCTTTCAACTCGGCGTATGCCTGTTCCAGATTCCTGGCGCGTTCCTGGAGGTCTCGATAGAGACGAGCGTTTTCTATGGCGACAGACGCCTGGGCTGCGGCGATGGTGAGCACCCGCGAGTCGTCGCTGGTAAAGGCGTTCGGCACATCTTTGTCAACGGCCAACGCGCCGATCACTCGCTCGTGCACTATCAGCGGCACACACAGCAGTGAGCGCACAACGGGATCAAAGAAAATAAAGTCCACTGCGCGAGTGTCGGGCACGTAGATCGGTTCGGCGGTGGCGGCCACTTGGCCGGCGATGCCCTCGCCCAACCTGAGTCGCGCCGCCTCTTTCCATTTGTTTTGGACGCCGGTGGCAAAATAAATCTCGAGCGCCTGTCCGTCGGGCGCGATCAGCCAGATGTTGACGCTCCGGCAGTTCAATACTTGCTTGAGCGAGCGTACAATCGAGTCCAACACCTCGTTCATGTCGAGGCTCGTGCTCAGTTGTTGGGCGAATACATACAGCGTCGAGACTTCGTTCAGTCTCCGCTGCATCTCGCGGTGCAGACGGGCGTTTTCGATGATGATAGACAGTTGGCCGGCCAATGCCTGCAAGAGCTTCAGGTCGTCTTGGGTGAACCGATTGACCTGCAAGCTTTCGACGTTCATCACGCCGACCAGCCGGTCGCTGACAATCAAGGGCACGGCCAGTTCGCTGTTCGTGTGTGGCGAAGCTGCCAAGTAGCGCGGTTCTGCGTCAACATCTGGTACAAGACACGGCTGGCGTTGTTCCGCGACCCACCCGACGACCCCTTCGCCCAGTCGCACATCTCGAGCCTGGGCGTCCGGTGGAAATCCGTAGGCTGCCTCGGCGTGCAGCGTCCGAGTCTCCGGGTCATACAGGTTGAACTCAAAGGTCTCAAAGCGCAGTGTGCGGCGAATTGCCTCCAGCATCCGCTCGAGCACCTGAGGGAGGTCTAGCCCGACGGTCGCGCCGGCCAGTGCTACTTCGGACATGATGGTCAACTCGTCGAGGCGGCGGCGTGTCTCGGCATATAGTCTCGCATTTTGGATCGCGATGGCGGCGTGGCTGGCAAAGATCATTGCCAGTTCAATTTCCTCAGGCGTAAAATTACGCGGCAAGCCTTTGCTGTAAACGACCAGCGTTCCTCTCAGGTTGACGCCGCTCATCAGGGCCACAGCCATTGCCGAGCACAGCCCTTCTCGTTCGATCAGGCCGGGATCCCCAAAAGGCTGGTGCACCAGGTCATAGATCATCGCTGGCCCGTAGCGGTTATCCTGGCGGGCGCGCTCCAGGCTTGCTCTCGGAATACGTTGATTGGCGATATAGTCGGCTGTGAGCCCGTGGCTAGCCCGCACGATCAGCGCCGAGCTATCCTCGTTCCACATCATGAGGCTGGAAGCTTGAGCTTCAAAGGTACGCGCCGCTTCATCCACGATCAATTGCAGGAGGGCGTCCAGTTCCAACTCGGCGTTGATGCCGGTCGCAGTGACCTGCAGGCTTTCCAGGTGTTCGCGACGCTGGCGCTCCAGTTCGTACAGCCGCGCGTTTTCGATGATGACCGCCAGTTGCCCGCCGGCAGTTGCCAGCACGCGCTCGTCTTCCGGCGAAAACGCATTTGTGCGTGGGCTTTGCGCGTCAATGATGCCGATCACTTGTTCGCCGCTTTTGAGCGGCACAGCCATTTCGGACCGGATACCTGGTATGCCCAGGACATAGCGTGGGTCGCTCTGCACATCGCCGACTCGCACAGGCAGCCCCTCGGCGGCAGCCGTGCCAACGATGCCTTGTCCCAGCTCGATACGCAAGTTGCGCGATAAATCGCCTTCTGTGCCAGAGTGCGCATAGAGATCCAGCGTGCCGTTGGTCTTGTTCAGCAGAAACAGTCCAAGGTGATCGAGATTCAAGTGTTGTTGAAGCGCATTGACGGTCCGTTCGACCACTTCGGCCAGCTCGAGGGTCGAAGTGGCGGCCAGAGCCACTTTGTGAAGCGCGGCGAGTTCGTCCAGTCTGCGGCGTGTCTCTTGAAACAGCCGCGCGTTATCAAGTGCGTTGGCCGCTTGATCGGCCAGCAGAGTCAGCACACGCAGTTCGTCGGGAGTAAAAGTGTGCGGCGCAAGGTAAGCGACGTTGAGCACACCCAGGCGACGATTCCCGCGCCGGAGCGGAAAACCTGCAATTGCCTTGACGCCCCACTGCTGGGCAATGGGCGAAGCATAGAGTGGATGGTTTTCGGCGTTGTTGATGACGATGGGGATATCACTCTTGAGGGTGCGGCTGGTCAATCCATCACGGCGCGGCTGCGAGACCGCTGGCCTGCGGTTGCCATCCTGCCACAGCGCCCTTCCGAAGACAAACTCGTCTTGCTCTTCGTCGTACATGAAAATGTGCGCGTCGTCGGCCTTCACCAGCTTGAGCGCGTTCTGAGCAATAGTGTCCAGCACCGTCCACACATCCAGCGATGCGCTGAATTGCAGGCTGATTTCTTGCAGGGCGGACAACTCGGCCACGCGTTGGTTCGTTTCTTCAAAGAGGGCCGCGTTACGAATCGCGACGCCGAGTTGGACCGCAATGGTCTCCATAGCACCCACGTCGTCCGGGCCGAATGCTCCTCGTTCGATGTGTTGAGCATCCAGAACGCCGATAACCTGCTCGCCGTGAATGATGGGTACGCACAGTTCAGCGGTGATGCTTTCGTGCCTGGGCAGAGAGCAAATATAGGTCGGCTCCTGGGTCACGTCATTCGCGAGAATCGTCCTGGCGTTCCGGGCTGCATAGCCGATCATCCCGTCGTGCACCGATTGCCGGTAGTCGGGGGGAACGTGATCATTCTCGCCGCCTGCATAGGCACGTATGACCAGCAAGTCACGCGCCTCGTCCATCAGGTAGAGGGCCACGTGAAAATAGCCAAAGGATTTCTGGATGGACTCGGCGGTCCGACTCAATAGCTCCGACAAGTCGAGCGTCGAAGTAATCTGGCGTGCCACCTGGTTGATTAGCGCCATCTGAGCGCTGCGGCGGCTTTCGGCGGCGAACAATCGGGCGTTTTCGGTGGCTATCGCCACGTGCTGGGCAAGCGAGAACAAAACTTGAGCGTCTTCTTCTCCAAACGCATCGGGCCGCACGCTGCCGACGATGAGGGCCCCGATGATGCCATCTCGGACGATGAGCGGCGCGCCCAGCCACGCTCGGAGAGCAGCATGTTGAGGCGCTTTTTCTGCCGGTTCGATTGTGCTGGCATCAGGTATGTAGACAGGCTGCCGACCTTGAACGACCTGGGCCAGCACGGACCGGTCAAACATCGCATGAGGAATAGGTTGATTGACTTCAAGGCCGCGTGCCGCTTTCAGCGCCAGTTCGCCGTTTTCGAACAAAAAGATGCCGGCGCTGTCGTACAGCATCACCTGCTCCAGTTGTTCCAGCGCCGTTTGCAGGGCCTGATCGAGGTCGAGCTTGGCGGCCAGCGTAGAGGCAATCTGCCGCAGGGTTTCTGAGGTTTTGCGGCGGCGGCTTTCAGCCTCGTAAAGCCGAGCGTTGTCAATTGCCACGCCCACCTGGTCGGCCAGGGCAGTGACGAGGGCCACATCCTGCGACGTGAATAGATATGGCTTGTAATTCATGACGCTGAGCACGCCGACCACCTTGCCGCGCGCGTGCAGGGGGGCCAGGATCATGGCCTGTACGCCTTCATATCGAAAGTCTGGAACTGCCAGGCGCGGGTCATTGGAGACATCGCCTGTGACAATAGGAGTGTCCTTGACAGTTACCTCGCCCGATATTCCTTCGCCAAGCTTGATGCGCATGCGGTCGGCCAGGTCTTTTTGACGCCAACCTCGGTGCGTCCGCATCACGAGTTCGCCTGCGGCTTCATCCACCAAAGAAATGGCGCCCGCTTCCACTCCGATGACTCGCAGCGCATGATCCAGCGCCAGGTCGAGCGTGACCTTGAGGTCGAGCGACTGGCTCACAGCCGCCGTCACTGCGTTGAGCGCGGCCAGTTCGTTGGCGCGCCGAGCCGTCTGCTCGTAGAGCCGGGCATTTTCAATTGCCACGGCGGCCTGATCGGCCATCGCCTGCAGGAGTGTCAGATCCACCTGGGCAAAGGCTGCCAATCGCGAGCTGTGCAGGTCAATGTTGCCGATGACCTGGTTGCCTCGCACGAGAGGAATGACCATTTCGGCCAGGACATCCGTGTTGACCAACCTGACATAGTCCGGGTCGTTTCGCACATCGCTGCAATTGATGATCTGGCGTGCCCGATAAGCACGGCCATTGATGCCCTGCGTGAGCTGGAGGGGAGTCGCTCGTAATCGCTCGGCTTGCTCGTCCGAGTATCCACGCAAGACGCGCGGCTCAAAGCAACCGGCATCGTGATTGATCGTGAAAATGACGCCCCGGTCAGCATTGGTGACGCGAATGGCTTCGTCCACGGCGACTTGAAGCACAGCGTTCAGGTCCAAGCTGGTCGAAAACGCCCGGATCACCTGGACAAGCGGATCCGATGCCAGGCGGGGAATTGGCGGATGAGGGGTTGTGCTGACAGGGCGCAAAATGCCGCGCACGCCGACGATCTGCTGGCGCTTCCTGTGAGGCCGGCCCACAAACTCGACAAGCGTTTCGCTGCCGCTTTGGTGTTTGAGTCTGAGCGTCTCGCTTGCTTCAGCAACGCCGTCGCGCAGTTGCGAGAACAATGTGTCCCATACCGTGCAGGATTCGACCGTTAGAAGGCTCCTGAACGCACAGCCACTCAAATCTGTGGCGTTGCCCAGGAGAGCCGCCGCCGTGCGGTTCACCTTTACGCATCGCCCTTCAATATCAAGGAAAAGAGTGGCTTCCTCTAGGCGCAGTGGTTTGACACGGGAGGACGGGACACGCTGGGAGGCCGGTGCAGGACGCGGGGTGCGGGCAGTATGTTCCGATGCCGGGGGTTTGGTCCGGCTCAATGCAACTTCTCCTTAAACAGCCAACTCCAGTAACGCCAGGCTATCGCCACGCTAATCGCCACTCCAATCACAAGCGGGATGTGGTACAGAACAAGCGCAAACAGCGCCGAGTCAATGATATTCTTAGTCGTATTGGGCGAGAAGGCTATGCTGATGAACAATATGCGGGCCAGGATGGGAACGGCCAGAAAGCCCATGGCTGCGTAAAAGCCGCGATAGTAGCGCCTCATTTTAGTGACCTCGCCCAAACGTCGGCTGAGATTGGCGAAGATATATAGCATGTACATCACCGCGGCCAATGCGATCACACCCAAAGGAATCACGGGCATGTTTACCTCCGTCCCCCAGTCATCTCGCGGAGCAGGAACATGCCCAGCAGAATCAAGACCATCCCGCCAATCGCTACCAGCCCATCGCCGATCAGATCGCCGGTTACGTCGGCGACCATCGCATAGCGCACCCCGCCTGCCAGCATCAACAGCATGGGGGCAAGAAACATCCGGTAATGAGTCGGTCGGCTGGCCGATACCTGGTAAAAGTAAGCAATACGATAGAGTAGGAGCAGCAACACGGCTACTCCGATCCATTCGACAATGTTGAGACTGCTTGCGACCAGGTCCATAGTGATGAACGACGAATGCGTGTTGGCTGACGAGCGCGTAGCTTGGCTCTGTTTCGCGCGTTTGGCTATTTGCGCTTGTCTTTGACAAAAGCTTCGATGAACGAATCGGCCATGCGGCGCGGACTGCCGCTCATAATACCCTCACGACCCTCGAATTTGCTCCGTACCTCGATGCCGCCGGGCATAATCTCAAACTGGCGGATGTCTTTGGCATGATCGCTGCCGCGCAGTTTGAGCTCTAGC
>Ga0315268_10006101_pt1 | contig 12854 bp, 12 predicted proteins | sample C1_top_MG_FD_204535 | JGI IMG/M metagenome (GOLD analysis project Ga0315268, IMG submission 204535) | Sediment microbial communities from Yellowstone Lake, YNP, Wyoming, USA - C1_top | ecosystem: Environmental > Aquatic > Freshwater > Lake > Sediment | place: USA: Wyoming | collected 2017-08-01 | reverse complement strand
GGCCAGCGGCCCAGCTTCCCCCGGCCATCTTAAAGGGGGTTGGGAGGGGAGTTTGAGGGGAGGGCGGGGGAGCCGCTGCTCCCCCGGTCCTCCCCTCAACTATTCACCTCATTTCCTGCAGCCGCGCCGCAAAGCCGGGCAAGGCCAGGGCCTCTTGCACTTTCCCCACACCGAGCAACGCGAAGCCTTTCCCCATGACCGCCTCTTCCAGATCCGGGGCGTGTTTTAAAATCTTATCGAACACGGCCAGGGCTTCTTCGTATTCTTTGAGTTCGGTGAGGGTCGTGCCTTTGAACACCAGGGCCTCGAAGTTGGAGGGGTCCTGCTGTAAGGCCAGATTATAAAGCGTTAAGGCTTCAGCCGGACGGCCGGCATCGGTAAGCATCCGGGCCGAGTCCAGGTAAGGCTGGATCTTGTCATCCTCGACGCTCTTGCGAGTCTCAATGTAAGCGTTGATGATCTGGGCGCTGCCATCGGAAAAGGCCGGAAGCCCGTGGCCGGGCAGCAGGAAATCCACCGGGTAGGGGACCAGCCGCGCCAATGACTTGACGAGCTCGTCCATGCTGCCCAACTGCTTATCTGCGTCGGCCAGGATATTTTCGGCCATGGTGCTGGGAAAGACGGTGTCACCGGAAAAGAGGATGCGATTCTGGCGTTCGTAAAGGCAAATGTCTCCGGCGGTGTGGCCCGGGGTGGGGATTACCTCCAGGAGATGGGGGCCCACCTGGATGCGTTCGCCGCCCCGGAGCATGACCACCTTGTCGATGCGGTTGGCGGTCTCCATGATCTTCATGAAGGGCACGGAGCGGAAGTTGATGTAAGCCAAGGTATCCATGTGAGCCAGGACCTGGGGGTTGCACCAGTCGAAGAGCTCTCCCATGCCGCCCACGTGGTCGAAGTGGCAGTGGGTCAAAAAAAGCCGTTCCAGCAGCGAGATATCAAACTCCTGGCTCAGTTCGGCCAGCATCCCGTAGTAATTGCCGGCGTCGATGAGGGTGCGGCCTCCGTCCAGGACGTAAACGTTCGAGCTCATCCCCGATTCTTCCACCCACCAGATGCCCTCAAGTCTCGGGTCATATTCGCTCAGATGAATCATCAGTCCTCCTGCCAGGAAGTCATTAATGGTGAAGGCGGTTGGCGCGCCGTTCCAATGGTTCCTAACTTCGTAACGTTTTTATTAATGGGAGCGGAAAAATGATTTATTCCCCCCTCACCCTAACCCTCTTCCCCTTGGGGGAGAAGGGGATAAGGGAGGAACTCTTGTAACCCTCCCTCTCCTCCGGTGGAGGGGGAGGGCTGGGGTGAGGGGGGCCAAGCAGATTCGTTACCATATTTAAGAACTCATCTACTTAGCTCATGGCCCAGGATGTCGCCCAGGCGCCGGAGCATCTCCGGTCTCTGGGTTGGGGGAAAGCGCCATTCCACCAGGAGCAGCGCCCCTTCCTCCTCGTCCTGGCGGCCCCCCACCTGAATCCGAGGCGGTTCAGCCGGGGGCCCCAAATGATCGGCAAGGTAAGCCAGGAGGCTGTCACCGTCAAAATCCCGGCTGGTTTCAAAGGAAAGATAATCTGGGCCCAGCACCGTGTAGAACACGAGTTCATCGTGGTAAGGCCGCTCATAAGGGGGATGGGCTGACCCCTCTACGATGAGGCGCCGGGAGCGGGCTTCTTGAAGGGTGAGGTGAAATCGCCAGGCTTGGGTCAATGGGGCGCGCTTTCAGGAGTTTTCCAGGATTTTACCCAGTTTGCCGGGTGATGTCAAACCCCCGGCTTTGCGCCTTTGCGTCTTTGCGGGGGTAGCGATTTTCAGGCTTGACAGTAAGCTGGGAACTGAATAAATTAAATACTTTAAGAAAGATTTCTCAAATTTTCCTCGACTGCTTGCGAGGGTTTAAGGTAAGGGACGCAAAATGAAAATGTATTTAATGACGCCGGGTCCGACCCCGGTCGCCCCGGAAACTCTGCTGGCTATGGCCCAACCCGTTTTGCATCACCGCTCCCCCCAATTCATGGCGATCCTGGAGGAGGTGAGGCAAGGGCTTAAATATTTGTTCGAGACCGAGCAGGAAGTCCTGATGTTCTGCGCCACCGGGACCGGCGCCATGGAAGGAGCGGTGGCCAATCTGCTGTCCCCCGGAGATGAGGCCCTGGTGGTGGACGGCGGCAAGTTCGGGGAGCGCTGGACTGAGCTCTGCAACGTTTACGGAGTCAAGGCGGAGCGCCTGGCGGTGGAGTGGGGCCATGCCGTCAAGCCCAAGGACGTGGCCCGCCTGTTGGATCAGCACCCGCAGATCAAGGCGGTTCTCGTCCAGGCCAATGAGACCTCCACCGGGGTCCAGCATCCGGTCAGGGAACTGGCCGAAGTGACGAAATCCCGGCCCGGCACCATCCTGGTGGTGGACGCCATTTCCGCCCTGGGGGGCTACGAGTTGCCCATGGATGCCTGGGGTCTGGACGTCGTGGTGGCCGGCTCCCAGAAGGCCATGATGCTGCCCCCGGGGCTGGCCTTTGCCGCCCTGAGCCCCAAGGCCTGGGAGTTCGTCACGGCCGGGAAGCTTCCCAAATACTACTTCGATTTTACCAAGCAGCTCAAATCTCAGCAAAAGAACCAGACCCCATACACTTCCGCGGTCTCCCTGACCCTGGGGCTGCAGGAGGTCCTGGTCCGGATCCGCAAAGAAGGCCTTCCCAAGATTTATGCCCGCAACCGGCGGCTGTCGGCGGCAACCCAGGCGGCCATGGCGGCCATGGGGCTTAGTCTCTATGCCAAGGAAAACCCCTCGGTGGTGGTCACCGCGGTGGAGGCTCCTTCAGGCGTCGACGGTCAGAAGGTGGTGAGCCGGCTCCGGGAAAAATACGGCATCTGGATTGCCGGCGGCCAGGCCCAGGCCAAGGGAAAAATCTTCCGCATCGCCCACATGGGGTATATTGAAACCATGGATCTTCTTAATACCATTGCCGGACTGGAAATGGTGCTGAATGAATTGGGATATCAGGTGGATTTGGGCGTCGGCGTCCGGGCCGCCGAGGAAATCCTGGGCAAGGAGGCAGGGGCATGAAAGTCCTGATCAGTGATAATCTGCACCCGGACGGCATCGCCATCATGGAGCGCCACCCCAATATCGAAGTGGAAGTGCGCCCCGGCCTGAGCCCGGCAGAGCTCAAAGAGGCCATCAAGGATGCCGATGCCCTGGCCATCCGCAGCGCCACCAAGGTGACCGCGGACCTGATTGACGCCGCCCCCCGCCTGAAGGTGGTGGGCCGGGCCGGAACCGGTCTTGATAACGTGGACATCCCCGCCGCCAGTAAACGGGGCATCGTGGTGATGAATACCCCCGGGGGCAATACCATCACCACGGCGGAACACGCCGTCTCCCTGATGATGGCCCTGGCCCGGAACATTCCCCAGGCGTCGGCGTCCATGCGGGAAGGCAAATGGGAGAAGAAGAAATTCCAGGGCACCGAGCTTCTCAATAAGACCCTGGGAATCATTGGCCTGGGCCGCATCGGTTCGGTGGTGGCCGAACGGGCCCTGGGCCTGAGGATGCGGGTCATCGGCTACGACCCCTTTATTCCCCGGGAAGTGGCCGTGACCATGGGGATAGAGGCGGTCTCCCTGGACGAACTCCTGGCCCGCGCCGATTTTATCACCCTGCACACCCCCAAAACCAAGGACACTGCCAAGATTCTAAACCGCAAGGCCTTCCGGAAGATGAAGCCCGGGGTGCGGGTCATCAACTGCGCCCGGGGCGGTCTGGTGGACGAAGAGGCTTTGCTGGAGGCCCTGAAGGAGGGCCAGGTGGCCGGCGCGGCCCTGGACGTTTACGAAACCGAGCCCCCCCCGGCAGATTTCCCCCTCCTGCAGCTCCCCAATGTCATCTGCACCCCCCACCTGGGGGCTTCCACCGAAGAGGCTCAGGCCAACGTGGCAGTGGCCATCTGCGAGCAGATTCTGGAGTACCTGGTGTACGGCACCATCAAGAACGCCGTCAATGCGCCCTCGGTGAGCCAGGAGGCCCTGGCCCAGCTCAAACCCTACCTGACCCTGGCCGAGGCCCTGGGAGCCTTTCAGGCCCAGGTGGTGGAAGGGGCCATCACCTCGGTGGCGGTGGCTTATATCGGCGAGGTTTCCAAGCTGGACACCAAACCCCTGACCCACTCCCTCCTCAAAGGGCTGCTTTCCCCGGTGATGCACGATGAGGTGAACTATGTCAACGCCCCCGCCATGGCGGCCAGCCGGGGCATCCACATCAGCGAGGAGAAGGCGGCCTCGGCCGAGGATTTCTCCACCCTGATCCGGGTGACTGTCCGGGCCGGGAACGAAGAAAATATGGTAGCCGGCTCCATCTTCGGAAAATATGAGCCGCGCCTGGTGCGGATCAACAAGTTCCGTCTGGAGGCCGTCCCCGAAGGGCACATGCTGTTCATTTACAACACCGACCGGCCGGGAGTCATCGGCGCCATCGGCACCACCATCGGCCGGCATAACATCAATATCGCCCGGATGACCGTGGGCCAGGAAAAGGAACGGGGGCAAAACGTCATCCTGCTCACCACCGACACCCCTTTGACGCCGGAGTGTCTTAAGGACGTGCGGGATCTGCCCCACGTCGCCGAGGCCATTCAACTGGAGCTTTAGCGGTGAGAGGTCAGCTTTCAGCCAAAGATCCATAAGTTTTGGAGCACCTATCTTCTGGTTCCTAAGCTAGGCTTGGGAACCTCCTTCTCGCCAAGCTAAGCTTGGCAACCATTTTTCGTTCCCAAGTACAACTTGGGAACGAGTGGAAAATGATGAAAATGTCGCGTCCGCCTCAGCGGCGAATAATACGGTAGGGCGGGCCTCCGTGCCCGCCACCATTCGCATTTGGGCGCAATGACTTGGAACTTGGAACTTGGAACTTTTCGACCCCCCCGGCGGAGGAAACCATGGCCGAATCCGAAGACAAAGGCTATACGGTCAAAGATCGGCGCTACCTGCACATGAGCGAAGAGGAGAAGGCTAAAGCCATGGAGGAGGAGCAAGCCCGGAAGGCGGCCGGGGCCTCCCAGGGAACCCCCAAGGAAGAGGCTCCCAAGGCTGCCCGGGAGGTTCCCCTGCCGGAGATCACCTTCTCCGCATTTCTCCTATCCCTCAGCTCTTCAGCCTTCGCGGCCCTGGGGGATATCCCGGAGCCGGCCGCCGCCGAGACCAGGAAGAACCTCCCCCTGGCCAAGCAAACCATCGATCTCCTGGGAATGCTCCGGGAAAAGACCCGTAACAACCTCGACCCCGAAGAAGAAAGCCTGTTTGATCACCTCCTTTATGACCTCAGGATGCGCTTTCTCAAGGAGATGCGCTGAGGCCGGAAGCAGTGAATATCTCCCGTCCATGAGCCCTTTCTGGGGGCGTGGCAAGATTTTCTTGGTGGCCGCAGGCTTAGCTTGCGCCAGGGCAGGGGCTGGGGGGGACCTTGGAGGGGCTCAGTATTCTCGTGAGCGCACGCCGGGCCCCTAGTCTTTTTCCCTTCATAAAGTTCGGAGTATCCCTTTGCCACCGCCAGCCCCAAATAACTGCTTGAAATTCGCAAAAAATAGTACCAAAATCTCAAGAGCGCTTGGGGTCCTGGCCTTTCCCGGGCCCAGACTAAACTCATTGGCCATTGTTGGCCGCCCCCGAAAATGAAAATCCCCCCTCCCCCCCCTTTAGAAAAAGGGGGAAAGATTTGCAGAGCCGTTCTTTAAGTCCCCCTTTGCTAAGGGGGATTTAGGGGGATTTTTAAGTGGACTAACTTCTCCCAAAATTCTCCTCGCGCCCGGGGAAGAGGGTTGAGCCGGAGGGTTTTACGGATTTCCGGAAACGATTCACCAGGATTCCCGGGCTCCAGGCAATCAGGGGATATTGCCCGGCCAAAGTCAATCTCTATCTAAAGGTGTTGAGCAAGCGCACCGACGGCTACCACGACCTGGTCACCGTCATGCAGCCGCTCAGCCTGGCCGATGAGATGACCGTGACCTGGGGTGACGACGATATCCGGTTGGCATGTGACGACCCGGAACTGCCCCAAGGCAAAGACAATCTGGTGTGGCGGGCGGCCCTGGCCTTTGCCGGGGAAACGGGACAGAAAATCAAGGCCAGCCTCAGCTTGCGCAAAAAAATCCCGGTGGCCGCGGGCCTGGGAGGCGGCAGCAGTGACGCCGCCGGCACGCTGCTGGCCCTGAACGTCCTGGCCGGGGAACCCCTGGACAGGCCGGCGCTCCACCGGTTGGCGGGCCGCCTGGGGGCTGATGTGCCGTTCTTTTTGGAGCCCGGTCCCGCCGTGGCCCGGGGTATCGGCACCGAACTCACTCCCGTGGAGTTGCCGCCGTACTGGTATCTGCTGCTCAACCCGGGGGTGCCCATCTCCACCCACCGGGTGTATGAAAGCCTGGACCTGCCCAGGCTCATGGGCCGGGCCCCCCTGGCGGAGGCGGACTTTGATCCCGAGCGGCCGGAGGCCTGGGTGGCCAACGACCTGGAAACCATAACCCTGGGGATCTTTCCCCAAATTCGGGACCTGATTGGCCGGTTGAAAACCCTGGGAGCCGGGGCTGCCGGCATGTCCGGCAGCGGTCCCACCGTTTTCGGGCTTTTTGCGACGGCGGAGGCGGCCCGGGCTGCCGCCACCGAGGTCCGGCGCACTTTTAAAGGATGGCTGACCGTGGCCCGGGGCTTGACCGGGCGGGAAACCGATTTGGGCTGGGAGAAAGACACATGGACGATTTGAAAATCTTTACCGGCAATGCCAATCGGCCCCTGGCGGAAAAGATTTGCCAATTTTTGGGCGTGCCCCTGGGGGAAGCGCTGGTGGGGCGGTTCTCCGACGACGAGATCCGGGTGGAGTTCCGGGAAAACGTGCGGGGCAAGGACGTTTTCGTGATCCAGCCCACCAGTATTCCTTGCAATGAAACCATCATGGAATTGCTCATCATGATGGACGCCTTGAAAAGGGCCTCGGCCGGCTCCATCACCGCGGTGGTGCCTTACTACGCTTACGCCCGCCAGGATCGCAAGACCGCGCCCCGGACCCCGATATCCGCCAAACTCCTGGCCGATCTCATCACCAAGGCCGGCGCCCAACGGTTGCTGACCATGGATTTGCACACCGGGCAGATCCAGGGGTTCTTCGACATCCCGGTGGACCACCTGTTTGCCGCGCCCGTGACCCTGGAATACATCCGGAGCCGCTTCGCCGCCGATAACGTCATGGTCTCCCCGGATGCAGGCGGCGTGGAGCGAGCCCGGGCCTTTGCCAAACGCCTGGACACTTCCCTGGCCATCATTGATAAACGCCGGGATGGGCCGGCCATCCGGGGCATGACCCTCATCGGCAACGTTTGGGGCAAGGAGGCCATCATCCTGGACGATATGATCACCACCGGGGCCACCGTGACCATGGCGGCGGAATTGCTGATGCGACACGGCGCCCGGGCGGTGCACGCCTGCGTCACCCACCCGGTAATGTCCCGGAATGCTGCCAGCAATATCCAGGGCTCCTTGCTGCAAAGCCTAGTGGTGACCGACACCATCCCCCTGAGCCCCGAAGCCGCGGCCCTGGAAAAGATCAACGTGCTGTCCGTGGCCCCCCTCCTGGGTGAAGCCATCCGCCGCATCCACCACCGGGACTCGGTGAGTTCGTTGTTCGTTTAAAGGCGGTTTTCTGTTTTCTGTTTTCTGTTTTCTGTAAAGATAAAAGATAATTTCTTTTTGCCTTATACTCTCCTCTGTTTTCACTGCTCATTTTTCCTCTGTTAGCAATCAGGGTTGATTGCCAGGAATATCAGGGATACGTATCAATTATAAAGAGGCCAAACCGGGTTGCCGTGGAACTTCAGACAGGAAACGGAAAACAGAAAACAGAAAACAGAAAACCTGCGACAATGCGTCTGATCGTCGGTCTGGGCAACCCGGGGCGGGAATATGCCCAGAGCCGCCACAACCTGGGGTTTCGGGTGGTGGAGATTCTGGCGGCCCGGTGGGAACTGCCCTTAAACCGGAAAGGCTTCGACGCCCTTTGGGGCCAGGGGCAGGCCGAGGGGACCGCCGTGGTCCTGGCCCAGCCCACCACTTACATGAATCTCAGCGGCCGGGCCGTGGTGAAGCTTCTGAAGCATTGGCGCCTGACCCCCGAGAACCTGGTGGTCATCCATGACGACCTGGATGTGCCCTTCGGGCGCCTGAAAATTGTGGAGCGGGGCAGCGCCGCCGGACATCGGGGGGTGCTTTCCATCCAGTCGGTTCTGGGGACCGAGGAGTTTCTCCGGCTGAAGCTGGGGATCGGCCGGCCGGAACCCGGGGTGGACCCAGAGAAATTTGTCCTGGGCCGGTTTCATCCCGATGAAGCGGAAGAGATTAACGGCCTGGTGGCCCGGGCCGCGGCGGCGGTGGAGGTCATGCTTGGCGAGGGCCTGGCCGCAGCCCGGAATAAGTTTCATGGAACTCCAGGATAAGACCGTTCTTAAAAGTGTAGGGTGCGTTTTACGCACCAAAGATGGCGCGTGAGACGCGCCCTACATTTCATGGTTTTCCGGTGATTGCAGTTCATGTATGGTGCGCCCTGCGCACCAGATCCTGATGGTGGCGGGCACGGAAGCCCACCCCACCATACTTCGCATGATTTCCGCGTGGGCCGAAGGCCCATGATGATTGCTCTTAGGAACAAACCTTGCGCATTCTTTTCATCTCTCCCAGTCGCTTGCGCCTCATCGTGCCTCCCCTGCCCCTGGGCCTGGCTTCGGTGGTGGCCGCAGTGCAAGACGAGCACCAGGTGCTGGTCCTGGATTTTATGTTTGACCCTGACCCCATGGCCCGGTTGCCCCGGGCCGTGGCCGAGTTCCAGCCGGAAATCGTCGCACTGTCCTTAAGGAACCTGGACAACCAGGACAGCCGCAATCCCATCACCTATTTCCCGGAAGTGAGGGACCTGGTGGTCCGGCTCCGGCAACTGACGGCGGCCCCGGTGTTGGTGGGGGGCAGCGGTTTCAGCATCGCCCCCCGGCAACTGATGGAGTATTTGGGGGCTGATTTCGGCATCGTCGGCGAGGGGGAGGAAAGTTTCCGCGTCTTTCTGGCCGGTTATCAGGGCAAGGCCTGGGAACAAGTCCCGGGTTTGGTCTGGCGCCAGGGGGATATCTGGCGGCTCAATCCCCACCAGGGTCCGGCGCTGTCTCAGTTGCCACCCCCGGCGCTGGAGTGGTTCACTCCCCGGCTCTACCAGGAGGCCGAAGGCAGCGCCAAGTTGCCGGGCGTGATTCCGGTGCAAAGCCGCCGGGGTTGCCCCATGAAATGCATCTATTGCACCACGCCGCTGCTGGAGGGACGACGCACCCGGGCCTGGGAGCCGGCCCAGGTGGCCGGGTGGCTGGCGGCCTGGTATGAGAAATGGGGCTTGACGCGCTATTATTTCGTGGATAGTCTTTTTAACTATCCCACCGAGTACGCTCGCCGCTTGTGTCAGGCCATGAAAGACCTGGGGCTGCCCCTCCAGTGGAACGCCATCATCAACCCGGCCTTTCCCGATCGCGAGCTTTTCGGCCTTATCCGGGAGGCCGGCGGCACCATGGTCCAGGTGGGCAACGAGAGCGGTTCGGAACTGGTGCTGCGAAGCCTGCGGAAGGGCTTTGGGCTGGAGAAGGTGGAACTCACCCTCCGGCTTCTCAACGAAGCAGGGCTGGCCTATACCTGTTTTCTCATGCTGGGTGGGCCTGGGGAAACCCGGGAAACCGTGGAAGAAAGCGTCACCCTGCTGATGAAGTATCAGCCCCGGCTGGTGAACCTGACCGTGGGAGTGCGCATCTATCCCGATCTGCCCCTGCACCGCCTGGCCGTGGCGGAGGGGATGGTGGCCCCCGGGGATGACCTGTTATTTCCCAGGTTTTATCTGGCCCCGGCCATCAAGGATTGGATCTGGGATTATCTGGCAGGGGTGGTGGCCGAAAATCCGAACTGGATTTTTTGAGGCGGCCATTTTTCCATACCATTTGCGCCTATCCCCCTGGGGGGAAATCTCACGCCAAGACGCCAAGGCGCAAAGTTGCAAAAATTAACTAGGAAAAAGGACAACCAATGGCGTCGCAAAGAGACGATGACGACCGGGAACGTCCCAGTTGGCGGGAGATCGATCAGCGTCGGGATCGCTCCCGGCACCGCGCCCCCGGCGTAAAGAAGGAAAGCCTCCCGAAGGCCCAGGCGGAAAAGGTCCGCCAAGAGGCCCTGCGCCAGGCCGAGGCGCTATTCAAGGGCAAACGGATCCGCCCCGAGTATCAGGCGGCCTTAAAAATGCTGGAGGCTCACCACGGCACTAAGAAATTTGCGGCCACCGCCAAAAAATTTCTCGAGGAATACGGCCTGCCGGAGGAATGGGGGGCCTTGAACCGGCTCCTGGATTATCCGGGGCCCGAGGTGGTGGTAAAGGTCCTGGAGGCCATGGCGGCTCAGGCAAGCTCGAGGACCCGGGTGGAGCAACAAGGTTTCAGAGGCCGGCTGCAGATCATGGCCCTGACCAACCCCCATCTGGAAGTGCGGTGCTGGGCCGAGGAGATCCTGGCCCAGGAGTCGTCGTAAATCGCTGAGAAGCCTGCGAACAGTTCAGGTTTCCGACTCCAGCCCGGCAATCCTGCAACAATCTTTTCAGACCAGTCCGTTCATTCTATTTCACCCATCCGACATTAACAGTGGCAATGCGCCTGCAATCAGCGATGATGGGGGCGATGACACCCGCCCTCGGGTGTCCTACGCTATTTAGGCGCTGCGAGGGTGCCTACGTTACATTTAGATTGCCTAAATGAATTTCTTAGATTTTTGCAGAGGTCTCATTTTGGTAGCCGCAGGCTTTACCGTGAAAGTCGCGGTTTTTGCCATTCTGGATTTTCATTCTCCGGGGGTGACTGAAAATCGGTCATGCTCGTTTAGCCCGCGCCAACACAGGCGGGACGCCTGTGCCACCAATACCAGAAACTTTTAGGAACAGGAACTTGGGAACCAGAAAAGCATGTCCTACAAGTCTAATCGACATTAGGAAAAATCCTAGGAATAGGAATTTCCTTAAGTAGTATTGCCGACTGCAGAAACAGGTATTCCCTAACAGGAATATGGTGATTTCACTTATTGCTCAATAACTGGCGGTTTGGTAAGCTCAGCAGCGAGTTTCCAGGAGAATAGACTTTAATATTATGGACTCAAAGCCATTCAACGATGGCGTTTATTAGGGAGGTTTTTGTCGAGGTTAAGGTAATTTCTGCTCCCTTAGCACAAGGAGGTGCTGATGCGGAGGATGGCCGTAAATGATCGGGTCTTAACTTTTTCCAGGGGAGAAAAAGGCCCGCGGGTTCCCGAGTCCGGACAATTCATCACTCAGGACCCGGTCTTTCGGGGGCTTCTTAATAAGCTGCCCCTCTACGCCGCCTCGGATTTGCCGGTGCTTCTGTGCGGAGAGCCGGGCACCGGTAAGGAACTGGTGGCTGAGGCTTTGTGGGCCTTGAGCCCGCGTTGGCAGCAGCGTTTCCATCGTCTCAACTGCGCCACCCTGGTGGAGTCTCTGGCCTGCAGCGAACTTTTCGGCCACGTGCGCGGCTCCTTCACCGATGCCTGCCAGTCCCGGCCGGGCAAATTCAAACTGGCCCACGGGGGCACCCTGTTCCTGGATGAAGTGGCCGATCTGCCCCTGACCGTGCAGCCGCGGCTTCTTCGGGCGGTGGAGCAAGGGGAAATTGAACCGGTGGGCACAGATGCGCCCATCCGGGTGGACGTCCGCCTGCTGGCGGCCACCAACCAGGATCTCGCCAGCAAGGTGGCTCAAGGGCGTTTCCGCCGGGACCTGTATGACCGTCTGGCCGTCCTGGTGGTCAACCTGCCACCCTTGCGGAATCGGGGGGAGGACATCCTGGTGTTGGCTGAATACTTTTTGGACGAGAACGCCCATCGCTATGGCCGCCCTTTGGCCGGCTTCACGCCGGCGGCTCTGCGCCGCCTCCGGGAGCATTTCTGGCCGGGCAATGTGCGGGAACTGAAGAATGTCATTACCCGGGCGGTGATCCTGAGCTCCGGGCCTTACATCCGGGAACGGGATCTGACCATGCACACTGTGGTTTACTCCGGTTTTACTTTGCCGTGCCCGGAAGGGCAAATGCGGCCGGCCCGGATCCGCCTGGAAGAACTCTTCCGGGAGGAGCGGGGCAACGTCTCTGCCATGGCCCGGCGTCTGCAGGTGTGCAGCAAGACGGTGTACCGCTGGTTTCGCTCCTATCGGATCGATCTTATCCATTTGAGGGGAACGGTCTTGTGGGTGGTCTTCTTTATCGTCATTATCCTGTCCTGGGAAAACTTCAGACTAACTTGGAGTTAATTTCTGAAATGGATAGGGGCAGCTAATACCGTGAGAGGGGAGCGCAGGAGACGAATTTCTCCTGCGCTCGTTTGATGATTATTTATTATTTTTTATGTTTGGTGGGGTCGACCAATACATAGCATTGGCCGGGACCAGGGGTAGGAGGAATCGGTTCTCCTCTCGTCACCGTGACCTCAGTTATTGTGGTTGTGTTAAGGTATTGACCAGATATCTCTGCTATTTCTCCAGGCTTAAAGCATTTCTTGTTGCTCATTTCCTTTTCTCCTAATTGTTCTCCATAAATTGAGGCTGAGCAAGCCGGGTACTCAGCCTGACTTAGGAGGTTAGAATAATTTCCGCTGTTTTTTTCTCAAGCGAATGCGAAATACTTTTCCATTTTTAGGATAGACGATCTTCCCGGTCCGCCAGTGACGGAACCATCTAACGAAGATGACTATCCCCTCGTTTTTTTGTGTCAAATCATAGCTCACCTCCCTTCCGCCCCCAAAAATTG
>Ga0315268_10006100_pt1 | contig 12855 bp, 13 predicted proteins | sample C1_top_MG_FD_204535 | JGI IMG/M metagenome (GOLD analysis project Ga0315268, IMG submission 204535) | Sediment microbial communities from Yellowstone Lake, YNP, Wyoming, USA - C1_top | ecosystem: Environmental > Aquatic > Freshwater > Lake > Sediment | place: USA: Wyoming | collected 2017-08-01 | reverse complement strand
GGAGGACGTCGACCGTACCGCGCTCGTCGAGCTGTTTCGCGAGGCGTTCGGCGAACTGGGTCCTCGCGCCGTCGGCGCCACCGTGGACGGCGACGAGGCGAGCCCAGGCCTGCGGCTGTGTCTCGGCAATGAAGGCGAACAGCTCGGCGACATCCAGACCACGCACCCGGTCGAAGTCGGCGGCCCACTCGGGCTTCGTCCCCCACTTGCAGATCCGGTACCCGCCCGTCTCGACAAGCGAGGCCGTGATCGCGTCCTCGAAGCCACGCTCGTCGGGCTTCATGCGGGCGTCGGCGAGTAGTCCGCCGAATCCTCGTGAACCTGCTTCGGCTCCGGCAGGAGCCGAAAAGACCGTCCGCGCGGTGAGCGGATCGCGCTGAAATGGCGCCGGTCGAGGGTGACGATCAGGTCCGTGTCGAGCCGGTCGGCAAGAACGACGATCGAGGCATCCACGATCCCCAGTGGGAAGTCCGCGTATCGCTCGACGAGGTCGGCGATGAGGGACCAGTCCTCGGGATCCGGACCTTCGACGCCGAGCCTACCGAGGCCCCGTGCGAACGCGGCCTCGCCGCCAGGCCCGAGGCGCAACGCCGCGAAATGGGCGACCTCGGAGATCACCAGAGTCGGGACGACGAGGTCCAGGTCCCGCCGGCGAAGCACCTCGGCGCTTTGAGCGTGATCGGGATCCCTGCGGTCGAGTGACGCGAGCAGCGGCCCGGCGTCAAGGATCGCGATTGAACGCATCGCGGTAGATCTCATCCGCCCAGGTTTGCGCGAGGAACTCGTCCAAGTCGGCGGCGGTCCATGTCGAGTCGCGGCTCTCGGCGATCCCGATGAAGGGCAAGTCCCGCGGCCCCTCCTCCGACAGCCCCAGGCGCGCCTCGATCGCCTCGCGGGCGACCTGCGACACGGGCACGCGGCGGCGACGCGCCTCCCGCTCGAGGGCGGCCGCGAGATCGTCCGGCAGGCTGATCGTTGTGCGCCTCATACGTGCATACTCTCCCACGCAGCCGGGCTCGTCAAGCCTGTTCCCGCGGGCTCATGCGGCGACTCCGGGGATATCGAGCTGGCCAGTGACGGCGGCGGTGATGAGGGCCTGGCGGCGCTCGAGGAGTAGGTCGACTTGGCGACGAGCTACTGCGATGGTCGAGTCGATGTCAGCGAGTCGTCGATCCAATGCCACGACAACCTGGACTTGCTCTTCGCGTGGCGGCACGGGAACGTGGATGTCGCCAATGGTGTCCGTGTTCAGGTTCAGTTGCGTGCCGAGCTTCCCCAGGCCTCCGAACATCCCACCGCCCAGGAGTAGGTAGTACAGGTACTCAGGTTCGAGAGCCCTGAGGCCGGAGAAGTACACGAAGCCGTCGTGGATGCAGCAGGGCACTCTCGTGATGATTGGGTTGCCCACGGATGCCGCGATGCTGAGGATCAATGCACCGGGTTCAAGCTTCACGCTCTTCGAGGCCCCGATCTCGGAGAGTCGGTCCTCGGTGACTTCCAGATACCGTCCGCTTGCCGTGACATCCGAGATGCGAACCCAGCCGTACCGACCATCTGGGTCGAAGTAGGCGGGATCATCAATGGGCCGAGGCGACGCCCCGCGTCCGACGCGAGCGAGGTGGCGGAGCTGGACAAGGGACCATCCAGGTGGAAGGTCTGGCGGGGGCCAGGCGGTAAGGGGGCGCGATGCGGCAAGACCCGCTAAGCCCTGCGTCGTGAGGGTCATGACAAGGACGCGCCGCCGCTCTCGGAGCAGTTCGACGAGCCGGGCTCGCGCATCGATTGTTGCATCAATTCGGGCGGTCTCCGCGTCGAGGTAGTCGGCGATCGCCCGTTGAGCGCGCGCTGGCGGCACAGCTACGGCCAAGTTGGCGATCACTTCCACGGCGAGTCCGGGCTGCGCAGCCGCCAGACTGTATTGACCGAGGTTCATCATCTCGAGGAGCGAGGCGAGCCATCGCACGTCAACGCCGGCATTTGGCTCCACGACGATTGCATGCTCGGTCACCCAGTATCGACCGGACGCGCGGTGGATATTGCCGCAGAGCGCTCCCTGTCGGCCGATAAGCACATCAGGACCCGTCCGGTTGTAGGCGGAGGTGAACCCGCGGTGTCCATTGCCCCCGAGCACCGGGTAATCCCCTTCCTCGTAGATCTGCTCCGCCGAGATTGCGTCGCCGCTGTTCAGACGCGCCAGTCGCTTGAGGGGAACGCGTGCCCAGCCCTCATGAGAGGCCTCGTGTGCGGTCACGCCGTCACCTCGCCGAGTAGCCGCTGGATCTCCTCCTCCAGTGCCTTGATCTCCCCATCGATCTCCGCGAGCGGCCGCGGCGGCACGTAGCGGTAGAACTGGCGGGTGAGCGGGATCTCGTAGCCGATCTTCGTCTTCGCGTGATCGACCCAGGCGTCGTGGACGTATGGGAGGACCTCGGCCGCCACGTATGCATCGACGGCGGCGCGGTACGGCGGTGAGGCGAGGCGGGCTGCCGGGTCGTCGTCGAAGCCACCGGCCGGTCCTGGAAGCGGGACGTTCTCGTTGTCGCGCAGGTCGGGGTCGGGCTCGGGGTGGCCCTTTCGGTCGGTGATCACCGGGGCCTCGGGGTCGCGGACGGCGAGGGTGTCCCAGACCGCTTTCTCGATCGCCTTCGGGAGCGGGCCGAGGCGCCTGGCTACGTCCGCTCGGTCGGTCGAGGAGAACCCCGCGAGGCTGGCGAGCTGGCCGACGAGCGCCAGGCGCTCCGATTCGGTCAGCTTCGCCCAGCCGCCAGAGGCTTCGATCGCCGGCAGCGTCGCCTCGGTGACCTCCCAACGGAGGCAGAGCGGGCGCTCGACCGTGATCCGCTGGAAGCCGAATGACTCGTTCGAGAGGATCTTCACCCGCTCGTTCTCAATGAAGTCGCCGTACACGTCGGCGATCTCGCGGATCTGGTCGGGGCTGATCTCCTTGCGCTTGTTGCCGAGGCTCTTCCTCATCTTCACGAAGAGCTCGCGGGCATCGACGAGCTGGACCACGCCGCGCCGCTCGGGGCGCTTGCGGTTCGTCACGATCCAGAAATAGGTGCTGATCCCGGTGTTGTAGAAGAGCTGGTCCGGAAGGGCGACGATCCCCTCCAGCCAGTCGTTCTCGATGATCCAGCGCCGGATCTCGCTCTCTCCCGAGCCCGCGCCCCCGGTGAAGAGTGGCGAGCCGTTGAAGACGATCGCGAGGCGTCCTCCACCCTCCTCCGGCCGCTTGAGCTTGCTGATCATGTGCTGGAGGAACAGGAACGAGCCGTCGTTGATGCGCGGCAGGCCGGCGCCGAAGCGACCGACGAAGCCGAGCTTGTCATGCTCGTCCTCGATCTCGCGCTGGACCTTCTTCCACTCCACGCCGAAGGGTGGATTGGCGAGGAGGTAGTCGTAGCGGGCGCCCTTGAAGGCATCCTCGCTGAAGCTGTTGCCGAGGCGGACATTCGACGCCTTCTGGCCCTTGAGCATCATGTCGCTGCGGCAGACCGCGTAGGTCTCGGCGTTCAGCTCCTGGCCGTAGCCCTCGAGCCGCGCGCCGGGGTTCAGCTCGCGCAGGTAGTCGCCGGCGACCGAGAGCATGCCGCCGGTGCCGCAGGCGGGGTCGAGCATCGTCCGCACGATGCCGGGCGTGCGGAGCGCCTCGTCGTCCTCGATGAAGAGGAGGTCGACCATGAGGCGGATGACCTCGCGGGGCGTGAAGTGCTCGCCGGCAGTCTCGTTCGAGAGCTCGGAGAACTTGCGGACGAGCTCCTCGTAGAGGTAGCCCATCTCGATGTTGCTGACCGCGTCGGGGTGGAGGTCCACCTCGGTCACCTTGGACAGGACGAGGTAGAGGAGCTTGGCCCGGTCGAGCCGCCCGACCTGGGCGTCGAAGTCGAACTTCTCGATGACGTCGCGGGTCTCGGGGTCGAAGGCAGCGATCCAGGCCCGGAGGTTGCCGGCGACCTGGGCCGGGTCAGCGAGGATGCCCCGCAGGGTCAGGCGGCTGGTGTTGTAGACATCGATCCCGGTGATCGCCTGGAGGACCGGTCCGACGTTCTCGACCTTGCCGGAGAGCGCGGCAAGGCGGTCGAGGACCTGCTTCTTGCTTGGCTCGAGGACGCAGTCGAGGCGACGCAGCACGACGAGCGGAAGGATGACCCGACCGTACTCGGACTGCTTGTAGTCGCCGCGCAGGAGATCGGCGATCGACCAGATCAGGCCGGCGTGGTTGTTCGCCTGGCGCGCTTCGGTCATCCGGCGGCAGCTTCCTGAATGGCCTTGAGCGTCTTTCCAGTCGCGTCCTTCCACTCGGTGCGGCCGTTCGCGGAGCGACCGAGCATCACGGCCGCGGCCATCGAGGGCGAACTGAAGGTGTAGTCCTGGGCCAACCTCAGCTCGGGACCCGCGTCGACGAGGACACCGGTCGATCGGAGGGTCGTCCGAAGCTTCCGAACGTAGTCGTGGAGAGAGTTGACCTCGGTCAGGGCGGCGGTCGAACCTTCGTAGGCGACGAACCCCTCCGCGGCGTCGCGCCCTTGGGCGAGGATTCCGCGTCCGCGCAAGTGGAGACGGATAGCTGCGTCGACCTGCCTGGGCGGCGGTGCGAACGCGTCGATGCCGAGGAGCGGGTAGATGACGAGCATTTCGTCGAGGAACGTCTCCGCCTCCGCCCGGTCGTACTCGGACAAGGCGGGCGTTGTTGGCGCGTTCCCGTTCTCGAGCTTCGCGCGCTTCGCCGCGAGGCCCAGCGCGACCAGGCGTGCTTCCAAGAACCGGACGTGTGCTTTGTTGAGGTTCTCGTCCTTGCTGGTGAACGCGACCGCGCGCTCCCAGAAATCCTTGCTGCCGGGACCGGAGAAGTGCTGATTGATGCGAGATCTGAGCTCGTCAGCTTCGCCGACGTACACGCGTATCTGGCCGTCGTCGCCGAGGCCGCGAAGGACGTAGACGCCCGGGCGCCCGAAGTCGTCTCTCACCCTCACCTTCGGCCAATCGGCGCGGGCGAAGTCGAACCCGCGCCCGGTCCAGTTCGTCTTCTCGAGGATCCGCAGCCCGAGCGGGGTTCCGTCGGCCAGGAAGATCTTGATCGTCGCACCAGCCATGCGGCAACTCTACAGAGCCGCCGCGCGGTCTGAGGCAGCGTCGGGTTCGAGACGGGCATCGGGGCCCGGCCTGTTGGCACCGTCTGTGAGCGCAAGGCCCTCTATCTCGCAGACTTCGACGTCAAGATCGGCGACGAGGGAGCGCGGGTGCGCAGCGTTGGACCTGAAAGCCGTGACGAGAGAGCGGTAGTACCACAGCGTCCCCTCGCTGCCACCGTTGAACCGTTCGAGGTAGCCGACGCCGTGGACGCGGAGGTCCGCGACAATCGCGCGGGCGTTGTGGAGCTTGTCCGACGCCGAGACGAGGAGGACCGGGGCATCCTCGGTCGCAATCCGGGCGATGTACGCCTCCTTGCGCGGTCGCCAGTCGCCCTTGTTGCCGGCCTCCGCGTCGGAGCAGGCCTCAACGATCCGCGCGACCTCCGCCCCAAAGGTCGCGACAGCAGCCCGTACCTGCTCTGCCGGCTCGACGTCCTCGATCGCGTCGTGGAGAAGCGCGGCGATGGCCTCGTCCTCGGTCGCGCCGTGCTCGAGCGCGATGGCGCATGTGCCCAGCAGGTGGGAGATGTACGGGATCTCGGTCCCCTTCCGGAGCTGCCCGGCATGCATCCGGGCGGCCACGTCGAGGGCCCGGAGGAACCGCTCCGAGTAGCGCCCCGCCGAGCGCGGCGGCTCGGGGATGCCGGCCCGGATTGCCGGCTGGATCGTGGCCGGCGCGAGAGGGAGGCGTAGGTCAAGGACGAGCGGCATGTGGTCGCTCTCACCGAGCCACCCGTCGGGGGCCCCGATGTCGAACCGTGCCACCGCACCCAGCCACGCCTCGGGGAGGAACGCGTGGTCGATGAGGTAGGGCGCCTCGAGCTTTCGGCGCCAGTAGATGGTGGCACCGGTCTCGGCACCGTGGCGCTCGCCCGTGCGGGCGTGGTACAGCGAGACGTACCCCTTCGCCCCAAGTTCCTCGAGCGTCCCCGCGAAGGCGGGGTACGAGGGGCGGTCCCAGCGGACGTTGTCGTTGAAGTCGCCGATGACCACGGCACGGCCCTGGCCGAGGAACGCCGCGTAGTGGTCGAGCGCCCGGCGGGTCCGCCACTTCGGCTGGCCCTCCCCGCCCCGCTGGTTCATCGCCCAGACCGCGAGGACGTCGATGCCGAGCGCGTCGAGGCGGACGGGCAGGAACCATTCGCGGGTCTTGTCCCAGGACATGTCGAGGCTCGCGCCGAGCTCGGGCCGGGCGAAGACGCCGAGGCCCTTTGTCGGGTAGGTGCCGGTCCAGCCGACCAGGACGAGGCCGGGCACCTCGGCGTCTCTGGCGCACTCGGAGACGATCGCCACGTCGGGCGCGAGCGCGGCGAGGTGCTCCGCCTTCCTGCCCCGCAAGCCCCCGTTGCAGTTCCAGCCGACGATGCGCAGGGTCGAGGGGGTCGGCGACGTGGCGTTCAGGGGAGACCTCCGGTCGGTTGTCGCGAGGGGCGCGTTCGGTTCGCGCGTGAGCGTCACAGGTCCAGCGGCCGCCACGCCAGGCGGTCGCGCCAGCCGACCGCCGACCGCCGACCGCCGACCGCCGACCGCCGACCGCCGACAGGTGCCATCATCGGGCACGTCTCGCGTCGAAGTCACGCGTACGCGCTCAGTGGCAGACATCGCGGCGACCCTTGACCCTGCGGCCACCAGCCGCCCGAAGGTCCGCTGCGAGGTGCCGGGCGACGCGCTCGTCGAAGCGGGCACGCAGGCTCGTGCCGTCGTTCCGCTCGGCGGTCGCGAGAAGCTCGGCAGGCAGGCAGGCCGAGGCCATCTGGAACTCGAGGCCGATGGCCCGGCCGTCCGCCCGGCTGAAGTCGAGCGCAACGGCGCCCTGGAAGTCGCGGTCGTTCTCAAGCAGAAGCGTCGGCCCGAGGAGCTCGCCTAGCCGGACCGGGCGCAACGCGAGGTAGGCGACGTACGTCGTCGCATCGTACGTGAGGCGCATGGAACCCTCCGCAATCGCCCCCGACACGGGGGCTCGATCGGCGGAGGCGCTCAGGGTGCGGGGTCCGTCTCGGTCATCACGGGGCCATCGTCGGGCTTCTGCGTGACAGCTCGCATGGCACAGGTTGTCGCAAGTTGCACAAGTCGTCGCAATTGCCGGCGCCGGACGGATCCCAGCCGGCCGCGTCGTCGCGAGTGACGCCGGCCACGCCTCAACGCGGCATCGCCGGCTCCCCGGTCGTCCGGCTCGGGCGGACAGGGGTGCGGGCCGGCGCTGCGCCGAATGCCAGGCGCTCGGGGCGCAGGGTGTCACAGAAAACACACTACAGATCACACAGGGTGCCAGCAATGCGCTCCCGCAAACACAGCCTCGACAGCTGAGGCGGAAGGGACTGGTAGTCGATGGACGACTTCGAACGGTTCTCTCTCCAGCAGCTCCAGGTCTTCGCGCTCCTCGCGTCGCGGTCGGCCTCCCGGCTCCGGAGGCTCGACCGCGAGTTCCCGAGCGATGCGTTCGTGATCACCGAGGAGCGGGCGCACCTCCACGAGTGCCTCGACCGGATCGAGGAGATCCGGGCGGTCGGAGACGGCCTGGACGTCTTCGCGGCCGCCCTCGGGATCCCGCTCGCCGACGACACGACGCTCGACCTCGAGGGGCGGCTCAGGTCCGCCGTGCGGATGCCCCGGCCAGCCGACGCCGCCACTCGAACTGGGAGGCGCTTCGATGCCTGAGCAGCTCAACCTCTCGGAGCGGTACGCCCGCCTGAAGCCGCACTGCGTCCATGGTCCGCTTCGAAAAGACTGCCTGGCCTGCCGGCGCGACGCGCTCCGGGGCCGCGTCTTCCGGCGGCGATCTCGATGGGAAGGCCCGGACTGACCGTGGTCCAGGCCAGCGGCCCCGTGCTCCCGGGGCCGCTGGCCTGCACGGCCGCCTCGTCTCGGGGCCGTGTCGGAACCGTTTCGCACCAGCAAGCGAAGACGTCATCCTCGACGTCGAGGGCCCTCTCGCGTGGTTCCGAACTCGCGCTCGAGACGATCTGCTTCCTTGACCTGCCCTGATCGGCGCAAGGCGTCGAGGGCCGACTCGGCAAGCTTCCCCAGCCTCGCGGTCTCCTTGCGGAGCTCCGCGAGCTCGCTCCTGAGCTCGAAGGGGTCGGTTCCACACCACTCGCGGAGGACCGCCCGACCCGGCTTCCCGTGTTCCTCGTCTGACCGCGCGCAGATCTCCGGCGAGACCTCCCAGGCTTCACTCTTCCCTCGCTTGGGGTAGTACCGGCCGAACACAGCTTCCTATCGGGCGTCGGCCTCCTCGTGCTCGACGTACCGCAGGATCGTGTGCGGATCCCGTTCGGCCGCCCTCCTGGCCACCCTGAGCGTGATCGGCCACGAGGCGACGAGATCCCCTTCTTCTTCGAAGGAGACCGCGTCCGCGCGCAGCTCGGTGGGATCGAGGTCGAGAGAGGCGAAGAGGCCGTCGACAGCGTGGATCCTGATGACGCCGCGCTCGGCGTTGTAGCCGAGCGTCGCGAGCCCGGCGTCGATGAGCTTGTCGAAGATGATGCTTGCCGCCGACTCACCGGTGCGGCGTAGTCCGGTGACGCGCTCACGACGGCCTCCCAACGGCGCTCCCGCGCGATGAACGCGTCAACGTCCTGCCATGGGGCCTTGAGGCGGGCCGGCGGCACCCAGTCCTCGCGGCCTTCGAACTCGTCATCGACGAAACGGACCCGAACGCGCCGAGGCGTCTTCACGCCAAGTCGGACAACGACGACCTTCACGAGCGGGTCCTGGTGGCGCGCGCGATAGGCCCATGGTTCGCCGATCGCGGGTTCGGCAGGAGCGCTCACCTCCGACGTACTCCCAGGCTACAGATGGGCTGACCCTCGTGACACGAGACGTGCCGGGCGTTGCCGCCGCAGCCTATCTCGCGACTCCGAGCTCTGCGACCACTGCGCTGGCGCGGCCGGAAGTCCGGGCACGGCCTTCCATCCCGACGCAGACCGCCCGCCTGCGGATGGGCCGGGGGCGTCCTCGCGCCCGAGGTGGTGGAGCTCTTCGGTTCGAGGCGCGCCCGGAGCGCTGGCGCACCACGTGGGGGCAACAATCGGGTACTTCTGTGCCGTGGAACCTGGCAGGCTGTCCTCGGCGGACTTGATCCTTCGCATCTCATCAAATAGCATGCTGGTATGTCATTTGACGAGATGCCGGGCCCCGTCCTCGGTCACCTTACCGTAGCTCAGGCCGCCGAGCGCCTGTCGGTTGGTGCGCCTCGCGTACTGCGACTCATCGCCAGCGGCGAACTCCCCGCCATCAAGGTTGGGCGCCAATGGCTCATCCCGGCGGCAGCAGTCGACCTGCGGCGAGTCGTCCAACCCGATCGAGGGAGGCGGTTCTCGCCGGCGACTGCGTGGGGCCTGCTGTTCATGGCCGCTGGCAATGAAGCTCCGTGGCTGACGCCGCAGGAGCGATGGCGCCTTCGAAAGTACCTCGCGTCATCGGCGGTCTCGCACATGAGAAGTCGACTCTCCGCGCGGGGTCGCGCACGCTTCTTTCATGCGCATCCCGGGTTGCTCCCGGCCCTCCGGGAAGACTGCGTCCTGATGCTGACTGGAGCCACTGCTGCGTCCGAACTTCGCCTTGGACTGATCGGTGGCGGTGACCGAGTGGACGCCTACGTGGACGCCGATCACCTCGAGGCCGTTGTCCGGCGCCATCACCTTCGACCGAGCAGGGAGGCCAACGTCACCCTGCGGGTCGTGCCTTCGTTTGGCTGGGCATGGCCGCCAGCGAGGGTGGCGCCCATCCCGGCGATCGCGCTCGACCTGCTCGACGACCCAGAACCTCGTGCCCAGCAAGTCGGTGACAAGCTCCTCAGCGGGATCAGCGCGTGAGCGAACCGATCCGGATCACGCCGATCAGCGACGAGGAAGCCGCCCTTTGGCGCCTGGTGCGTGAGGTGACCGGGCTGCTCGACGGACTGCCCTGGGTCCTCATCGGCGGCCTCATGGTCCGGATCCTCGAGGCCGAGCACGGCGTTGCGACCACGTGGACGACCGGTGATCTCGACACCGTGCTTGACGTCCGAGCCGTCTCCGGGGCCATCCGGAAAGCCGCGGCACGCCTCGAGGAAGCCGACTTCACTCCGGAACGCCACGACGAGAACCTGACCTACCGCTTCATCCGCGGCTCCGACGTCGTTGATGTCCTTGCTCCGGACCATCTCGGCGGGCGAGCGGACATCACCACCGTGCCTCCCGACGAGACCCTCGAAGCGGTCGGCAGCCGACAGGCGATCAATCGTCGGCGGATCGTGAAGATCGACGATGGAGACGGGCCTATCACGCTCCCACTACCGTCACTCCTCGGGGCGATCATCATGAAGGCCCGGGTCGTCTCCAATACGGCCGGTCGCAAGAGCCAGCCCAAGCACCAACGCGACCTGGCCCGGCTGCTGGCGCTTGTCCCTGATCCTGCGGCGCTCCACGGCGAGATGAGAAGGAAGGAGCACGCCTATCTGCGGGAGCGCAGCGAACTGCTCGATGCGGGCCATCGGGCGTGGACCAATGTGGCGAACGCCGAGAACGGCATCATCGCCCTCGAGGTACTCGCCGAGCCAAACCTGACGACGTAGGTGCCGCCGGAATCGGCCGAGCTCACCAGCCTTCGGCCCTGGCATCCTCGCCTGATCGATCACGAGGCACGGGCGTAGACCACCTTCCCCTCGCGCAGTGCGGCCTCCAGGGCGAGCCCGACGATCCGCCCGCGCCGCCTGATCTCCCGGAGGTCGGTGACGACGAAGTCGACCGGCGCCGGGATGTCGGCGATCGCCAGTCGGAGCGCCACCGCCGTCGACCGACGATCCGCCTGCTCGCGGAAGATCACCAGCAGGTCGATGTCGCTGTCCGGCCCCACCTGTCCGCTCGCGAGCGAGCCAAAGAGCACGACCCGCTCGGGATCGAAACGCTCCGCCACGCGCGCGACGATGACCGGCACCCACTCGGCGAGCGTCCGGCCGGCATACAGAAAAGCTTCGCGCTGAGCGAGCTCGACCATGTGCAGCATCTTCGCGCCTGACGCTCCCGCCTGTCGAGTCGGCGGGTGCTCCCGATCGGTGCTGATCTCCCCGCCGTCCAATGATCGGGCGAGGCCCACGTTGATTCGCAGGTTCCATCGCGTGACGATCGGGCTACGGGCCTCCGCGGACGGGTCGAGCAGGCTCACGCCGAGCGCTCGACACCGTCCGCGCGCTCCACCAGCGAGATCCAGCCGAGCGCGACCGACAAGTCGAGCAGGATCAGCATTGGACCCGCATCGGACGCATGTCGACCCTGATGGACATTCTCCCACTCATCGGATAATGTTGACCGTGGTCGACATCTCACTCAAACGCCATTGATGTCGGTCATGACAGACATGTCGGAGGTGCCATCGTGCGCGAGGTCTACGACCTGGCAGGTCTCGGTCGTTCGATCCGCGCCCTGCGGCGCGCGAAGGGTTGGACACAGGTCGAGCTTGCCGCGTGGCTCGGCGTCAACCGCCAGACAGTGATCGCACTCGAGCGGGGCGGCCCGGTCAGCGTGTCCGTCGCCGTGAAAGCCGTCTCCCTGCTCGGAGGCAAGCTCATCGTGGCACCCAAGGACTCGATCATCTCCGAGGGCGAGAGGCGCTCGTGAGCGACACGCTCGCCGTCTGGCTCCGCGCCGAACACGTCGGTGACCTGGTCCGCGATCGACGGATCCTCACCTTCCATCGCCGCCCGGGGACCGCGCGCCTGACGGTCGCCCAGGCGGAGGACGACGGACCCGCCTGGTCGCCAGCGTTCACACGCGCGTGGTTCGACGGGCTGCTGCCCGAGGAAGAGCGCCGGAGCGCGGCGGAGGGCGAACACGGCGTCGACCGGGGCGACACGTTCGGCCTGCTCGCGGCGATCGGCTGGGAGTGCGCGGGCGCGGTGTCCGTGCTGCCCGAGGGGCGGTTGCCGGCATCTGGCTGGTACCAGGCACTCGCCGACGACGAGGTGTGGGCCCGCCTCGATGCCCTTCCCCGCCGGGTTGCGCAGATTGACCACCAGGTCCGCCTCTCGCTCGGCGGCGCCCAGGACAAGCTCCTGCTCGCCCGCCTTGAAGGTCGCTGGCAACTCCCACTCGACGGCGCGATCAGCACGCACATCCTCAAGCCCGAGCCGGTCCGCTTCCCGGGGCTTGCCGTCGCCGAGGGTTGGACGCTCCGCGCTGCCGCTGGCGTGACTCGGGCCGCGACGGCCGAACTGCTCTCGGCGCCAGGTCATCGCGCGACGCTCATCGTTGAGCGCTACGACCGGGAGGTCCGCGGCGGCGCGATCGCGAGGACGCACCAGGAGGACCTCTGCCAGGTGCTGGGTCTGGCTCCGGCCGCGAAGTACCCACGGGACCAGGGGCCACGGGACGCCTCGCTCCGGCGGCTCGCGGATGTCCTCGTCGCCCGCGCAACGGACGCGCCCGCCGAGCTCGTCCGCCTTCTCGAACAGGTCGTGGTAACGGTCGCGCTCGCCAACACGGACGCGCACGCGAAGAACCTCTCGCTCGTGCACGTCGGCCCGAACACGGTCGCCCTCGCGCCGCTCTACGACATCGCGCCCACGCTCTTCTTCCTGCCGACGCAGCGCCAGGCCGCGCTGCCGGTCGGGCGCAGATGGCGGATCGATGAGATCACGCGCCGGCACCTGCTGGAGGAGGCCCGTTCGTGGAGCGTGCCCGAACCGATCGCCCGGGCGACGATCACCTCTGCCCTCGAGCGGCTCGAGAGCGGGATGCGCGAG
>Ga0315268_10006099_pt1 | contig 12857 bp, 10 predicted proteins | sample C1_top_MG_FD_204535 | JGI IMG/M metagenome (GOLD analysis project Ga0315268, IMG submission 204535) | Sediment microbial communities from Yellowstone Lake, YNP, Wyoming, USA - C1_top | ecosystem: Environmental > Aquatic > Freshwater > Lake > Sediment | place: USA: Wyoming | collected 2017-08-01 | reverse complement strand
TTCGGCGTGCCCACCCTCCTCTTCTCCGGCGGCGAGCCGCTGATGCGAGAGGATGTCTTCCAGCTGGCTGCCCACGCCGCTGCCCGGGGCATCCGCACCGTGCTCTCTACCAACGGCACCCTCGTCACCTCCGATGTCGCCGGCCGCATCCGCGATGCCGGCTTCTCCTACGTCGGGGTGAGCATCGACGGCCTGGAGGAGGCCCACGACCGCATCCGGGGCAAGAAGGGCGCCTTCCGCCAGGCGCTGGCGGGCGTTCGCTATTGCCGCGACACCGGTATCCGCACCGGCCTGCGCCTCACGGTCCACGCACTCAACGTCCGCGAGCTGCCGGCCATTTTCGACCTGCTGGAGGATGAGGGCATCGATCGCCTCTGCGTCTATCACCTGGCCTACGCCGGCCGCGGCGACAAGATGCGCCGTTTCGACCTAGAACCCCACGAGACGCGGGCGGCGGTGGACTGCATCTTCGATCGCTCCCAGGAGATGCACCGGCGGGGCGTCGACAAGGACATCCTCACGGTGGACAACCACGCCGACAACGTCTACCTCTACCTGCGCATCCTGCGCGAGCAGCCGGAGCAGGCGGAGGAGGTCTATCGCCTGCTGAGCTGGAACGGCGGCAACCAGTCGGGTATCGCCGTCTCCTGCATCGACCCCCTCGGTCAGCTTCACGTCGACCAGTTCTCCTGGCACCATTCCCTCGGCGACGTCCGTCGCCGTGCGTTCAGCGAAATCTGGAGCGACACGACCGACCCAGTGATGCGAGTGCTGAAGGACCGCAAGCCGCACCTCCAGGGGCGCTGCCGCGTCTGCCGCTGGCTCGACATCTGCAACGGCAACCTGCGCGTCCGGGCCGAACGCTACTTCGGCGAATTCCTGGCGCCGGACCCCGCCTGCTACCTGACGGACGAGGAGATCGGCGTGCGATTGGGCACGCCCGAAGCCGCGGAGGCGGCCCGCTGGCCGGTGCCCGTCCAGGACGACAGGCGCACCGCCGCCACCGCTCACCGGAGCACTGAGGCATGACAGGCGCTAGATCTCTCCGCGGATTGAAATCCGCGGCTTGCACGGAAGCTGCGGGTTTCAACCCGCAGAGATCAAGCACCGCAGACGCGCTGGCGGCCATCGACCGGCGGTTGCTGGACGCCCTCCAGCGCGACTTCCCACTGACCTCCCGCCCCTTCGCCGCCATCGCCCAGCGGTTGAGCCTCTCGGAGGACGACGTCATCGCCCGCGTGCGCAGGCTGAACGACGACGGTTTCATCCGCCAGATCTGGGCCATCTTTGATACGCGGGCCCTCGGCTACCGCAGCACCCTGGTGGCGATGCGGGTGCCGCCAGAGCGGGTCGACCAGGCGGCGGCGGTCATCAGTGGCCACCCGGGCGTCAGCCACAATTACCGCCGAGACCATACCTGGAACCTGTGGTTCACGCTGGCTGTGCCTCCGGACGACGACCTGGACGAAACGGCGGCCCATCTCGCCCGGGAGGCCGGCGGCTATCCCTATCGCTCGCTGCCGGCCCTGCGCACGTTCAAGATCGGTGTGCGTTTGGCCCTAAGCGACGAGGGTGCGGCCTCGAGGGCTGAGGGGCTGACGGCAACCTCGCCGCCACACCCCCTCAGCCCCCGCGATCGCGCGTTCGTGCGCGCCCTCCAGGGCGACATCGAGATCGTCGCCCAGCCCTTCGGGGCTGCGGCCGGGCGCCTGGGTGTGAGCCAGGAGGAGATCTTCGTCTGGCTGCGGCAGGCGGCGGCCGCCGGCTGGCTGCGACGCTTCGCCGCCATCCTCAACCACCGTCGAGCCGGATATGGCGCTAACGGGATGGTTGTGTGGCGGGTGCCGCCGCAGCGCCTGGAGGACGTGGCAGTGGTGGCCTCGTCGTTCGTGCAGGTGAGCCACTGCTATGAACGCCCTACTTTCCCCGACTGGCCCTACTCTCTCTTCACCATGATCCACGCCCGCAGCGAAGAGGAGTGCCGCGCTATCGCCGAGGACATATCGTGCCGGACAGGCATCGCCGACTACACCATTCTCTTCAGCACCCGCGAGTACAAGAAGGAGCGGGTGAGGTACTTCGTATAGAAACGCCCAATGGAGTGCAAGACCTCGGACCAACTCTTCGCTGAGGCGCAGCGCTACATGCCCGGTGGCGTGAACAGCCCCGTGCGGGCCTTTCGTGCGGTCGGCGGCGAGCCTCTGTTCATCGCCCGCGGCGAGGGCCCCTACCTTTACGACGTCGACGGGCGACGCTACATCGACTACGTCCTGTCCTGGGGGCCGCTCATCCTGGGCCACGCCCACCCGCAGGTCGTGAACGCCCTGATCGAGGCGGTCCAGCGAGGCACCAGCTACGGCGCCCCCACAGAGTTGGAGACGCAGCTGGCCCGGCTGGTGGTGGAGGCGGTGCCCTCCATCGACATGGTGCGCTTCGTCAATTCCGGCACCGAGGCCACCATGAGCGCCTTGCGTCTGGCCCGCGCTTACACCGGCCGCGACAAGATCATCAAGTTCGATGGCTGCTATCACGGCCACGCCGACTCTCTTCTGGTGCGGGCCGGCTCGGGTGTGGCCACCCTGGGCCTGCCCGATAGCCCCGGTGTGCCGCAAGGCGCCGCCGAGGACACGCTGGTTGCCTCCTACAACGACCTGGACAGCCTGCGGCGGCTGTTCGAAGCGAACCGGGGCCAGATCGCGGCGGTCATCGTGGAGCCGGTGGCCGCCAACTTCGGGGTCATCCCGCCGCGGCCCGGCTTCCTGGAGGGCCTCCGCCAGCTCGCACGCCGGGACAGCGCCCTTCTCATCTTCGACGAGGTGATAACCGGCTTCCGGTTGGCCTACGGCGGGGCGCAGGCCCTGTACGGTGTGCTACCCGACCTGACCTGCCTGGGCAAGGTCATCGGTGGCGGCCTGCCGGTGGGCGCCTACGGCGGTCGTCGCGAAGTGATGGAGATGGTCGCGCCCCTAGGTCCCGTCTATCAGGCCGGGACACTGGCCGGCAACCCCCTGGCCATGACGGCCGGGATAGAGACCCTGCGCGAGCTGGCTCGCCCCGGTGTCTACGAAACGCTGGAGCAGCGCTCGGCGTCCCTGGCGGAAGGCATCGGCGCCGGCGCCGGGGCGGCTGGCGTGCCCGTGTGCCAGACGCGAGTGGGCTCCCTGTTCTGCACCTTCTTCACTGACCGGCCGGTGAGCGACGTTGCCTCCGCCCGCAGTTCCGACACCGCACGCTACGCCCGCTTCTTCCGGTCGATGCTGGCCAAAGGCGTTTACCTGGCGCCATCGCAGTTCGAAGCGGCCTTTATCTCCCTGGCCCACGGTGAAAGAGAGATCGAGCAGACCATAGGCGCGGCAGAAGCGGCCCTGGCCGACATCACCTCGTAGAACGCTGGGGCTGGGCGCAGGCTACGGGAGGAGCGGCTACAGTTGCGAGCACCCCTGCCGTTACCAAGCCGTCGTGGCCAACGCGTGGTCGGCGGTCGTCACTTCGTCAAGAGCACGCAGCAGCTGTGCGTCCTGACTGGTCTGGAGTTGAGCCGACGTCATCTGGGCCTCGTCCTCGGGCGTTAGAGGAATTGCGCCCGCCGGTAGCGCCACCGACACCTCAGGGACGATGCCATGGTGCCAGATCTGTCGGCCGTTGGGGGTCAGCCATTCCGCTGTCCCTAGCAGAAGCGCTGATCCGTCACTCAGCTGGTAGGTGGAGAGGACGGTGCCCGTGCCGAAGGTGGTCTCTCCCACCAGCTGAGCACGCTGATGATCCTGGAGCGCCCCCGCCACAATCTCCGCGGCGCTGGCCGTTCCCTCGTTCACCAGGACAACCAGTGGCACGTCGACAGCGACCCCGCCTGGCTTCACCGGAAAGCTGGTGCGGCGGCCCTGGGAATCTTGCTCTAGGAGAACATCCCCTTCCTTCAGAAACTGGCTCGCGACCCCAACCGCTTCGTCACGCAGCCCGCCTGGATCATTTCTAAGGTCAAGGATGGCGGCGGTCGCCCCTTTGGCTTGGGCGTCCTCGACCGCGGCCACAAGCTCGTCGGTGGCGTGTTCGCCGAGTTGGTGAACGAGCAAGTGCGCAACTGAAGTGCCCGGCAGCAACGCCCAGGAGACATTGGGCACTGTGATCTTGGCCCGGACAATAGGAACATCCACCGATGTTGTCTCGCCTTTGTGGACGACTGTTAGGGTGACCGTGGTGCCCGCCGGCCCGCGTACCAGGCTGAGTACTTGCTCGAGGGTCAATCCGGCGGTGTCCTGGCCATCGACGCGCTGTATCACGTCTCCCGGTCGCAGACCGGCTTGCTGGGCCGGCGATCCAGGAATAGGCGCGACGATTGTCGGCTGCCCATTTCGCATCGTGACCTCCGCCCCTATCCCCTCCAGCTTGCCGGCCAGAAGGTCTTGCTCCTCACGTAACGCGTCAGGCGAGAGAAACCGGGTGTGGCCTACGTCACCCAGCGTGTCTAGGGCGGCTTGAACTGCGGCGTAGGCCATGCGCGTCGAGTCAACGGCCGAGCGATCGACGTAGTGATCCTGCACGAGGTTCCAGGCCTCAACAAACGTTCCGAAACCGTGGTCGGCGCTGGGTGATTCGCACACGTTCGCACCTGGTAGCGCGCCGGAGCGTTCCAGCCCGACGCCGAGGCCAAATCCGGCGCCCATGATCACCAGCGCGGCAAGCAACGCGCGAAGAACGCTTTGCCCGGGCTTGCGCCCTCCAGTCATGACAGAGATTCCCATAGCCGAGACCCCCAAAGTGCCCTGAGAAGACGCCGATCCGACCGAAGAATCTTAGCCGAAAGGAGGGAGAAATGCCACACATCTGCCGAAAGGATCCCCCACCCCACGCCTCCCCGAGACCAGCCCTTACTCACTTCATCGGATCTTAATGTCCTTTTGACGCCCCCTTCATGCGGCCGGTGCGCGAGGGTGACAATCTTGAGATGTAAGCCTCCCCGAGTGGAGCTGGGGGCGACCAGGCGGAAGGCTGAGGAGAGCGAAGGTGAAGGTCGCCCCCGGCTCCAAGGCAGGAGCCAAGTGAAAGGACTGAAGGGCCAATGGATATGAGAGTCGCCAGACGAGAGGAGGAGTCGATGAGTGCCACCGCGCCACGCCGAAAGGCTCCGGTGCTGGGAGGGTTCCGCCTCGGCCGTCTGGCCGGGATCGACGTCCTAGTGCACTGGAGCTGGTTCCTGATCTTCTTCCTCCTGACTTGGACCCTGGCACAGGGTTTGTTCCTGAATCGCTATCCACATTGGTCAGCGGCCACGGCCTGGCTGGCTGGCGGCCTCACCAGTTTGCTGCTCTTCGGCTCGGTGCTGCTGCACGAGTGGGCTCATGCCATGATGGCCCGCCGCCACGGCATAGGGGTGAGGAGCATAACGCTGTTCATTTTCGGAGGCGTATCTAGCCTGACAGAAGAACCCAAGCGTCCCGGAGAAGAGTTCCTCATCGCCGGCGTTGGGCCGGCCACCAGCTTCCTGTTGGCCGGCTTATTCGGGCTTGCCGGGCTGCTGTTTCGTAGCACGGCCATCGGCACCGCCTCTTTCTACCTCGCGTTTATCAACGTCCTCCTTGGTGCATTCAACCTGCTGCCGGGCTTTCCCCTCGACGGAGGCCGTCTACTCAGGGCGATAGCGTGGGCGCGCAAGGGTAGCTTGCCGCAGGCGACGCGTATGGCGGCCATGACAGGGATAGGTCTGGCCTTCGTCCTCATGGCGGGCGGCGTGGCAGCCTTCGTCCTGGGCGCCTTCCTGACCGGCATCTGGTTCGTCGTCATCGGCTGGTTCCTGCGTTCCCAGGCAGAAGCCGTCCTTGGGCGCGTGTCGACCAGCGAGGCATTGAGGGGCCTACCCGTCAGCGCGGCGATGAGGCGCGACTTCCACCCCGTGCGGCCTGAACTTAGCCTGTCGTCTCTACTGGATGATTACGTGCTGCTCTACCACGATCGCTGCTACCCCGTGATGTCGAACGGCTGGCTCATGGGGCTGATCTGCCCAGAAGACCTCCAGAAGTTTCCCCGCAGCGAATGGCACGAACGGAGCGTCTCCGAGGCCATGACCCCATTGGAGCGCCTGCAGGTCGTTCAGCCCTCAGATGGCTTGGCGAAGGCGGCCGAACTGATGGCTTCGGCTGATGTGCACCAGCTCCCGGTAATGGAGGACGGCCGCTTCGTCGGCTTCGTCACCCCTTCAGACACTATGAGGCTGGCGCAGATTCGCAAAGAGCTGGGTGCGACCGGAAAGACGGAACATGAGGACAGGGAAGCGGAGGCGGTGGGACATGGGAAGATGGCACGATGAGCGAGGCTTTGCCTCGGTGGCGCAAGCCCTCACGACGAGGCAACGGAATGCCAATGGCGGGCAGCCGGAGATCGGCGACTTCGGAAAGGTGACAGGCAAACCCACGCTGAGGGTCGCGCTGGTAGATGTGGATCTGGGACATCGAAGGGTCCTCCAGCACGTGTATCTCGCTGCCGGGTTCTCACCTCTCTTGCAGACCTGCAACAACTTGTCCGCTGACCGGCTGAGTCAGCTGGGCGATCTCGTTGTAGTCGAATGCGACCTCGGCTTCGCGGCCTTTCACCTGGCCGAACGAGTGCGACGGGCTCGGGCGTGCCCCGTGGGTGTCCTGCTCAACTGGTGGTCTGACCTGGAGTGGGAGGCGCATCAAGCCGCCGATTTCGTGCTGCACGTTCCCCTGACGCTCGCCGAAGTTCGCGAAGTGCTCTCCTCCACGATCTGGGCCTGGACAGACGCGATCGTCGCCGCGGTTGCGACTGGCGAGGAAATTGTTGCCGAGCAGGCGGAGGCCAGCCACCGAGTCCCGCTGTCACAACCCCTTCAGATCAGCTTGGCCGGGCCGGCGGGGCCTTAATCATCGGACCGCCGACTGTGTCCGGCGGCTCCCAGCGATCCTGCCTCTCGCCGAAAGGCGGAGCCCGTTACCGCATCCCGAACGAAGGTCACGGGCAATTTCTGGCCAGAGAGTGGTCGTGGAGCAGAGGCCAATGCTGGGCTTAGACCTGTTCATCGTCGGCATCTTCACGGCGGCCGTCGGTGCGGGGTTGATCGGCTCCCTCGTCGGCCTGGGCGGCGGCATCTTCATCGTGCCGCTGCTGACGATTGGATTCGGCGTCGACATTCGCCTGGCCATCGGCGCCAGCATCGTTTCGGTCATCGCCACTTCCAGTGGTGCGGCGGCGGCCTATGTGCGCGACCATCTGACTAACATTCGAGTTGGGATGCTGCTCGAGCTGGCCACAACCACCGGCGCCGTGACCGGCGCCTACGTAGCAGGGTTGGTCAACGCCCGAGTTCTCTTCTATCTCTTCGGCGCCATCCTTCTCCTTTCAGTCTTGCCCTTGGTGAAGAAGCTCGGCGAAGACCTGCCGCGTGGCGTCAAGGACGATGCGATCGCCGTCCGCCTGCGGCTGGCCAGCGGCTATCCGGACCAGTCGCTGGGCCGTTGGGTCACATACGGAGTCACAGGCGTGCCGCCGGGCATGGGAATGATGTACGTCGCCGGAGTGGTCTCTGGGTTGCTGGGAATAGGCTCCGGAGCACTCAAGGTGCTGGCAATGGACACCGCCATGCGGCTGCCGATGAAGGTGTCATCGGCCACCAGCAACTTCATGATCGGCGTCACTGCGGCAGCCAGCGCCGGAATCTACTTCTGGCGGGGTGACGTAGTCCCGCTTATCGCTGCGCCGGTCGCCCTCGGCGTGCTCGTGGGCGCGACCCTGGGTGCCCGCCTGCTGGTGCGCTTCAACAATACCACCGTGCGCCTGATCTTCTTGCCGGTCGTCGTAGCGGTGTCCCTGGAGATGCTTCTACGAGGGCTGGGGGTGGCGTAAGTGCCAGATCAGAGGTGTCTACCTTGAGCGCCCAGGTTCAGCAGGCTACGGAATCAGAACCTGGCCGCCGCGGTCATCCCATGGAGATGTGGATCAGCCACGTCCTGCGGTTCGGCGTCATCTTGGCCGCAGCCATCATCCTGGTCGGGCTGGTCGTCTTTGTAGCGATGAGGCCATCGTCCGGGCCGACATCTCTGCACCAGCTCCTTCACACCAGTTCGGCCTCAGTCAGTGCCCACGGCATTGTTCGCGGAGTCGCGAGGGGCGATGCCACGAGCCTGATGCAGCTGGGCGTGCTCGCCCTCATCCTTACCCCCGTCATGCGTGTGGCTATGAGCATCGTGCTCTTTTCCGCCGAGCGAGACGGGGTCTTCGTGCTCATCACCAGTGTTGTGCTAGCCGTGCTCATAGCCGGACTCATCGGTATCATTTAAGCTGGCGAGGCGTCGCGCGGAAAGAGGCGGCAGGAGCACGGACCTGCTCGCCAGGAGACGCCCTTGTGGCCAGAAATGTCTTAGCGGTATGCTGGTAGCTGAACTGCAGAAGCTCGGCGGTATGATGGCTGGTGAAATAGTAGGCCTCTGATTCCGCCCAAGGTGGGTGTCCTCCACGATGGACGTTGAAGGGGAGCGTGAGCCCAGGCGAAACGCGTCGGAGACGTCCGATTCCACCTCTCCCTCCGCCGGCAGGGATGCCGCCAACGTGGGCGGCCAGCGACCGCGGGTGCTGGTGGTGGACGACGACGAACGCTTGCTGATGACGCTCCACCGCGGGCTCTCGCTGCGCGGCTTCGATGTGGGCCTGGCGAGCCGTTCTGACCAAGCTCTCGTGTACCTACAGGGAGCGTGGCCCGACGTCATGATCCTTGACGTCATGATGCCCGGGATGGACGGACTCAGCCTCTGCCGGCTCGTTCGAGAGGGCTCGGATCTGCCCATCTTGATGCTGACGGCGCTGGATAGCGTTCCCGACCGGGTTGCCGGTCTCGAGGCTGGCTGTGACGACTATCTGGTCAAACCCTTCGCCCTCGATGAGCTTGTTGCCCGGCTCCAGGCTCTTCTCCGCCGCGCGCGTTTTCGCGTCTCCAAGGGGGAAGCGCTTTCCTATGCGGACCTGACGCTTGACCGGAAGTCATGGGCTGCCTCGCGCGGGGGCAGGCCGCTCTCTCTTACCGCCACGGAGTTCCGCCTGCTGGAGCACTTTATGGGCCATCCAGAGGAGGTCTTGGACAGGGACGAGATCACGACGGCGCTGTGGGGCGCGGATTCCCCAGTGGAATCCAACGTGATCGACGTGCACGTGGCCAACCTTCGCCAGAGGCTAGAGGAAGGGGGAGAACCCCGCCTCATCCAGACGGTGCGGGGAGTCGGCTATACCCTGAAGTCGGGGGAATGAGTGTCCCTGCGGGCCCGACTCACCCTTGTGTATGTGGTGCTCCTGGCCGTGGCGCTGGGCGTTTTCAGCCTGGCCGCCTACCTCATAGCCGCTAATAGGATCTACGCCGATGTCGATGACAACTTGAGGGTCGCGGCCCAGGGCGTGGTTGCGCTTATAGAGCCACTTGGTGCGTCTATCTCCCAGGAGGACATTTCTCAGAACCGCACCACGTTGGACGAGGAGGCTTCGGCTGGCGCGATCATTCAGATCCGTGACAGCGAGGGCGATGTCCTCTACGCTTCCTCCGAGCCGGGCAGTCGCAGCCTGCCACCGCCTCAGGTGACCGGAACGACGGAGCGAACCTTCCTCACCGGCGAGATTCGAGGACGGCGGTTGCGCATCCTGAACCAGCCGGTCGTCCGCGATGGCGAGGTGCTGGGCACCGTAGAAGTAGCCCAGTCTCTCCATCAAGCGGATGAGGCGTTGAACCAAATCCGCAACGTCTTCGTTGCCGGTGGCGTGATCGTCCTGGTTCTCACGAGCGTTTCCGCCTACTGGTTTGCCGGTCGGGCCCTTGACCCTGTGCGCCAGGTATCGCGACTGGCCAGGGACATCGAACGGACGGCGGATTTCTCCCGGCGGCTCCTCCAATCCAAGGCCGGCGGCGAGATGAGTGAATTGGCCAGCACCTTCAACGCAATGATCGGGCGAGTGGAGCGTACCCTTGAGGCCCACCGCGCCTTCCTGGCCGACTCGTCCCACGAGCTGCGCCGCCCACTGACCGTCTTGCGTATGAACATCGATATTCTGAACGACCCTGCGCTGCCGCCGGAGGAGCGTGAGGCGTGCCTGCGCGACATCGGCAGGGAAGCTGTGACGATGAGTCGCCTGATGGCGGATCTTCTCCTCCTTTCCAGTGAGGGCGCGCAGGCATTCGATAGGACGCTCGTCGTATTCACCTCTCTGTGCAAGGAAGCCATGGCTCGCCTTCGCACCCAGGATACCCGCCACGATCTCCGGTCAAACGTGGCCGAGGGGGTGGCGGTCATGGGCGACAAGGAAAGGCTGGCGCAGATGCTCTGGAACCTCCTGGATAACGCGGCGCGGTACACGCCCGATGGGGGGAGCATCGAACTGCGGCTACGCCGGTTGGACAGCCTGGCCCGGCTGGAGGTCGAGGACACGGGCATCGGCATCTCGGAGGACGAACTGCCCCACGTCTTCGACCGCTTCTACCGCAGCCCGTCGGCCCGCGCAACTGGAGCCGATGGAGTGGGCATAGGTCTCTCCATTGTGAAACATGTGGCGGAAGCTCACGGCGGGGCAGTCAGGGTCGGCAGCCAGCCGGGCCGAGGCACCACCTTCACCGTAGACCTGCCCGCGGTAGTCTAGCCCGGCCCCCGTCCATTACCATTCGTTCCCCAATTCCGGCTTTCGCCGAGATTCATCTCCTTTTTTGACCCTCTTCATCCCGTCTTCATGCGGCCCTGGCGAGAAGGTGCGAGCCTTAGAAGTGATAGTAGGAGCGCACTGTCTCACGGAAGTTGATGAGAGGGCTATGCACGATGAACAACTTCAAAACGGTCTTTCTGTTGACGTTGCTGTCCGCTGTCTTGCTGGGACTGGGCTATCTGTTCGCTGGCCAAGCGGGGCTCATTGTGGCCCTTGTCTTCGCCGGCGTCATCAACATCGGGTCCTATTGGTTCTCGGACCGGCTCGCCCTGAAGATGGCGGGCGCCCGAGAGGTGACGCCGGAGCAGGAGCCGCGGCTGCATGCCATCGTGGAGGAGGTGGCCGGCATGGCGAGGCTACCCAAGCCGCGGGTGTACGTGGTCGAGAATGATGCGCCCAATGCCTTTGCGACGGGGCGCAACGCCCGACACGCCGCCGTGGCAGCCACGACGGGGATTTTGGGCATTCTGGACGACCGCGAGCTCACGGCAGTACTGGGACACGAGCTCGGGCACATCAGGAACCGGGACATCCTGATCAATGCCGTCGTGGCCACCGTAGCCAGCGCCATCATGTTCGTGGCGTTCATGGGACGGTGGGCCCTGTTTTTCGGAGGTTTTGGCGGCCGCGGCCGGACTGCCTACGACGGGATCGCGCGGCTGGTGGTCATCCTGGCAATGGTCATCGTCGCCCCCATAGCTGCCACTCTGATCCGGCTGGCCATCTCCCGCCAGCGCGAGTACGCCGCCGATGAGGCGGGGGCGGGCATTACCCACATGCCTCTGGCCCTGGCCAGCGCCCTGGAGAAGCTGGATACATATTCGCGCGCGAGGCCGATGCAGGTAAACCCGGCTGTCGCGCACCTGTTTATCGTGAACCCCTTGGGGCGGATGGACTTCACGACCCTCTTCAGCACGCATCCGCCGATTCCCAAGCGTATCGAGAGGCTCCAAAGGATGGCCTGGCGGATTAGGTCGCAGGTGTGACGTGGCCACGGCATCGTCTCACATCTGGACACTAGTTTCTGCAGGCTGAAAGGAGGTTTCGCATGCAACGGAAACGCTATCTCGGCCTCGCCCTGGCCCTGGTTCTGGCCTTGGCGGTGATAGCGGCTGCCTGTGTGGGCACGGGTGCCAGTTCTGCGCCAGCCCCGACCACAGCCAGCCCGACCACAGCCAGCCCGACCACAGCCACCCCGACCACGACATCTGGGTCTCCGTCCTCCGCGCCGCAAAGCGGATTGTCCACGCCCGACATCGTCCAACAGCTCAGCCCATCGGTGGTGCACATCCTGAGTGAGGCGGCCAGCCTCGACGTATTCGGGCAGACGGTTCCCAGCAAGGGCGTCGGCACCGGGTTCATCATCGACAATCAGGGCCACATCGTCACCAACAACCACGTGGTGGTTCAGCCCAACACGTGTGACACGCCGGCCCAGAAGATCGTCGTCACGCTGAGCGACGGCCGCAACTTCACCGCCCGGATCGTGGGCCGGGACGTACCCACCGACCTGGCGGTCCTCCAGATCGACGCCAACAACCTCACTCCTGCCGTTCTGGGCGACTCGGCGACAGTTCCGGTAGGCGATACGGTGGTGGCCATCGGTAACGCGCTCGATTTGCCTGGTGGGCCTACGGTCACCAGGGGCGTGGTCAGCGCCCAGAACAGGCTCATCGAGGAGCAGGACTGCGGTGTGACCATCCCGGGCGCCATTCAGACCGATGCCGCCATCAACCCAGGCAACTCCGGTGGCCCGCTGGTCGACACCTCTGGCCAGATCATCGGCATCACTACCGCCGAAATCACCGGGGGCGTCGAAGGCGTGGGCTTCGCCATATCCAGCGACACGGCCAAGCCCATCGTCCAGGAACTCATTGCCAATGGCAAGGTGGAACGGGCATACTTGGGAGTCAGTGTCGTGCCCATCACGCCGTCTCTGGCCGCCTCCTTGAACCTGCCGGTGGACCACGGCGTAGGCATCCAGCAGGTGCAGTCAGGGAGTCCAGCGGACAAGGCAGGCCTAAAGGTCGATGACATCATCGTGAAAATCGACGGGACGGACGTTAACACGTCTGGTGACCTGTTCGCGTTTCTAGCGCAACACCGGGCCGCAGAGAAGGTGACGGTGAACTACTACCGCGGCAGCAACGTACAAAGTACGGATGTCACTC
>Ga0315268_10006098_pt1 | contig 12858 bp, 13 predicted proteins | sample C1_top_MG_FD_204535 | JGI IMG/M metagenome (GOLD analysis project Ga0315268, IMG submission 204535) | Sediment microbial communities from Yellowstone Lake, YNP, Wyoming, USA - C1_top | ecosystem: Environmental > Aquatic > Freshwater > Lake > Sediment | place: USA: Wyoming | collected 2017-08-01 | reverse complement strand
ATGTCATCAACACCCATGTCCGTATCGACAAAAATTTGTTTTTTCATAGTTTTCATATATATGTTAGTTTTGTAAGGTCATCCGGCGATGTAACTAAGAACGTATTGAATCCATATTGTTGAGCAGGAAGGATATCTGTTTTAATTTGGTCGCCAATGGATGTGAAATTCGACGGTACATACCACTGGGAAAGTGTCTTGAATATTTCATCCTTAGAACCATACTCTTCTCCCGTAAAAATCAATTCAAATGACCTGTCTATACCAAGGGTCTTCAATACACGGGATACCCACGAAGAGGGGGCAGAGGTGAGTAATATTAACTTCGTATCTGAATTGTTCGAAAGTGCACGTATTGTTTCAGCGGATTGTTCATATTGTTGAAGGATTGGTTCCGGATCGATATCCCACACGATATCAAAATATTCACGGCGGGATATTCCATATCGTTTCGACAAATAATTACTTACTCCTATCGGATCGTTTATACCTTCACGATATATTTCTGTCGCTCTTGCCTGTGAGCATGATTCGTTTTTGATGATAAATGATACTGCATTTTCACAGACCATTTTTTCCAATGATGATCCTGTAAATCCATTCCTATTCCCGTCAAGAAGATAGAGCGTACCGTCCATATCAAGGATGAAGCCTGACCGTTTTTGTTCTTTATTCAGTGTTTCAAGACATCTATCCAGATAATCAACAACTCGGTCATTAATCGATATCGGGATTCGTGTGGCGACGGATACCGGCAACGCAAAACCTGCATCGACTAATTCTCTGAAACGCAGTGGAGTTCTTCCTTCCTGTTTTTCAAATGTTTCGACAAGCGTTTTATATTCACGAATTATTATTTCGCTCATCGTGAATAGATTCGGAGAAGTTTTGAAACTCGCACCCTCGCCGTAGCTCCAGGGATAGAGGTAGGGCACAGATGTCGCTACACGATTATTTCTGTTTATAGCTGATGTTTTTCCGCCCAGCGGGCTGAAATCACGGATATCTACCCAGTCGTACAGATTATTCGTCGGTTCCAGTATCCGAGTTCCGTCGGTGTTGAATGTGCTCGCTCCGATAAACCCTATTCTTCGTTTTACGGAAAGAGCTACATCAAATGTACGGAAAAGCTCAACAGCATCCCGAACAGTACCTCCTGAAAATATTCCGTCATCCACTATGACGGCTTGTTTCGATGCGAAATCCGGATACCTTTTTTTGAAATCGTTTACTTGTGCTTCAAATGAAGGATCGCCGACGCGGGGAACTTTCTTCCCCTGTAGAGTCCTGGTTATGGAAAACCGGAAAAATCTATCAGGGAATTGTTTTTCCAGAGATTTCAGTAAATATCTATCGAGACAGATACAATAACTTTCAGAATCTTCTGAAAGTTCTTTACGAACGGTTTCTGAAAGACCAGCATTAATTTCGCTTTCCGGGTATCCGCGTGTTTCAGCTTCGATCATCCCGCAAACGATAGTCCGTTGAATAGCATTAAAATAGTCATCACAAACACGCAGGAAGTCTTTTGATAATGGTTTGCTTCCATTCACTTTCTCAAATATCCCTTTTGTATCTTCTGTTACGACATATGTCGGTAATGATTCTTTCATATTCCTCCTTGTTCGCAGAAACTGTATAAACCTGCGAATGGTAGAGGAGGGAAATATGTTTTAAGATTTAGGATTTACGATGTATGAAAACGTCTCGCCTCAACCGCGCGTAGGTTTTAATTGAGGGTATGATGGAGAAGAGAGTACAACGAAGACATACCCGATCTGGTATCGGGTGAAATAGTAAATGTTGTTGCCAATTGATAGTTCATAAATTCATTTATTAACGATATATCCTCATGTGAGAATATGTCAATATGTTAGCATGTTAACATGCTAACATGACTATGTCAAGGGGAATTATTATCAATTCCACATGGGTATGAAGATATTTTGTCTGTTGAGGGAAACTCGGATTTTAGAAAAATGTACGTTTGCCGCGGAGCTTGAATGGTTTTTTTGAAAGGGAATCTTTGAATTTCTTCGGGTACATTCGGTCAGCTATTGTCTTATATCCGCTCATACCATTAAAAAGCCAGTGCGCGACGCGGGTGACGGTGGTCGTTGACGTTTTCAGCGCCTCGGCGATGTACAGATAGGAACGGCCTTTTATAAGCATCTTTACCATCTGCCACCGGTTAGCAAACTCATTCAGTTCCGCCATGGTGAACAGATCACGGAAAAAATTTTGTGCTTCTTCTGTATTTTTCAGATTCAAGATTGCGGAAAATAATTCTTTATGTTCCCTGGTAGGATATGACGACGGAGTCTCGGTCGGGAATTCCTGAAATATACGTTTACTCATATCACCATGGTAACATGTTGATATATATCAGGCAAGAATGTAATGAATTGTATTTAGCTATTCAGCGGGTGTTGCACTTAGGGTAGCGGTAGGAGAAGTCTCAGGAGTTGGTGTCGGCGTGCCGAACACAAATCCCACATCCAAAAACCGTTTTGCGCTGATGCGGTTTTCTTTCTTCGGTACGTCCGTCCCTACGATATGGGCGGTTGTCCCGGTCTCGAGTTTGGAAAATCCACCCTTGACGATTCCTTTGTCCGAAAGATACTGAAGCATGGACGTCGATTTTTCTATGTCTATGATATACGTTGCGTCCTGCGGTGTTTTGATGGTTACGGTATATCCTTCGCGGTCTATATCAGTGACCGTTCCGGATATACGTTTCTGAGGCGCTGCCTGGATGAATATCACTTTTGCCTTCAACAATTCTATGGTTGCGTCATAATCCCCGAATACGACGACATTGTCGTTTACGGACAAATCGTCGGTGGTCAATTCCGTGCGTACACCTTTCAATATCTGTATGACTTTGAGCGTATCGATAAGTTCAATTTTCACTTCACCTGTCAATGTCGCTATGGTAGCGGTCGATATCGATACTGCTTTTACGGAACCCGCGATTGCTTTTTTCTGTGTTTGGCGCAGTTCCGCCACTTTCGTCGCAAGGCGGTCCTTCAGATCGTCTATCTGGTTGTTTTTCGTTGTCGGAGTCGCGGTCTGGACGATTGACGGGGACGTGCTTTGGGCTACGACAGCCGTTCGGAAAAATCCGATGCACAACAGTATCGATATTATACCTATGGTTTTTTTCATAATGTTTCAGGTGTGTAATACACGGTGACCGATTGCGTCATCGTAAGGCCGTCGTGATACCCCGTAACCGTGATATCGTTTTTACCCTCTTCTAGTTTGAGTGTCCCTGCATATTTTCCGTCCTCCGTCGTTTTCACAATTGCGTCAGATATGTCGTTCTGGACGACGACCGTCGTATCCGGACTTGTCGTTCCTGATACGAGAATTTCTTTCTGTGACTCGATGGATTCTGCGATTGGACTGTCTATGGTGATGCGGAATTCAGTGTCTTTGTTTTCAGGTTTCGGTGTCGGGGTGGATTTCAAAGTGAATGACGGCATCTTTATGGAGAATTTTGGTATGAAGCCGATGAGTTTCGGACCGGCCAGGATGATTCCTGTGATACACAATCCTATGATAAATCCTATTAACGTTGCTAACAATGCATCTTTGTTCATAGAACGGATAGTATGATAAAACGGTACGCCGTATGCTGTCTTGTTTGGCAGGAAGTATTAATTCGGTGTTGCTAAGCATATCCAAATCTGATATAAAATGCAAGCACATGGATATTACATATTTAGGTCATTCATCATTTCGTATACACGGTAAATCCGCAACAGTCATAACGGATCCATTCGATCCCACAGGCGTAGGACTGAAGTTCCCCAAACATACGGAAGCGGATGTCGTGACTGTATCTCACGAACATAAAGACCATAATGCCATTGACCAGATCGAGGGAAGTCCTATCATCGTTCGCGGAGCGGGAGAATATGATGTCAAAGGTGTCGGAATTGTAGGTATCGGTGCGTATCATGATGAACAGAAGGGAAGCGAACACGGGAAAAATACGCTCTACAGGATAGAGATTGACGGAATAAGCATCGTCCATACGGGTGATTTGGGTCATATGTTGTCTGCACAAGACATCGATACGTTGGACGGAGTGAACGTGCTTATGGTGTGTGTCGGCGGCGGGCATTCCCTTGATGCGTCCAAAGCGATACAGCTTATCAATGAAATAGAACCGTCCATCGTTATCCCCATGCACTACGGGAGAAAAGAGTTGAGCCAGTCGACATTCGGTCATCTGGCCCCGCTTGACGTGTTTTTGAAGGAGATAGGAAAGCCGGATGTCACTGCGATATCAAAATTGGTATTAACCAAAGATAAACTGCCCGTTGATACACAGGTCGTTGTATTGGAATAACGACGAGCGATATGTTAAATCCGAAAGTACCTCCGCATGACGATATCGCCGAACAGTCGGTGTTGGGGGCGATACTCCTGGATAAAGACGCCATGGTCGACGTGGCGGAATTTCTGAAACCTCAATATTTCTATAACGAACAGAATTCCGTGATTTTCACTGCAATGTTAAGTTTGTACGAGTCCCACGAGCCGATTGACGTTGTTTCCGTACAGGCACAGCTGAAGAGTGACGGAAATCTCAAGCAAGCAGGGGGGGCATCATATCTGTCCGATTTGGTCAACGTCGTCCCTACAAGCGCTCATGCGGAACGGTATGGAAGGATTATCCAAGAGAATCACACAAAACGGTTGCTTATCGATGTAGGCGCAAAGATTACCGAGCAGGCGTTCCGTGATGAGGGAAATGCAGCGTCTATCGTCGATAAAGCAGAACAGCAGATATTCGCCATTTCGCAGGAAGCCACAAAACGTGACTTCATACCCATCAAAGATGCGCTTGCGTCGTCGTTCGACCGGTTGGATGAATTGCACAAAAAAGCCGGTGGACTGCGCGGTGTTCCGACAGGATTCAATGATTTGGATTTCCGGTTAGCCGGCATGCAGGACGCCAACTTGCTTATCCTGGCTGCACGTCCCGGTACGGGAAAGACTGCCATGATACTGAACATCGCCCAATTCGCCGCGGTCAAATCCAAGATACCCGTCGGGATATTCTCATTGGAAATGAGCAAAGAGGAGTTGGTGGACCGTATGCTCGTGGCGCAGGCAGATATCGACGCCTGGAAGTTGAAAACCGGGAAACTGACGGATGACGATTTCGCCCGATTATCCGAAGCGATGGGAGAGCTTGCAGAAGCGCCGCTTTTCATAGACGATACACCGGGTATCAGTATCATCGAAATGCGTACGAAAGCCAGGCGGCTACAGGTGGAACAAGGAGTACGGCTTATCATCGTTGATTACCTTCAGTTGGCTGATTCGGGCCGTAAGTATGACAACCGTGTGCAGGAAGTCTCCGTCATATCACAAAATCTCAAAAATCTTGCCCGCGAACTTCGTGTGCCCGTCCTAACCTGTTCCCAATTGTCCCGTGCAGTCGAAGCACGCGGCTCAAAGGTCCCTGAGCTTTCGGATTTGCGTGAGTCAGGATCCATAGAACAGGATGCTGATGTCGTCATGTTTCTGTATCGCGAAGAACAGGACCAGACGCATTGGGGTGAACAGATTGCCACGAAACTCCGCATCGCAAAACACCGTAACGGTCCGCTCGGAGAGATAGATCTTATTTTCCGGGGAGACCGTATCCGTTTCTACGGAATAGAACGTACCGCAGCCGCAGCCAAGGCTACATGATATAATTGGGACATTAGTCAAATGACTATTGCCTGGGTGGCGGAATCGGTAGACGCGCAGGTCTCAAAAACCTGTGAAGCTCACACTTCATGAGAGTTCGAGTCTCTCCCTAGGCACTAATAATATGAATATACAAGCCAAAATCACGGATCCGCGGAACATCGTAAGCGACAGTGTCGTCGTATTTGCATGGTTGCAAAAAGATACCCCCGTTGTGTTATCCGAAGAAGCCAAAGGGATAGATAAAGCTTGTGGTGGTCGTCTTTCCGAAGCTATCATGCAGGAGGAGTGGAAGGCAGAGATTGGTAATACGTTTGCCATGCATACGCATAATCTGATAACAAGTCCGAAAGTGATTGTCGTAGGGTGCGGTGATCTGAAGCGTATTCATGTATCGGAACTCGAACGTATTTCAGCATCTGCGGGGAAAGCCGTACAGGCAGGAAAAGCTAAGCGCACGGCGATAGTCATAGCTGAGGAGCTTACGAAAAATGAAGGAGTGACACATACGGTGTACAGTCTTTTAATCGGTTTGTCGTTGGGCACCTATACATTTGATTCACATAAAGCGCCAGACCACACACATGTTCCTATAGAAGAGGTGTTTGTCCTGACACGCGCGAATATTCTCAATGAAACGGTTCAAGGCATAGAGTCAAGTGCCGTCATACGCAAATCGGTGGCGTATGTCCGGGACCTTATCAATGAGCCTCCGTCGGTGACAACCCCTTCGTATTTAGCAAAAGAAGCTCAGGCCATTGCAAAGAATAATCCATCCATAACGTGTGAAATATTCGGACCCAAAGAAATGAAATCTATGGGTATGGGTGGTTTGTTGGGTATAGCACAGGGGAGTGATGAGGAGCCGCGGTTTATCGTCCTTCGCTATAAAGGCAAAACAGGAAAGACCATTGCTCTAGCCGGTAAAGGTATCACATTTGATACGGGCGGTCTTTCGTTGAAAAGTTCTTCGGGTATGGAATCCATGAAGTCCGATATGGCTGGTGCCGCATCCCTGTTGGGCATATTTCAAGCATTATCAGTCACAAAACCGTCCGTATCGGTTGTCGGAGTCATTGCGGCATGTGAAAATATGCCGTCAGGAAAGGCTATCAAACCCGGCGATATCGTCAAAACCTTAAGTGGGAAGACCATAGAGATACTTAACACCGATGCTGAAGGACGGGTAGTGTTATCCGATGCATTATCCTATGTCGTACAGAACGTAAAACCGAAAACGATCATCGATATCGCAACGCTTACCGGTGCCTGTATGGTGGCGCTCGGTACTGATGTTGCCGGACTGTTTTCCAATAATGATGGGTTAGCAGATGCATTATTGGATGCATCACACATAGAGGGTGAGGACATATGGCGCTTACCGTTGGTACCGGGATATAAGAAACAGCTGAAAAGCAATGTAGCTGACATAAAAAATATCAGCGGCAGCAAATACGGCGGGGCAATCACAGCAGCGCTTTTTTTAGAAGATTTTATACCAGCGGATATTCCCTGGGCCCACATCGATATCGCCGGACCATCATATTGTGAACACGAGCATGATATCTATAGCCACGGAGGCACGGGTTTCGGGGTACGGACTATTCTGTCGTACCTTATGGACGCGTAAGGAAAAGAAAATATCCCACAGTTGCGATTTGGGTAAGTACTCCGAACGGAAATCCCGCTTTCGTATGGAACATATTTTCCGTTTTGTAGATGCGGTAGGATAGTTTTTCCAGAAATCCTGCATTCTGTACAGAATGTTTTTCTCCGCGTTTGGCAAAGAAGATATAGTAGGGTGCTTCAAGCCAGTCCGGAAGATTGCCGAGAGCTACACATATCAGAAGCGGTAAAAGCGACACCTTTCCTCCAAACAGTAAATATGCTACTGTAAATCCAAGGACAGTGTCGGCAATGGCAATAATGCCTGTAGTGCTTTTTTTCCGCATTCTCCAATTGGTGCCGAAATCCCAATGGGGTATAGCATCCATAAAAAAATGTGAAAAAAACGCAAGGGGATATGCAGTACTAGGGTTGTGAATTGAAGCTGCTATAGCGCCCGCTACAATAGCATGTGCAGTTGCCGTCATTTATATATTGTACACTACCATGACATCCGCTTCAAACGTGACAAAACAATCTGTATATCGTCAATTGTTAGGGGTTCGTGCATTCCGACATCTGTGGTTTGGACAGATGTTTTCCCAACTGGCCGTCAATACGCTTCTTTTTGTGTTGGCACTCCGTGTGTATCAGAATACATCGAGTAATACTGCAGTATCGGCGCTATTTTTGGCGTATGGTGTACCGGCATTGTTATTTGGTCTTATTGCCGGAACAGCAGTCGATCAACTGGATAAACGCAGGATGATTATCATTTGTGATTTCATCCGGGCATTGTTGGCCCTCTTACTTCTGTTTACTTCACATAATATTTTTATGATTTATGTCATCATGTTTATCAATGCCGTCATAACCCAGTTTTATGTACCGTCTGAAGCGCCGTTGATACCGAAACTCACGCCATCACATTTATTGGTATCTGCAAATAGTTTATTTTCATTTACGTATTTTTCAAGTCTCGCCATCGGATCTATTGCCGCAGGGCCGCTGTTACGGTTTTTTGGGCCGTATGGAATTTTCATTTGCATCGCGGTGTTGTTTGTCACGGCATCATTATTTACGTCGGGTATTCCTTCCCAAAGCGCAGGAACCATAGGGTTTCGCCATGTGTTAAATTATAATTTTGTTTATTTGGTCCGTAGGATTTGGACTGAATTGTTTGACGGTATCAGGTATGTGACGTCATCAAAACAATTGTTTGATGCCATTATGCTTCTGACGGGAACACAGATCATATTGGCGTTATTGGGAAGTCTCGGTCCCGGATTTGCGGATAGGATTTTCCATACAGATGTACGCGATGCATCGTTATTCATCGTGGGACCGGCGGTTGCAGGCATATTGGCTGGTGTTGTATGGGTGGGAACGGTAGGGTACGCGACAGCACCGTTTCGTCTGATCCAGCGTGGACTCATCATAGCCGGGTGTACGCTTGTAGCGATTGCAGGTATAGCAAAGCTAGCGAGTCTTGACATGTTTTGGTGGCTTAATGCCTATCATATGATGTTGCCATTGGAGATGGCATTATTCTTTCTGCTTGGGATTGCCAATAGTTTTCTTGATGTGCCGGCAAATTCCATATTGCAACAGAAAGCGCAGGGGTCGCTCCGCGGCAGGGTATACGGTATGTTGACGGCCTTTGTCGGTGGGGTAGGGATCATACCGGTGATAGTGAGCGGTGTGTTGGCTGACACGGTCGGTATAGCGAAGGTGATTTTCATCCTCGGTGTCGGAATCATTGCATACAGCGCCTTCCGTGTACGATATAATATAGGGACAACAACCTGATACTATGCATCCGATATTCATTGCAATCGGTTCTGTACATATATACAGCTTCAGTGTATTTTTGGTTTTGTCGTGGTTTGTATGTTCATTTGTATTCTGGAAGATGCTTCGTTCAGACGGAATAGATGAAGATAAGATATTCGATCTGACGTTTTACGCGACGCTGAACGCCGCCATACTCTCCCGTTTAACATTTGTTGTCACCCATTGGGATCTGTTCCGTGATACGATGCTCAAAATTGCGGCATTTTGGGTACAGCCCGGGCTGTCTCTGTACGGGGCTGTATTGGGCGGATTAGGGACACTTCTGATACTTTCGAAATTCCAAAAGGTTCGATTGGGGTATATTGTGGATGCATTTGCATTTGCGTTCTTGGGGGCATTTCTTGTCGGGTCAATCGGTGTATTGATGGACGGCTCCGTCGCCGGGACGATTACCACGTTGCCTTGGGGCATACGGTATGTCGGTATGGAGGGCATCCGTCACCCCGTCCAATTATACGAACTCATAGCCGGAATCGGTATCATGACCATTACGCTTTTCATCAAACGGAAATGTGATCAGGATAAACGGCCATATGGGGTAACGGGGATTTGGTTCTTTTTTATCTACTGTCTTGTCATGTTTCCACTTGAATTGTTAAAAGATTCTCATGTATACTTAGGTACGTTACGTGTAAATCAGTGGATTCTTATCGCATTTTTTGCTGAAAGTTTAGGCGCGTTGTATGTACGGGGCGGGGGAAGAGAATCTATACGGCCGGCAATCAATAAGACTGTACACCATATTACACATACTATTCAAAAATTATTCCGTAAGGAATAAATTTTTTTCTTAATACTATGCAGAATTTTCCATCAGACGTTCTGAACGACATACGGAAACATTTAGAGGAAGAAAAAAAGCGGATCATGGACCGTAATGCCCAGTTGACCGCGCAGGATCCGTTTTCCGACCCGGAACGTGTGAATGACAATGCCGCCTCAGATTCCGAAGCCAGTGAAGAATCCAGCCATGACCGTTTTGCAGCCATGCAGGAACAACTGCAAACACATATTACAGATATCGATAACGCACTTCTGCGTATAGCAAACCAAACGTACGGGTATTGTACGAATTGTAAACAATTGATAGACACCGACAGATTGGCTGTTCTGCCTACCGCTACATTGTGTCTCACCTGTGAACAAGAGAAGAAATCCGTTAAACAGGTGAAGTAACCTTCATGGATATCCCGATATTATACGAAGATGATGATTGTCTCATCATAAATAAACCTCCGGGAATTGTCGTCAATAAAGCCCAATCGGTCAAAGGGGAGACTATACAGGATTGGGCAAAAGCATATCTTCATATGGGTGATGCGCCTGTGCGTACACAAATTCCGGTTGCAGGTGAAATAGATGATGTGCAGGAATTTTATGACAGAAATGGGGTTGTACACCGGTTGGATAAGGAAACATCGGGCATTCTTGTCATCGCAAAAAACCCTTCCGCCTATATACATCTCAAAAATAGTTTTAAAGAACGGCTTGTGCAAAAAACGTATTGTGCGTTTGTCCACGGTGATTTGGTGCCTGACAGCGGTGAAATCAGCGCACCGGTCGGACGACTTCCGTGGAATCCGGAACGGTTTGGCATAGTCCCGGGTGGCAAAGACGCGGTGACGAATTATCAAAAGGTATCCGTGATACAACACGGATTACATAAAGAACCTATCTCTTTCATCAAATTGTTTCCTCACACGGGTCGTACCCATCAGATACGGGTACACCTCAAATACATCAATCATCCGATTGTGGGGGATTTTGTCTATGCAGGACGGAAAGTAAGTCGGGAAGACAGATTGTGGGTGCCACGCGTTATGTTGCATGCCCTAAGCATTTCCATTCCGCATCCGCGTAATCCCACCCCACTTGAAATCGAAGCGCCGATACCGGATGATATGAGTAGGTTGCTAAAATGACCCCACAATCCATCTATCTTATAACGACTTTATTTCTCGTTTTTGCCTCGGCGATATTGGGCGGATTGGTTGCGCATAAGCTTAAACAGCCCGCCATCATAGGCTATATCGCATCGGGTGTATTGTTCGGTAATCTGTTTGTCAGGGGCATCGATCATGCGACCATCTCGACAATCGCTGACGTCGGGGTGACACTTCTGCTGTTCACGATCGGTTTGGAGTTTTCGTTCCATCGGCTTCGGAGGGTCATGGGTAGTGTCGTATGGGCTGCATGTGCGCAACTTCTGTTGGTCATCGTCGTATTTTTCGGCTTATACTCGTTTTTCGGTTTCGGATTTTTGCCTTCGTTGTTTATCGGTGTCGCCGCAGGTCTTTCGTCTACAGTCATCATCGTCAAAGTGTTGTCTGAGCGGGGAGAGATGGAAACAATACCGGGAGAACTATCTACTGCCTGGTCGGTCATCCAGGACCTGGCTGTCATCCCCGTCATGATACTCCTTCCGACCCTTGTAGTAGTGACCAGGAGTCCTGTTGTGACATTTTGGGGAGTTGTCGGTGCGTTGGCATTGAGTATAGGGAAATCCATCATTTCCATAGCGATAGTCATCTATCTTGGGAGAAAAGGGATACCCAGGCTGTTGACCCTGATTGCGGGAGTAAACAATAGGGAGATATTTTTGCTTTTCACTATCGGTATCGTGTTCCTTTCCGCACTTATCACATACTCTTTTGGACTGTCCGCTGCGCTTGGTGCATTTATCGCGGGACTCCTTTTGTCCGAGACAAGCCAGAATCATGCGATTTTTTCCGAGATCCGGCCGCTTCGTGACATCTTTGCCGTCGTGTTTTTTGTGTCGCTCGGTATGGTTCTGCCCGCGGCAAGCGTGCTTAGGCTTCTGCCGACTTTGCTTGTCGGGTCCGTTGCCATCATGCTTTTCAAATGGATTATCGTATTCGGGTTTTGTCGGTATATGGGAAATCACAGGAAAACGGCATTTCTGGTGGCCGTATCCCTCATGCAGATGAGCGAGTTTGGTTTCATCATTGCACGGGAGGGCTTGGACCTGCAGGTGTTTAACAACGAGGGATATGTGTTTATGGTGGCGTTGACGTTCATCACGATGTTTTTCGGGACGACGCTTCTGTCCTTTGGCCACAATCTGTATTATTGGTTCTATAAATCGATAGGCAAGGTACTTCCAAAGGTGTTTGACACCGTCAAAGAACTGCCTTCACCTGAAGAGTTGACCATACGGGATCATATTGTCATCTGCGGATACGGACGGGTGGGGAAGTATATCGGACGGGCTCTTGAGATGGCCAATATCCCGTATATAGTCGTTGACTATAATCATACGACGATTGCGGACCTTCGGTCCAAAGGGGTGGCGGTCTTGTACGGGGACCCGGCAGACCTTGGAGTCTTGGATTATGCACAGGTAGAATATGCCAAAGCAGTCGTCATCGCCATCCCGGATCGCCATACACAGGAGATGATCATCGCAAATTGTCTGACACTCAACAAACACATCCACATCATCTGCCGTACGCATCATGAGGAAGATCAGCCAAGGCTTAAATCCTTGGGTGTTACGACCATCGTCCAGCCGGAATTTGAAGCGGCACTTTCCGTCATCAACAAACTTTATACGCAATTTAAAGTGACTGATGAGGACTCCGCCGGCAAAATCTCACGCCTCAAAATTGAGCATGGATTGGGGTGACGTAGTAAAATAGTGAAATGAACGGATTTGATTTTGACA
>Ga0315268_10006097_pt1 | contig 12858 bp, 12 predicted proteins | sample C1_top_MG_FD_204535 | JGI IMG/M metagenome (GOLD analysis project Ga0315268, IMG submission 204535) | Sediment microbial communities from Yellowstone Lake, YNP, Wyoming, USA - C1_top | ecosystem: Environmental > Aquatic > Freshwater > Lake > Sediment | place: USA: Wyoming | collected 2017-08-01 | reverse complement strand
GTCATAATATCCGATGTTTGATATCCGCTATTATATAAATGCCCGAAAACCATATGCATAATACCTCCGATATACCGCGTATCTATTTGCCCGGTAATATTTGTCCCGTCGCGCCAGGTCAGGGCTTTTGGGTCAGCGGTGCCATAAGCTGTTTGCAGTGATAATAATTCAACCGCGTTCCCATTATCCAAAATATTTAATTTTGCCAAGGGATTATTGGTGCCGATACCGACCCTCCCCGTTCCTGTAAAAGTAACCAAATCACCCCCCCGCCAAAATCTTAAATCGTTACCGCTGGTTTTATCATTATAAATCCCCCAGTGCGTATTATAGCCAATGCCAGTTTGCAAATCTATTTCCGCGTTGCCGCTTGTATTATAAACATGAAGCTGATGTTGCGGAGTATTTGTGCCAACACCAACGTAATCCGCAAAATATGATTTACTCAATACACTAAATATTCCTTCAACTGCGAGGGAACCTTGTTTAATTTGCAGGGAGGTCCCAATATTAATGGGCTCAGCTACGTTCGCATTGGGCGGCGCGATGGTAGGCGACACCCACGCGGCGAGAAGTGACTGCAAAGAAATGGAAAGGCCGAGAGTGAGAAAAATAGTAACTGCCAAATAAGTTATAAATTTTAACTTGTTTTTTTTCATATATTTAAAATTATTTATTCGCGTCCATTATTTTTAAATCCTCATAAAATTTTTTCTTTTTTTCCTCGTCAATAGTATTAGTGGACTCTTTTGAAATAATTTGGTTTATAACTGTCTGGCTATTTTTTTGGGCGGAAGTCGTATCTTTATTTTGCTCCATGGTTTTTATATTGTTAAAAAACTCTTCTTTTTTTTCTTCCGGGACGAGCGGTGTTTGCTCCTGTGTCCCACTCACGGCCGCGCTTTCTTCGCTTGCTCTTTCTATTTTCGGCACGGTTTTAATTTTTCCAGTGTCCGCTTTTTTATTTTCCACATTTTGATCAATAATATTATTCTCTCCCACCGGTGCGCTATTATTCATGGTCAAAACAACGGCTATGATGATCGCGGTTATGATCATCGCGATAATTCCTATCATTAAAATTATGAGGATTTTATTTGATTTCATATTATTAAAAATTTGATTATTTGCATCCTGATTTATTGCGTGACACAATTACCGTTAACAGTTCCTACGCACAACCGCCCTCGTTGAATACTTGAAATTGATGGGGCCGCGCCGTTAGTAAAAATTTTAACCGTGCCGCCATTAGCGTTATTATTTCCCTGGCCGAGGGCGTTTATGCTGCCGCCAATCGTAACCGCCGCTCCTTTCAACATTACACCACCGCCCGCGCCCGCGCCGCCCGTACCGCCCGCGCCGCCACGCTGTGAGTTAGGATTTATTGTGTTAGGACAATTTCCAAATCCACCTGCGCCACCGGTAGAATTTCCTAGGGGACTATTTGCCCCGCCAGCACCGCCATTCCCTCCTGCGCCAGTAGCTAAATTCAAATTACTACCATCCGAACCATTACTGGCGCCAGCACCGGTAGTATTTATTGCCCCATTAATAGTTAATGAGTTTGTGGCAATTAATTTCACAAATCCTCCTCCTCTTCCGCCGGCACCGCCGGCACCGCCGGCACCGCCGCCGGCAGTATCACCATCTTTTCCAGCGGCACCGCCGCCGCCGCCGGCACCGCCGCCGCCCGATCCCATTAGTAAAGAATCATCTGCCGAAGTGTCGCCATTGGCGCGTGCTATCGCATAACCGCCATTTCCGCCGTTTGTCCCCGGTCTTCCGCTCATAATATTAATATCAGCGCAATTATTAGGAACTCCTCCATTGCCACCATTGCCCGATGTGCCGGTAGCGGGGCCTAAAATTAATGATCTTATTCCAACCAAACCACCTGATCCAGGATTATTAACCTGGAGCGTTCCATTAGCACCAGCCGTCGCGTTAAATGATCCTCCTCCGCCATTGCCGCCAAGTCCTCCGTATCCGGCGAAACGAGCTCCGCCTCCGCCACCGCCGCCCCCTTCACCGCCGCCATATCCAGAACCGGATGCGTCAATTGTGCCTTCCATGATTATATCTCTGGCGCGCACTTCTAACCAGCCGGTATTGGCTGTCCCGTCATACGGCGTGATACGCACATTGCCAATTCGTAAAGTGCAATCTTGCGTTATATAGTCCCGGATTCCGGAAAGTGTGCCGGTAAGAGGCGTGGGTGTGCAATATGTTACCGGCGGCGGAGATGGACAGCCGCCGAATCTTTTTATCTGATATGTTTGTCCGCCGAGATATATCCTTAATTTTGAATCGCACGGGTCTGGGTTGGCCGGATCAACCACCGCAAGCATTACGTCGGTGGTGGTCCCATTGTGAAAGACCTTTAGCCGTGAACTTCCCCGGCCAGACATATAGCCCATTATTTCATAAGTCCGGCGTCCGAGCCGGTAAAAAAGTCCGGTGTGCTCGGTGCAATTTGTATTAGGAATATTTGTATTAGTTAACCCGGCAGAAATATGGAGGTTTAAATCTGTTTGCAGCGCGCTACATGATGCGATTTTTACCGTCCCGCCATTGGTGAGGTTTCCTACCGTTTGGCCGCTACCCATTGATGATACCGACCCGAAAATATTGACCCTCTGACCTGAAAGCAAAATCCCGCCCCCAGCCCCGCTACCGCCATTACCTCCCATGGAACCGTCTTGAATTTGATATGAAAGCGGATTTTCATCATATCCTGCGCCACCCAAGCTTGTTTGCGCTATCGTATTTGTATTACTTCCGCCAGCGCCGCCAGCGCCGCCATCATATTCTCCTACCCAAATATTTCCATTTATTCCATTGCCGGTGTTAATTCCGGATGCTATAACACGCCCATTAATTGTTAAAATAGAAGTCGCAAAAAGCCGTATAATGCCTCCGCCATTTCCACCCGCACCACCACCACCGCCGCCGCCGCCGCCATGCCAATCATGTTCACCGCCGCCGCCACCACCACCACCGCCGCCGCCGCCGGAACCCATTAATAAATTTTGCGAAGTATCGTCCGGATCATCGTCGTTGTCGCCCACGACATTATAACCGCCGTTACTGCCATTTAATCCCATAGTACTTGTTGCCCAGGAGCAATTATCATATTCTGTTGCTGATGAGCCTCTGCCTCCATTTACTCCGGTACCCGCAAAACTACCGCCCCCATTACCTCCTCTGCCACCGGCGCCTCCATAGCAATTGCACCATCCACCCTGAGCGCCGTTTAGACCATTAATTCCGTCTATTCCCGCTTGACTGGTCGCTAAACCACCAGTTCCTCCAACCCCTCCTAAAATATTACTGCAATCAAATGTTTGGCATGGACTACCACTATTTTCACATACATCAGGTGAATCCATCCCGCCGCCGCCTCCTCCTCCGCCACCGCCGCCATAACCAGCACCAGCCGCATATAGAGTGCCGGCGATGGTAATATTTTGCGCGTGAATTTCCACAAAGCCGTTGCCCGTACCATCGTATGGCACCACCGTAACAACGCCGTTAACGGTGAATGTGTTGATGTTCGTATGGATGCCGGAAATACTTCCGGTTGGCGCCCAATCCTGGCCACCATGGTCGGTCCCGGTCTGAGCTTTGGCTACCTTCAATTCTCCAAACGGAAAAATCACGAACGAAAAAATCGCAATGATTGATATTGCCAGATAAATTCTTTGCTTAGTGGGAGTAAAATATTTCATATTTAATTAATTTCTAAATTATAAATTATAACCTACTTCAACGCTTCCCACTGCTCGCTTGCAATCTTTCCATTGTCATTCAAAACAAAATTTATGTTGTACAATGTAATTTTTCCGGTTTTAATATTTTTTATTCCGACTTTGGCACTCCCCTTATTTTCATTCAACTGATATTTGCCGATGCTTGAAAAAGTAATATCCGGGTCGCTCGTAAATTTTTCCCAATGTGCTTTAATCGCTTCTTTGGAACTTAATTCCTTGGTCTCATTTTCCTTCCAGACAAGCTTGGTGCTATCGCTGTAATCCGCCATAATTTTGACTGTGTCTTTCGCCAGTAAAATATTATCAATATGTGAATTGATTGAAACAAGCTCTTTGGGCGGCGGCGGAAGATGAAGGTCGGCCAAAGTCTGATCTTTTTGCGGCACAACCGCGGGCTGGTATGTTTTTTTGGCGTAATAAATAGCGCCGCCAATGATAACGAACGTCAAAAACGCGAACAACGAAATTATTATTAAATACTTTTTATTAAACATCGCTTTTTTAAATTAAATCCTAGATCTTAAATATTATTGTACCCACATCATGCCTTCTGTTAAATTTGCCGGGGGGGCGGATTGAGGAGTTAGGATAATCTGTTGCACCTTGGCCGCGCCGTTGACGTCAAGGGGCTGGGTCGGGCCAATGGTATTGGTATTAATTCCAACATTTCCGTAAAAAATCGATTGCCCGTCCCCGGCCGTATTTACCATAAAAACATTTGTCCCGCCATTACTTTTCCTAACGGCAAAAGCGCCTATATTGCTTGACGGTTCTAATATCAAATTTTGGTCGTAACCTCCGTACATTCCGATTTTCCAGTATGTACCGTTACTTGAGTTAATAATCCTTATTGTGCCGTCGATTCCTTGGACAGTTAGCGCATCGCTTGTACTGGTAATGCCTGCTCCGCCGATACTGGCCTTTAAGGAGATGGCGGCGTTTCCCTCAACCTGGAGTTTTTGAGCTATATTATCGGGATCGGGCGGGGTTATGCCCAATCCCAAGCTTCCGGTAACGACTAAACTTCCGGTCATCGTATCGCTGCGATCGGCATCAATGAACTTATAAACCAGCCGATTCCATTCATTAGCGGTGAGCTGGTCTCCAACCACTTTGTCAAATGGAGGAGGAGTAGCCTGCGCCCGGGCAAAATTATTATCCGCGCCGGAAATGAAATAGACGATCGCCAGCGAGAAAAAATAAAAGATAAAAAATCCCATGGCGAACTTTTTATCCATCTTGAATTTCATTTGTTTGATAAATTTCATAAATTTTTATGCTATAAATAATAATAAATTAGCGCAAAAAAACCCTGCTTGGCATACCAACGCAGGGCGCTATCAGGGCGCTATAATAATCTGGTTCGTGAGCATTGGGGATGCCTAAAAAATTTCAAATTAAAAATCAAAATTATTAAATATTTTTAAAAATTATGGTAGCTGTGGATAAACTAAACTACTAACTATTATACCAGAAAATAGCAAATTAAGCCAATTATGCCCTAAATAGTATATTTATCATCAAACTATTATTTTTCACCAATCCATTTTAAGATCTTGTCCACCGGCTTTTGGTCGGGCAACTTGTCGGTTTGGACCATCAGATAAGGCAAGCCGCTTTTTTTTAGTTCCCTGATATATTCTTTTTGCATGCCAATATACCACCGCTCCTCGCGCAATATTCGGACGTAATGAGGATACAATTTCAAGCGGTCTTTGATCCTTTTTTGCAGTTCATCTTTTTTTTCCGGAAATAAAACCAATATAATTTTAAAATTCAGTTTTTTTAATTGCGCTTCCGCCTCCTTATAATTTATTTCTTGGCCGCGATGCATGCGGTTGTAAACTATATCCGAGATATGCAATTTTTCTACCAATATATTTTTCCGCTTTATTTCTTGAAATATTTTTATATAATTATTTATAATAGGTTGGCCGTGCTTGGTGCCGTAAACCCCAACATCGCAATTAAACCAGTGGCAGCCGTCCAAGAGGAGGCCGCCTTGATTGTATTTCGGTTCAAGCAAGTCATAAACCTGCGACATCAGCCAGCTTTTGCCGGCCAATTCCGCGCCTTCAAAAATCAAATGATGAGCCATATTAACCGATAATTTTTCCCACTCCTTTTAAAAATTTGGAGTCTATTTTGAAATAATCCCAGGAATTTCTGATCAGTTGGGAGGAGTTTTCAGCCATATGAAAATCCGATCCGCCGGTCATTATAAAATTCAGTTCCCGGGCGATGTGCTGGGCATGCACCACGGCGCTGTATGAATGGTGCGGAGAAAGCACTTCCAAGCCGTCTACCCCCAAACACTTGAGCTCATAAATTATTTCCTTGTCCAACTGATGATGTTTCCCCGGGTGATTCAATACCAATTGCCCGCCTATTTTTTTCTTTAGGTCCATAATCTGCTTTACATCAATGTAACTTTCTTCCAATCCCGCGTATTTTTTATTTACCATATAATTCCATAACACGTCTTCTTCTCTGATATATTTAATCATTAACTCTCTTTGAATTTTCCGCATATTGTGGCCGTCCGCCAAAATGTCGCTAATTAATTTATTTACCGGAATATAATGGCCGTATTTGTCAATCGTGCTGTTCACTTTTATTCTGAAGCCGCGGCTATTTAATTTTTCCAGCGCTCGCCTGACCTGGCCGCGCCGCCTGATTTGGCTGGCGCGAAAAAGTTCGTGCAAGTCCGGATCCTGATCGTCAAAATTATACCACAACAAATTAAATTTTTGGCGACCGTATTTGACATAAAATTCCATACCGCTGATCGGTTTTATTTTTAAGCTGCGGCAGGCACGCTTGAATTCCTCCAACCCGGCTACTGTATTGTGATCGGTCAAAGCCGCGACTTTGATTCCTTGCCGGCTGATAAATTTTGCCAGCTCGGTCGGTGAAAAGCGGCCGTCGGAATAAGAAGAATGGAGTTGAAGATCAATATACATATGTATGTAATTAGGAATTAAGATTAGTAATTAGGAATTTGTGCCATAAAACATATTTTTCACGTAACACATATTACGTATCACGTATCAAAAATATCATCTAAATTTAAATTGATACATGCTACGTGCTATGTGTTATGTGTTCTAAAATTTTACTTATCAACGGTTCGGCTCGATGCGGTTTATTGATATGGCCAATAATAAAAAATATGGCCGTACGGAAGGCGGACCAATTAAAATAATTCTCTATCCTTTTTTCAAGAGTACTATCCATCTTTATATTAGCATATTCGCGGTATTTATCTAAAAATATATTTTTTACCTGGGCGATGAATAATTGGTCATCGAGCTTATTGATGCACATATATTCAAACTGCTGGGTAAAAGCGCCCAGGTCGCGCGCGAAATCGGACAAGCACAGATCGGTAAAATCAATTACGGCCAATTTGCCGGTGCCGGTCTTGATGATATTTTCCGGATGAGCGTCTCCGTGCACCAGCCACCTTTCCTTGGTGGAATACAAAAATTCTTTTTCTTGATCTTTGATATGATCAAAAATCACCGTAGCCTGATCCAAGAATGCCGGCTGGCGCTCTTTGATCTTTTTCAGAACATATTCATAGCCGGGCACCACCTGGCTGACCCGGACTTCATCCAAAAAATTTTTAGCCTTATCAACGGGCAAGGTATGCAGTTTGGCAAACCAGGCGGCGCACATTCCCACTATTTTCTCGATCTCGCCGTAATTGTTATCTCTGATATAATGATAGAGGTTATGGCCGACAACGCCTTGATAAAATGTGGCGTTAAAGTACTCGGAATAAAAAAGCGGCCTGGGCACGGTTAGATCGACCGAGTCAAAATCATGTTCGTGCAAAAAAGACAAACTCTTATAAACTTTTTCGCGCGGTTCCGAACTGTGCGCCGTACAAAAAATATTTATGGGTTCCGGCGGCGCGCCGATTCTGGCAAGTATGATTTTATATTCAACCACCACGTGATAAGTGGTTTCCCAGACGTTTTTTTTGTGGTACACGATCTCAATCTCGCCGATGCCGGACACGTCCGGATACAGCGGAATAATTTCTTTTGTTAATAATTCTCTGACGAAATTTTGATCGAATAATTTTGTTATTTTATTCATACTTGAATAATTTATTTAAGATAAACTATAATTTTAACATACTCAATTTATTAAATCTTTGTCATCCTCCGGCCCCGACCGCCCCGCCGTGGCGGGGCAGGAGATAGTGGCACATTCAAAACTCCATATTCAAATCGTAATCATCGAACTTACGGACAACTCCTGGATTCCCGCTTTCGCGGGAATGACAAAAAAGCAGTTTTACATTAACCAATACTTATTCCAATGAGTAATCCATAATTCTCGTCCGATATCCGATAATAATTCTTCCGCTTTTATCTTGTCTTTTTTGGTTTTTTTATTTTCTACCGAGCGGATGGCACGGATCAGGTCATTGGCGCCGCGCTCCACATCGTCCGGACTCCAGGCCAGGGAGCCGAATTCCGGACGGAAGTCCCGGCCGCTCGCCCACCAAAAAGTACAGCTCGAGAGGCCGCGCGCCAAATGCCAGCGCGCCCAATAGTAGTTTTTGTCTTTTTTATTCTCTTCCACCGCTTTTATCGCTTGGCCGGCCAACTCCCATAATTTCTTTTGAATCGAATTGTTATTATTTTGCCACAAAGCAAAAGGCATATTTTTTTTTAAATCTTTTGCGCCGGTATCCCAGCTGGAATTTATCGGAAAAATTATTTCAAAAACTTTTTCTTTTTTAATGAACTCACTAGGCAAAATAGTTTTGAGCTCCGGGTGTTTTAAAAATTTTTCAAATTCTCCGGTCGGATCTTCGTGCCGGAGGCCGTACAGCTCGGCATCGGTCGCGGTGATAAAATATTTATCTATTGATTCTGGGCTGATTATTTTTCGCAGTTCATCGGGCGGATAGCTTTTTGACAAAGTCCTTGAACGAAAAATGATTTTCAGTCCGCTTGATCTGTCCAAATAAACTCTGCTCGTATCAGTATCTTTTAATTTTCCGATTTTTGATATTTCATCCAGAACGATCCACTGATATCCAAGCCTTTTTATTAATTGGCCTGCTTTTGAGCTATAGGCGAGCTCCGGTAAAAAAAATCCGGTCGGGCGATTCAAGCCGAAAAATTTTTTCAAGATCTCTTCGTTTTCCTTGATTTGATTTATCGCTTCGTTAGAAGGAATAAGCGGAAGTAGCGGATGATAGGCGGCCGAGCCAAGCAACTCAAGCTGTCCATTTTTTATCAGCTTAGAAATTCTATCTATTAAATCATTGTATCCCAAATTTTCCAAGCGCGACAAAAGACAGCCGGTGATATTTAACCCGAATTTAATTTTTGGATTTTCTTCCAGCGCCCGAATAATGCGGAGATAACTTTTTTCAACCGCTTCCTTGATTTTCCAATCGTCAATATTGGCCGGCTGGTAAAAATGAATTATGTTAAGCCATTGCATAATAAAAAGATAATTAATATAAAAAATCTTGATAATTAATTTGTTTTCTAACTTCTTACTTCTAACTTCTAACTTCTAACTTCTTATTTCTCTCACATTCTCATCGCTTTCCGATACAGCGCTACGTATTTTTTGGCCGGGATCTCCCAGCTGTTTGATTCTTTCATAACTCGAACCATCAGCTCGCGCCATACATATTTGTGGCGGTAATTTTCCAGGGCGCGGATCAGCGCTCCGTAAAGAGAAAATGAATTAAAATGGGAAAAGCTGAAGCCGTTTCCGCGGTTCGTGCGCGGATTATAATTGGTCACTGTATCATACAGGCCGCCGACCCGGCGAACCACCGGAATACATCCGTAGCGCATGGCGATCAGCTGATTGATGCCGCAGGGCTCGTGGTGCGAAGGCAAGAGGAAGAGGTCCGCGCCGGCGTAAATTAACGTTTCTAATTTTTCATTTTCTGCAAACGGAATCCACACTATTTTTTTGGCATGCGCTTTTTGAAATTTTTTTAATGATTGAATATATTTTTTATCGCCATCGCCCATTATAATGAACTGCGTGTCCAGCTGGCTGATCGGATCAAGTAGCGGCTCTATCAGTTCAAATCCCTTTTGAAATGTCACGCGGGAAGTAAAAGCGATAACCGGCATATCGCGGTCAACGTTTAGCCCGAGTTTTTTTTGCATATTCTCTTTGTTTAATTTTTTACGGTGTATTTTTCTGTAATCGTAATTGACGAATAAATTCTTGTCATTGTTCGGATTATAGATATTATAATCAATGCCATTGATAATGCCGAAAAGGCGGTCTTCGCGGTTTTTTAATATCCGGTGCAAGTCTTGTCCAAAGTGCTTGGTCGTGATCTCTTCGCGGTATTGCTCGCTCACCGTATTGATTATGTCCGCAGACATAATGGCGCGCTTGGCAAAATTGATATTTTCCAGTTCCGGATCGTCCAGATGAGGAATTCGCCGGCGGCCGTAATCCTTTTTGTCAGCTGTAATATCCCACCAGTTGTGCCCGAATTGAAAAACCAAATTATGAATGGTATAAATGGTCTTGGCGTGGCTTAAGGTGCTGGAATAGCGAAAGTCCGTCTTTAAATAAAACGGGATCAACCCGGTATGCCAGTCATGGCAATGCACGATATTGGCTTCATATTTTATGAGAGAAATTAATTTAAGAGCGGCGATGTCAAATATCAGGAATCTGGCATTCTCATGCGAAGAGCCATACAGATTTTTTTTGCTGGAAAAATATTTTTTATTTTCAATGAAATAAACCGGGAGTCCCGGCATCAAAAAAGATCGGTAATAATTGATCAAAACTTTGTCCACGGAATTGAGGTATATCTCCACATTCTCATAGATCAATTTCAGGCCATGGAATTTTTTATCAATCGTCTGGCCGTAAAACGGGGTAATGACGATTATATCATGCCCCAAGCGTTTCAAGGCTTTTGGCAAACTGCGCGCCACATCAGCTAGTCCCCCGGTCTTGGAGTACGGGGATACTTCGGAGGAGATGGAAACGATTTTTAGTTGTTTGGACATAGATTATTCACGTATCACGTAACACATATCACGCATCACATAACATTTTTTATTTTTCTTAATGCTTTGAATTTAAATTTACTTTTTAATTCTTCCATCCTGAAACGTGAATATTTTTCAAGCTCTTGATTAAATCCTGGAATAATAAATTTTTCAAAGTATTTCAAATATTCCTCTAACTCTCTCTCTCTATTGTTTCTTTCGCAATCGGACAATCAATTTCCCAGATTATCCACTCAAAAGTACCATCTTCAAAGTGAACATCGAATGGAAACAATCTACAGTCGACCGGACGCTTATCATAAACTTGGCACAAGCAATTGTTTCCCATGTAAACACATGGTATTTTCGTATTAATTTGATTCAAATTATTCTTTTCACTGGTTGTTACGTATAAAGGATAAAAAATATCTTCTGAGAAACAACATTTGCTATCACATTCTAAACATTTTTGCCATAAATTTTTATTTTCCATATTTTGTTATGTGTTATATGATACGTGTTATGTGATTCTTGAGTTCGATGCGCATATCGCGATCGCCAGAGCGTCAGCGGCGTCGTCCGGCTTGGGAATTTCTTTTAACTCCAGGATCAACTTGACCATTTTTTGCACTTGCATTTTGCTCGCTTTGCCATAGGCCGAGACCGCTTGCTTGACTTGCAAGGGCGTGAATTCCACCACAACTTTTTTGGACTGCTTGGCCGTGAGTAATATCACTCCGCGCGCCTGCCCGACCATCAAAGCGGTCTTAACATTTTTACAAAAAAACAATTGTTCAACGGCAATGATTTGCGGGTCGTATTTTTTGATCAAAATTTCCAAAGCTTGATTTATCTGCGACAATCTATCCGGCATTTCTTCTCTGGCACCGGTCTTGATCGTGCCATAGTCCAGGCAAATTAATTTATTGCCGTCTTTCTTTATCACTCCATACCCGGTATCAGCGATACCCGGATCAATACCGAGAATAATAGATATATTTTTGTTAGAAATCATAATATAAAATTATAAATTATAATTTCTAATATCTAATAAATGTCTAATTTCAAAATTCTAAAATTAAAAAATTGTTTAGAAATTAGAAATTAGAAATTAGAAATTTGCCAAGGATTGTAAATTGCTCTTTCTTTAAAATTTAATTCTTTTCGCTAAATATCGACGTTCGTGAAATAATCAGAGACGTCTTCATTATCTTCCAGTTCATCAATAAATTTTTCAATTTGAATTTTCTCCTCGTCGCTTATAGACATTTTATCTTTTGCAACATATTCAATTTCCGCTGACTGTGTAGCAATATTCTTGGACTCCAAAAAATTCTTCACCTTCTGCAGGTCCTCCGGCTTGGTCAAAATTGTCATTCCCCCATCTTCGCGAGTTACATCATCAGCTCCTGCGTCAATCAATTCCAATTCGAATTCTTCCATATTGGAAATTGCGTGTCCCCGAATGGGGGGAAATTGGAAATTGGAAATTAAAAGCACCCCCTTTATCTGAAAATTCCAACCCACCGCGCCAAAAGAACCGCCGGCTTTGGAAAAAATATGCCGCACGGTTGACGCGGTGCGATTTTTGTTATCGGTCAAGCATTTGACAATGAATTGCGATTTGGCCGGGCCGAGTCCTTCATAGATCAATTCTTCAATAGACGCTCCGGCAAGTTCGCCGGTGCCGCGCTTGATGGCGCGCTCAATATTGTCCTTGGGCATATTGGCGGCTCGTGCTTTTTCTACTGCGATGCGCAAGGTGAAGTTGGTGCTTGGGTCACCGCCTTTTTCGCGCGCGGCCATTGTGATCAAGTTGCTCACCTTGGTAAAGATAGCGCCTTTTTTGGCGTCAACGATCGCTTTTGCTCTTTTGGTGGTCGCCCACTTGGAGTGTCCGGACATAAGCTCAAGAATAGAAATTTAATTAAAGTCAGGCCGCGCCTGACACTAATACTTTAACACAAAAAATATAAAAAAATCAAGGCGGCCAAGCTACTTTTAATACTTGCATTTTACTGATATAATATAAATATTAATTAACATCTACATATGATTTTAGACAACCAACAAATCTA
>Ga0315268_10006096_pt1 | contig 12860 bp, 8 predicted proteins | sample C1_top_MG_FD_204535 | JGI IMG/M metagenome (GOLD analysis project Ga0315268, IMG submission 204535) | Sediment microbial communities from Yellowstone Lake, YNP, Wyoming, USA - C1_top | ecosystem: Environmental > Aquatic > Freshwater > Lake > Sediment | place: USA: Wyoming | collected 2017-08-01 | reverse complement strand
TAGACCGCCCCAAGGTTATAGGTGGTGGTGGTTCCCACCGTCTTCAGGTCGGTGTAGTTGGCCACCAGGAAGGGATCGCCTTCGGTGCCGCCACCGTCTATGGTCACCAAAGTGAGTTGAGAGGACGCGATGTTCCCCCACAGCGTATCGGAGAAAAGAACCTCGCCCACCCGGTACTTGACCGTGGCCACCGTCCCGTTGGGGATGCCAGCCGGGAAGGTGAGCGTGGTTGCGCTGTCGGTGGTCCCGGCGCTGGTGCTGATGACATGTACCACCAGCGCACCGCCGGCCGTCTCCACGTCAAAGTCGTTGGCCGAAAGATTCGACAGCGGGAAGGACCTGTCGGACGTCAGGGTGTCGTTAAAGGCGAACGGCGCGTTGTCCAATGCCCTCAGGCCCGGATAGGTGCTGTCGGTCCGTATGTTCCAGACGCCGGAAAAATCCCACCCGGAAAAACTGGCCGACTCTTTCATGGCCGCTATGGCCAGGCCGGTGGCAGAAAACGTGGCGCCGAGGTCGCTGTACCCTAGGCCGCTGCTTCTGCCGGATGATTCGGTTCCCCAATAGCTAGTGTTCACCGTACTCTCGGAGTTCCACCCCACCAGGCCGCCCACATAGGTGCTGCCAGTCACCAATCCAGTGGAATAGCTTTGGCTAATGGTGGCGCCCGTCTTGTTGTAGCCCACTAGTCCGCCGACGGCGCTGCCGGCAGTCAGAGTTACCGGGCCGGTGGCATAGCATTTGTTCACTGTGCTATACCTGATGTTGTAGCCCGCCAGGCCGCCAACGCATCCCCCGCCGGACACGGAGCCGGTGGCGAAGCTTTCTGTGACGCTGCCATAGTTGTCAATGGTCCCGATCAGGCCTCCCACGAAGGACATGGTGCCCGACACCGTCCCGGTCGAATGGCAGCGGTTGACCGTACTGTGGTCGACCAGGCCGGCCAGACCCCCGACGTGGTAGTATCCGCCCGTTACCTGGCAGTTGGAGCGGCAATCGCTCACTGCTCCATTACCGATCAAGTAGCCGGTCAGGCTCCCGACGGTTCCATAGCCGGAAATGGAGCCTCCCGCCAGGCCAAGGCTGTCAATGAAGGCGCCGCTGGCATAGCCGAACAGGCCTACATAGTTGGTCAACGGCCGGTTGATTACCAGACCCTTGATCAGGTGCCCTGTCCCGTGGAACTTCCCGGTGAACTGGGTGCTGCTGTTCCCGATCGGGACAAAGCCCGCCCCGGAATTCTCGGCAGCTGAGGGCGAGGCATCTATGTCGGCCGTCACTCTGTATACCGCGTCCAGGGAGTAGGATTCGCCTACGGCTTTCAGGTCGGCGTAATCCTCCACCAGATAGGGGTCAGCCTCTGTACCGCTGCCGCTCATGAAACCCCCGTCGGCCCGTACCAGACTGGAGACCATAAGCAACGCCGCTACCGCCAGCAGACTGAACCTAGCCAAAGGTCTGATGCCCTTAGCATGTGGTGTCTTCATTGTTCGCCTTTTTCCTTAAATTGTATTTGCGGAACGAAAACCCGACCGGACAATATCCAGGCGGTCAGCCGCCCTTTTTGCCGGGACCGGAGAACTCGGGATACAGCTCCTCCAGGCAGCGGTCGCAGAGGCCGAAGCTGAATTCGGCATCGGTATGCTCCCGGACGAAATCCTCCACCTGCTGCCAGTACCCGTCGTCCTTGCGGATCTTCTTGCAGCTGGAACAGATGGGTATCAGACCGTTCAGGGTTTTGATCTTTCCCAGGGCGGCCTGAAGCTCCTTTACCAGTTTTTCCCGGTTCTGCTCCCGCTCCTTCTGGCTGGCGATATCCCGGACGATGCTCAGCACCGCCGGACGGCCGTCCAGGTTGATCACCCGGGAATTGACCTCCACCAGGGTGGTGACCCCGTCCTTGCCCAGGGTCTCGGATTCAAACGACATCCCTCCGGTCTGCCTCATCTTTTCCAGGCGCGACCGGATCAGCTCTCTGGTCCGGGGGGCGGTCACCTGGAACAGGTTAAGTCCCATCACCTCCTGCCGGGCATAGCCCCTGACGGCGGCAAAGGCCTCGTTGACGTAGATGAACCTGCCTTCAAAATCGTGCAGGGCCACGCCCTCGCTGACCATGTCCAGGATGCCGGCCTTGAGCTGGTTTTCGGCTTTGAGCCGCTGCTGCTGCTTTATGAGCCGGTAGGCGTAAACACCGAAAACAACGAATAACACTCCCACAAATGCGCGGAAATAGATCTCCATCGGCTCAGGATGCAGCAATTGCTCACGGATGGTGCCCTCGCCGAACAGCAGGGCGTCCACCAGAACATCCAGCAGCCAGAACCCCAGGGCGAAAAGCGCACCGACGAACGGCAGGTGCTGGCTGAGCCTGAATTTTATGGAATCTTTCAGCATCCCGGTCTCCTTTCTCCGGCAGGTTATCAGGGTGATGTTTCCAGCAGCCTTTCCAGGATGGCGTCCTGGACCCGGCGGACCTCGGCGGCTTTGCCGGGGTAATTGTTGAACATGATGGCAAAACAGTAAACTTTTTCCCCGGGACCGAAGGCAAAACCGGCCAGGCAGGAGACCCCGGTCATGGTGCCGGTCTTGGCCCTGACCTTTATCGGGACGCCGCCGTTCTGCATCCGGCGGTAAAGAGTGCCGTCCACTCCGGCCAGCGGCAGGGCCTCCAGCAGCTCGGGCTGCAGCAGGGGATCGTTGTAGAGCGCGGTCAGCACTTCGGCCACCATCCGGGGATAACACAGGTTGTATCGGGAGAGCCCGGAGCCGTCGGCCACCCGGAAACTGCCGGGGGCGAATCCCATCCGGTGCAGGTTCCTTTCCACCCCGTTCAGGCTTTCGGGCGCCGGGGAGAAAGGACCGGAGCTGTCGCGGGACACCTGGCGGAAGAGCATCTCGGCGATGAAGTTGTCGCTTTCCTTGTTCATCTTCTGGATCATGACATAAAGCGGGGGCGAATTATTCGCCGCCAGACAGGCCAGCGATTCCGGGGTTTCGCCCTTTTTGATCCGCCCGTCCAAAGTGATCCCCCGGGCCTTCAGCGCCTGGACCAACAGGGCGCCGCAGTAAAGGGCGGGCTCGGATACGCTGAAGGAATTATACTGCACCGAATCGTCCTGGGGCAGGTGGCCGGTGAAGGTGAAGACGTCGCCCTTTTCGGTGCGGACCCGCTCGGCCTGGATCTTCCTTTTTATCCCCGGACGGCTGGTGACCACCTGGTTTCTGATCCGGAGATAGGGCAGGTCGGGGCCGGCGCTGATAGCGGCCCGGCGGCCCGCCCGGGAGGACGGACGGATGCTGATCTCAAAGATATTCCGGTCGGCTGACAGGGCCGAGATAGGAGCGTTGTAAGCGTAGGGTCCTTCGTCCCACATCCAGCCGGCCCCGTAACTGACCGTGTCCAGGTAGGAAGCGTCCACCACCAGGTCCCCGGAGATGCTGGCGATCCCCCGCGACCTGAGCCGGAAGGCCAGCTCTCCCAGGTCGGAGGAGGACAGCAGGGGGTCGCCGAAACCCTTGAGATAAACATCCCCCCTGAGCCGGCCTCCGGTCCAGACGGAATCCCCGTAGACCGCGGTCGGGAACCGGCGGTGGGGACCCAGCTGGTACAGGGCGGCGGCGGTGGTGAACAGCTTGTTGACCGAGGCCGGGATGAAAAGCTGGTCCTGGTTCCTGGCATAGACCGGCCGGGAGCGGTTGAGCTCGGTGATATACAAGCCGCACTGGGCCTGGGCCAGCGAGCTGTCGGCCAGCAGTGAGTCGATCTCCCAGGCCAGCCGGGACTTTTTAAGGCTTTGGCTGTCGGCCGGAACGGCAGCGACCGCCGGGGCGGGAGGCTTGACCGCATCCCGCCCGCCGCAGCCGGCCAGGGCCAAGCCCAGCAGGGCGGCGCAGGTGACCTTTATGTCATTGCTGATCATATTTCTTTCGCTTGAAGTTTTTCCGGTTAAGACATCATCCGTCGCTGGCGGCGATCCTGGCCAGCCAGCCCCTGGCCCCCAATCCGTCGAAAATCGCCCGGGCCTGTTCCACCGCCTCCTGGCGGGCCATGGTCCGGCCGTAGTAAAAATAAGCCTTGGCCGTTTCCAGCGGCTGGTTGAGTTCCTTGAAAGCTGCTATCGCCTCCAGGAATTTGCCGCCGTCCCTTTCCATCCGGGCCTGCAGCAGCAGGGCTTCGGTCCGGCCGGCCCTGGATTTCAGCTCCCCGGCCAGGCGCAGGGACCGGGACGCGTATTCCATGGCCTTGGCCCGGGAAGCTTCCCCGGCGGCGGAGGACAGTTCCAATTCCCCCAGCGAAAGCCAGATCTTCCGGAGGATGTTTTTTCCGCCGCTTTCCCTGACGATCCCTTCGGCCCGGACCAGGCAGTCCCGGGCCTCAGCCGCCCGGCCCTGTCCCAGATAAAGGTTGGCGATATTATTGAGGCTGGAGGCCTGGCCCAGCCGGTCCCCCATTTCCTCCCGCATCGCCAGCGACCGGCCATAGTACTCCAGAGCCTGGGAATGATCCCCCAGGGCATCGTGGACCGCTCCGATATTGCCCAGGCTGACGGCCTGGTTCTTCCGGTCGCTTATCTCAGTCTGGATTTTAAAGGCCCGGACGTGGTATTCCAGGGCCCGGGGATAATTCCCCAGCTGGCCCTGCACCGCGCCGATATTGCTCAGGCACAAGGCCTGGCCCCGCCGGTCGCCTGTCTCTTCCCGGATCTTCAGGGACCGCAGGTTGTACTCCAGGGTCCCGGACCAGTCGCTGAGAAAGCTCCGGATCACCCCGATGTTGCTGAGGATGTTGGCCTGCCCCTGCCGGTCGCCTATCCGGTCCCTTATCCGCAGCGACCGGTCATAATGCTCCAGGGCCCGGGGATAATCTCCCAGCTGGCCGTAAACCCCGCCGATGTTGCTGAGGCTGATGGCCTGACCCGGCTGGTCGCCGGTGTCCTGCTGGATCTCCAGGGACCGGGCAAAATATTCCAGCGCCCGGGAAAAATCACCCTGGCAGTTGCAGGCCGTGCCGATGTTGCTGAGGCTGTATGACTGGCCCCGTTTGTCCCCTATCTCATGCTGTATCTTCAGGGACCGGTCATAGTGTTCCCGGGCCCGGCTATAATCCCCCAGCCGGTTATGAACATAGCCGAAATTATTGAGGCTTTCCGCCTGGCCCTTTTGGTCCTGCAGCTCCTGGTACAGGGAGAAGGAGCCCTGGGCCGAGGACAGCATGTCCGGATAGCGGCTGAGGGAGCTGTATATCTGGCACAACTGCAGCAGGCAATCCGCCTGGGACCTTTTATCCCGGCAGGCTCTGGAGACCACCAGCGCCCTTTCCAGGTCCGCCAAGGACCTCTCGTTCCGTCCGATCAGGTTAAGTACCTGAGAGCGGTTCTGCAGAATGTGGACCAGCCGGGCGTGGTCCAGCGGATGTTTATGGTTGATCATACTGCTAGTTCAACAGCCGGCCGGGGCCGGCCCGATCTAAACTATGTATTTCTGCAGGCTGCCGGCCTCGAACTTTTCCACCTCCACTGCCCGGTTGGCGAAACCGTGCTTGCCCATCAGGCCGTAGGCATAGCGCTTGCCTTCCTCCACCCCGGGCTGATCCATGGGGTTGACCCCGAACAGCCCGCCGGCATAGGCGGTGGCGGTCTCCAAAAGGAAGATCATCTGTCCCATCACGAACGCGTCTATCCCTGGAAGGATGAAGCTGCAGCTGGGACGGCCGTTCTTGGCCAGGGCCATGGCGGTGGCCCGCTGCTCGGCGTTCAACAGCTCCCCGAAATCATGGCCGCTCAAATAGGACAGGTCCCTGATTTTGGGATAGCCCCTGGGAATGGGAAGTACGGCCCGGAACTTTTCCACCCGGATGAAGGTCACCACTTTGTCGCGCGGCCCCTCGGCGTACAGCTGGATCTGGGAATGCTGGTCGGTGGCCCCCAGGGCCTTGATCGGGGTGGGCCCGCTCTCCACCACCTCGTTCCTGTAATTCAGCCTCTTGCCCAGGCTCTCGGCCCACAGCTGGCGGAACCAGTCGGCCAGCAGGTACAGGCTGTCGGAATAGGGCATCATCACGTTGGTCCGATAGCCCTTCTGATACAGCAGGTACTGCATCAGGGCATAGAGCCGGGCCGGGTTCTTCCAGGGATTCTCCTCCAGGGTCCTCCGGCGCATGGCGGCCGCCCCGGCCAGCAGGCCCCTGACGTCCGCCCCGGCCAGGGCCAGGGGGAAAAGCCCCACCGGGGTCAGCACCGAGAACCGGCCGCCCACCCCGGAAGGCACCTCCAGGCTTAACAGACCTTCTTCGCGCACGATCTGGCGCAGCAGACCGTCCTCGGGGTCGGTGGTGACCACCAGGTTGTTTTTCCATCTGGGGCCCAGCGATTTGAACAGCCAGGCCTTCAGCCACAGGAACTGGGCGCTGGTCTCGGCGGTGGCCCCCGACTTGCTGATGACGTTGACCAGGGTGGTTTTGGGGCTCAGCAGGGCCTGGACGCTTTTCAGTTTTTCCGGGTCCACGTTGTCCAGCACCCACAGCCGGGGCCGCCCCTTGAGGCCCTTTTTGTCCAGGTGATTGTAGGTGAAAGGATTCAGCGCCGCGTGGACGGCGGAGGTGCCCAGGGCCGATCCTCCTATGCCCAGCACCACCAGATCGGTGAACTTTCCCTTCAGCATCCTGGCCAGGGCCAGTGATGATTTCAAATGCTCGGGCTTCGCCGGCAGGTCAAAAAAATCCATCCGGCCTTTGGCCCGCTGGCGGTAGAACCACTCCGCGGCCTGGGCCGCCGGCAGCCCCGACCTCTCCACCTGGGAGTAGTGGATCCCGTGCTCTCCCAGCCGCTCGGACATCAGGCTGTTGAAATCGAATCTGATCTTAAGTTCTGCCATTTTACCTCCCTCGCTTTCAAACAGTTTGCAATTTGCCTGTTTCCAGTTGAGACGTCTGCTGTTTACCTTTTGCCGTTCATTGTTAATCGTTCACTGTTCATTGGCGGTCCCTCACCGGGAATACCGCAGGGACAGGGCCAGCAGGTCCTGCTGCAGCCCGCCGCCGGAGAACAGCCGGCTGGTGGCGGCGGAGAAGCTGAAGGCGACATCGCCCACGATGAAGGTCTGCCCGGCCGAAAGAAAGTACATGTCTTTGAGTCCGGGATAATTCTGGGTCAGCTGGGGCACCAGCGGCGTTCCCACCGTAAAAAAGCCGAACCTTAAGGCATACTCGCCGGGAACCGGCTGCAGTTCCACCCCCAGCTTGAAGTCGGCCCGGCCCTGGTAATCCCAGGAAGCATTCTGCCAGCCGGTGATGTCGATCTGTCCGGCCAGGGTCGAGGTGGAGTCGATCCGGTAGCTGAAGCCCAGGCTGGACAAGGCCGGCATCACCCCGTACAGGTCCAGGTCTCCGGCTCCCGCCGCCGGAAGGTAATCGGCAGTGCCTTCGACCCGGCATTCCGAACGCAGCCGGGTGAAGACCGTCAGATCGGAGCCCACGGCGATCTCTATGCCGGCGTTCACATTCAGGCCCCGGGCCGCGCCTTCAGCGATCAGGGTGTCGGCCTTTTGCCAGGTGATGCCGCATGAATTGCCGCAGGCGGCCATTCCGGCCGTGATCCCCGGGGATATCTTCCAATACCCTCCCAGGGCCGCCTGCCTCAGGGCCAGGTCGGCCTGCTGCTGAACATAAGGCTGCCACTGGTCGGGAAAACTCATGGCGGTGGTCATTATATTTGCATAGCCCAGGGCCAGGCCCCATCGTCCAAAGCTCCAAACCCCGGCGGCCGCCGCCGGCAGAGCCAGCGACTGCCCGGTGGTTATCAGCACATGGCTGTGCCCCCCCGACAGCAGGCCGCCCGAGACCTCCGCCGAGCCCTTATTGCCCGGTACCTCCAGCCGGGCGGGATTCCCGAACAGGGCGGCCGGCCCCGAGGTCAGACAGCTGACATTGCCTGCGCCCAGCCCGGCCGCATCCAGGGGCTGGTAATAGTTGTACTGCAAAGGCAGGTTCATCTTGTACCGGGTTTGGGCGGCCAGCAGCAGCGGGCAGAGCAATAACAGCAATAAGATGGCAGTTGTTTTTTTCATGATTCCAATATTATTATGGTGATTATATTGATCAGTCACTTTACCACTGAAACACAGAATGGCGAAATAATGGAAAAGCCAAACCGCGAAGTTTTATTCCATTTACGAAAAGACCTGCTAATTTAACAATTCATAAATTCAGTCATTCCCTGCCTGCGCGCCAAAGTAGTTATCATTATTAGCTGTTTCAGCACGCAGGCGTGGCAAGGTAAATATTTTAGGGAACTCAGTCCCCGAACACCGTGCCGATGGACTTGGCCGCCCGGATCACCTCGGAATCCGGCTGCACCAGGCGCAGCTGGCCCACCGCCTCCCTGATGGGCACCGACTCCACCTTCAGCCCTTTAAGGGCCGCCATCCGGCCGAACTCCCCTTTGGCCAGAAGCTCCACCGCCTTGACCCCGAACCGGGTGCCCAAGATACGGTCGAAGGCGGTGGGGCTGCCGCCCCGCTGCAGGTGGCCCAGCACCGTAACCCGGCAGTCGATCCCGGTCTGCTCTTCGATGTCGTCGGCCAGCTTCTGGCCGATGCCCCCCAGCCGCACCGGGTCGGTGGATTCCTTGATGATCTTGCGGACCACCATCTCCCCGCCCCTGGGCTTGGCCCCTTCCGAGACCACCACGATGGAAAAGCGCCGGCCCTTCTGGTTGCGCTCGATGATCCGCTGGCAGACCCTATTGATGTCGTAGGGCAGCTCCGGCAGCAGGATGATGTCGCCGCCCCCGGCCACCCCGCTGTAAAGGGCGATCCACCCGGCATAGCGCCCCATGGTCTCCACGATCATCACCCGGTGGTGGGACATGGCGGTGGACTGCAGCTTGTCCAACGCCTCGGTGGCGGTGACCACCGCCGAGTCGAAACCGAAGGTGACGTCGGTGGCGGCCAGGTCGTTGTCGATGGTCTTGGGGATGCCCACCACCTTGATCCCCCGCTCCGCCATCTGCTGGGTGATGGCCATGGTGCCGTCGCCGCCGATTGCCACCAGGGCCTCCAGCCGGGCCTGCTCGAAGTTCTTCTGCACCCGGTCGAAGACGTCCTGGTATTCCAGCTCCCCCTGGGCGTTCTTGACCGCGTAGCGGAAGGGATTGTCCCGGTTGGAGGTGCCCAGGATGGTGCCGCCCTCGGCCAGGATGCCGGAGACGCTGCGCCAGTTGAGCTCGCGGTACCGGCCCTCGATCAGGCCGGCGTAGCCGTCCTCGATGCCGATCACCTGCATCCCGTGGTCGCTGATGGCGGTCTTGGCCACCGCCCGGATCACCGCATTCAGGCCGGGGCAGTCGCCCCCGGCGGTCAGGATCCCGAAGCGTTTGATCTTGGACATCGGTAAGCTCCTTATCTAAGCTGTATGCTGTAAGCCTTAAGCTGTATGCCTAGGCTGAGAGCTGATAGCCTAAAGCTATCAGCTGAGGATCTCGGCCACCAGTTCGGCGATATCGTGGGCGGCCCGGGGTTTTCCCAGGGCCAGGGCGTTCCGGCGCATCAGCGCCAGTTTCTGGGGCGAGGAAAGCACCTCATCCAGCCGGTGGGGGATGTCCACCTGGTGCATGGCCTTGATGCCGGCCCCGTGCTCCAGCAGCATGTCGCTGTTCATGTCCTCCTGGCCGGGAATGGGGTTGACGATCAGCATCGGCAGCCCCACCGCCATGGCCTCGGCGGTGGTCAGTCCGCCCGGCTTGCTGACCACGATGTCCGAGGCCCGCATATACTCGTCCATCTGCTCGGTGTAGCCCACCGGGATCATCTTGAACGGCAGCTGATCCCTCATCTGGCGCAGGCGGGTAAGCAGCGCGCGGTTCCGGCCGGCCACCACCATCAGCTGGAAGTTGGACCGGACCGAGGCCAGCGAGGCCACCATTTTCTCGATCGGCCCCACCCCGAATCCCCCGGACAGCATCAGCACCGCGGGCAGCCGGGGCGCCAGCACCAGCCTTTCCTTGAGGGAAGCCAGCGGCTTCTTCCGGTAGAACTCCGGGTTGACCGGGATCCCCAGCACGTGGATCCGCTCCTGGGGGATGCCGGAGGCCATCAGGTGCTGACGGCTGCCCTGGTCGGCCACCGAGTAATGCTCGCAATCCTGCAGGATCCAGTAGGAATGCAGCCCGTAGTCGGTGGTGACCGTCAGCAACGGGGCCTCGATCTTGCCCTTGCGCTTAAGGTCGCAGACCAGCTGGGAGGCCAGGAAATGGGTGGAGATTATCAGGTCCCACTCCTGCTCCCGGATAAAGGAAGTGAACTTGCGGGTGTTCAGGGTGTCTAAAAGCCGCAGCAGGAAATCGGGGCGGTTCTGGCGCTTCAGGTTGTCGGAGGTGGTGAAAATGTATCCCCACATCAGCGGCTGGTTCTGGGCCATGTAAAGGTACAGGTCATGGTAGACCGCCTTGTAGAGCAGGGTGGAGAACTTCAGCAGGTCGATGTGGGTCGCCTGGAACTGCGGACGGCCCTTGTTCTTCCCGGCCAGGGCCTGTTCCACTGCCTTGGCGGCCATGGTGTGCCCGGCCCCGGCCGAGGCGGAGATGATCAGGATGTTCTTCATATTGTATCTGTTGCCCGTTTGCCGTTTGGTGTTTGGCGTTTGGTGTTTAGTGTTTACTGTATACGGTTCACTGTTAATTGACAAATTGTTCCATGGTCCGGATCACCCGCTCCTGGTCCCTGAGGGTCAGCAGATGGTGGAAGGGAATGGCCAGGCTGCGGTCTGCCACGTCCTCAGTTAAGGGGAAGTCCCCCCGCTGGTGTTTCAGCTCTTTCACCAGGTAGGGCTGAAGGTGCAGGGCCGGAAAGTAGTGGGCGCAGCCGATGCCCTGTTCCTGAAGGCGTTTTATCAGCCGGTCCCGGCCCAAACCCTTGAGTCTTGTAGGGACCAGGACCGCGAACACGAACCAGCTGCGGGTCATCCCGGGAAAATCCTTCAGCACGGTGAATTCCGGCAGGCGCCGGGCAAAGAGCTTTTGGTAGTTTTGGGCGATCTTCTTTCTCCGGGCCAGGATGCCCGGCAGCCGGGCCAGCTGGACCGAGCCCAAAGCGGCGTTGATGTCCGGCATCCGGTAGTTGTACCCCAGGTCGTGATGGGCCAGCCAGCCGCCCATGGAATGGCGTCCCTGGTTGCGCAGACTGGACATCATATCGTACAGCCGGTCGTCGTCGGTCAGAACCATCCCGCCCTCGCCGGTGGTGATCTGCTTGTTGGGGTAGAACCCGAAGACCGAGGCGATACCGAAGGAGCCGGCCCGCTTTTTATGATACACGGCCCCCAGGGCCTCGCAGGAATCCTCGATCAACATCAGCCGGTGTTTTTTGCAGAGGGTCTGGATCTTTTGGTAATCGGCCGGCAGGCCGAAGACGTCCACCGCCAAAATCGCCCGGGTGCGGGAAGTGATCCTGGCTTCTATCTTTTTGGGATCGATGTTCAGCGTTCGGGGATCGATGTCGGCGAAGACCGGTTTGGCGCCCTGGTACAGGATGCAGTTGACCGAGGCGGCGAAGGAATAGGGCGAGGTGATGACCTCGTCGCCCTTTTTTAAGCCCAAAGCCCGGGTGATCAGGTGCAGGCCGGCGGTGCCGGAGGACACCGCCAGGGCATGCTGGCGGCCGATGTATTTGGCAAAGGCCCGCTCGAATTTTATGACCTCCGGGCCCAGGCTGAGGGTGCCGGATTTAAGGACTTTGACCACCGCGTCGATCTCGCGCCGGGTGATGTCGGGATTGGCCAGCTTGATCATGTCACTTCCTTATCTTTTATGTCTACCATGTCATTCCCAGTAACCCGTCCTGTCATCCCCGGCCTGACCAGGGATGAAGTTTCCCGCCGGAAGAGGGGTTAAGCCGGCGCCATGTTCAATAATCTGTCGCACTCCCCCAGCAGTTGTTCCAGCCGGAAAGGCTTTCCCAGAAAGGCATCGGCCCCGGCCTGCATTATTTTCTGCCGGTTCTCCTGGTTGTCGTATCCGGTGATGGCCAGCACCCTGGTCCGGGGATGGTGCTGCTTGATATGACGGCAGACCTCAAAGCCGTCCAGGCCGGGGAGCTTCAGGTCCAGTATCACCAATTGGGGATCATGCTGTTCCAGCAAACGCCCGGCCTCAAAACCGTCGGCCGCGGTTAATATCTGGCATCCCTTTTGGGCTGATTTTAATAAGCCGGTGGCCAGCTCCAGAATGGCGGGATCGTCGTCCACCACCAGGATCCTGGTCTCCTCCGGAGCCAGCCCGGACGGCGGCGCCAGCAGGGGCTTTCCGGCTGGTTCAAACATTCCCAGCCTGACCATGGCCGAAGAGAAGGCCAGCCAGGAAACCGCCAGCAGCGCCGCCTGCATCCAGGGGTTCAGGAAGAGTGCGGCCCAGCCCAGGGCCGAGAACAAAAGCCCCAGACCCCACATCAGCCAGTCCACCCGCCAGACCGAGTGGATCCGGGCGTGCAGCAGGTCGTAGACGTGCCGCCGGTCGCCGGTGAAGATGTCCCTATTACTAAGAAACCGCCGGATGATGGCCAGGCCCGTGTCCAGAATGAATGGCGACAGCACCAGCAGCACCGGAATGAAGGCCTGTAACCCCAGGGCCGCCGTCTGCAGGCCGATCCCGGTCAGGTAAAAGCCCAGCAGCAGACTGCCGCTGTCGCCCATGAATATTTTGGCCGGAAACCGGTTGAAGAACAAAAAACCCAGGGCCGACCCGGCCAGGATCAGCTTAACGGGGCTGCCGTAGCCGGATCCCAGCTGCAGGGCCAGGGCCAGCAAACCCAGACTGGCGGCAATGGCCATCCCGGAAGCCAGGCCGTCCATCCCGTCCATAAGGTTGAAG
>Ga0315268_10006094_pt1 | contig 12863 bp, 9 predicted proteins | sample C1_top_MG_FD_204535 | JGI IMG/M metagenome (GOLD analysis project Ga0315268, IMG submission 204535) | Sediment microbial communities from Yellowstone Lake, YNP, Wyoming, USA - C1_top | ecosystem: Environmental > Aquatic > Freshwater > Lake > Sediment | place: USA: Wyoming | collected 2017-08-01 | reverse complement strand
GGCTTTTCAATTGCCCCATTTCCATCAACGTTCGGGCCGAAATGCTCACGCTTGTGGCTCCCATGGCGATTCCCAGCAGTAAGGCTGGCGTGAACCCCATACCAAACAAGGTTCCCACCAACCAACCCAGGCCAACGGAAATGAGCACACCGCCCAGGCTTGCCAGCAAGGACACCTTGCGATTCTTTACCATTTCGCCCAAATGCAGTTCCAACCCGGCCAGGAACATCAGCAACAGGACGCCAATCTGGCTCAATTCGGACAGGGTGGTATCAAGGTTAGCGTGATCAATGAACGGTAATCCCAAAATATTGACCAACGATGGACCCAGGATCACCCCGACCACCAGTTCCCCCAACACCGAAGGTTGGTTCAGGCGCATGGCCAGGTAACCGGCCAGTTTGGCTGCCAGCAGGATGATCACCAGTTCAAAAGCAAGTTGCAAGAAAGGGGACATGAGTGTTTTCGTTTTTTTCGGGATCGGTTGATAGGAAATTATAGCCCATCTCCAATCGCCGATCGCCTTAATAAGGCGCAAGGTGATCAAGACACTGATCCATGTCACCGTTGAGGGTGGGATTGACCATATCCAAGGTGTTAAGCGCCAGCGCTTAGACACACCCAGTTCAGCAATGGTTAATGGGCGCAGTCTGTTCATCCCATTCACCCAAGATGCCTGGATTGATTCCAGGGCAGGGAGTGGTTATACTGGAAGTGAAATGAAAACTCGATTGCTCTTCATGATTTTTTTGCTGACGCTGGCTGCCTGTGGCAACCCAGCGCCGGATGTTAATCTGGCCTTGCACCAGCAGGCTTCCGCCTCACAAGAAGAGTTATCCGCACATGCCTGGCTCTCAGTGGATGGGATGACCGGCTCAGGCTGGAGCCCGGGTGCAGCCCTGCCGCAGTGGATCGAGGTCGACCTGGGCAGATTCGTCTCGGTCAGCACCATCCGCCTGCTGGTCAACCAGCCTGGCGGTGGTGTCAGCCACCACACGCTGTGGGTGGCGGGTGAGGATCACACCTTCCGGCAGGTGGCTGAATTCAATGAAGAATTCCACACCGGGGATTGGCTGATCTATGCCCCTGACCAGGTGATGCAGGGTATCCATTATGTGAAGGTGGAAACGCTGGAAGGTGCTCAATGGGTCGGCTGGCTGGAAGTCCAGGTGTGGGGGCAACCTTAACTCCAGCGGGTCTCATCCGGCGACCGCCGCAGAAAAACCATAAATAGAAATCAAGTTGAGGGGGAGTCTTCGCCTATCCTGGACATGGATAGACATGTTCATCCGTTGCTGGTCATCCTGCGTGTTTCCGTTCCGCATCCCTATGCAAATATTTAATTTACTTATTGACTTTCATTTTCAAATTCGCTATACTAATGTTGGTTGGTAGCCAACCTACAAATAACTGCCCATTTAATCAAGAATCTGCGTTTTCGAGTCAGTCGTCCAGGCCAGGTTGTCGCAAACCTGGATCACAATCACAACCCGATTGGAGATGCCCTTGGCTGAGATCAATTCCAATGAAAACGAGAAACTCCTGGTGCGTCAGCAATCCCTGGCAGACCAGGTATTTGAAATCTTGAAGGAGCGCATTAACCAGGGGGTGTTCACCACCGGCAACCAGCTCCCCACCGAAAGCCAACTGGCCGAGGAACTCAAAGTCAGCCGTTCAACCATTCGCGTGGCCATCTCCCGCCTGGAAGACCGCAAACTGGTCCAGCGCCGCCAGGGGATAGGCACCTACCTGCGCCAGATCGCCAAAATTTCCAACCCGCTCAATGAATTCCTGGAACTGGCCCAACTACTTAAAGCCACCGGTTACGAACCGGGTTACTCGACCATCGCCGATTTGGTGACCCCGCCTGATCCCATCCTCGAGATCCTGCAACTGCCTGCCGGCGCTGAAACCCTGCGTCAGCGCAAGATCTTCACTGCCAATGGCGACCCCATCATTTACGTCGTCAACTACATCCCCACCTGGGTTTTTGAACAGGTCGTCAGCCGGGAGGCAGCCCTGAAGCCGGACCTAACCGAGCGATTCCTGGACTTCTTCGAGATCACCTGCGGGCACAAGGTTTCCTATTTTGTCTCAACTGTCAGCGCTGAAACCTATGACATGATCGACCCTCCCGGTGAGATCCTGCACGACGGACCTCACGCGCCGGTCCTGGCCATTGCCGAAACCGGTTTCAACGATGGGGACCGCCCTATTGTCCATTCCACCGAGTATCACCCCGGCAACCTGATGACCTTCAACATCATCCGCAATGTCAGCCGCAGCAAGTAACCCTGCTCGTCCTGTTGGACTTCCAGTTTCAATCATGCCCTTTAAAACCAAGCGCCTTTTGCACAACCAGACCACACTTGAAAAGGACCTTTTATGCCTGAACAACTCGACATCCTGATCCGAAATGCCCACCTGCGCCGGGAGGGATCAAATTCATTCCAGATCGGCCTGGCGGAAGGAAAGATCGTTGCTGTGGACAAGATGATCAATGCCAAAGCCCGGGTTGAGATCGATGCGCGCTTTAACCTGGTGACCGAATCCTTCATCAACCCGCACCTACACCTGTGCAAGGTGTACACCATGGATATGATGGATGAGCAGGCGCTCAAAGCCTACCACGGCAGCCAGGGGACCATGCGTTCGGCCATGACCTCCATTGAACTGGCCATGAAGGTCAAAGAACGTTACGACGCCACCTGGATCATCCGCAATGTCCGCCGGGCAGTTGCCCATGCCGCCCTTTATGGCTGCACCCATATGCGTGTCTTTGCGGATGTGGATAACAAAGCCAGGCTGGAAGGGGTAAAAGCCCTACTACAGGCCCGCCAGGAGTTCATGGACATTGTCGAACTCCAGGTGGTCGCCTTTGCCCAGGATGGCTTGATCCGTGAGCCGGGTGCCGAGGACCTGCTGCACCAGGCCATGGAATTGGGTGCAGATGTGGTGGGCGGCATCCCCTGGATCGAATACACCGATGAAGACATGCGCAGCCATGTCAGGATCATCTTTGACATCGCCCGCCAGTACAACAAGCCAGTATCCATGCTGGTGGATGACGCCGGTGACCCCGGTCTGCGCACGCTGGAAATGATGGCGTTGGAAACCATCCGTTGCGGCTGGCAGGGTCGCTCGCTGGCACATCATGCACGAGCAGCAGCCACCTACCCGGAACCTTACCTGGCCAAACTGATCCACATGGTAAAGCAGGCTGAAATGGGCTGGTCGGTTTCACCGTTCACAGGACCGATGGTGGCCCCACTTAAAAGGCTGCACCAGGCTGGCGTACTGATATTTATTGGTCAGGACGATGTTTCAGACGCCTATTATGGCCTGGGTCGCAACAACATGTTGGAATGTGCCTTCCTGAGCGCTCACCTGCTGTGGATGCTGTCCAACCAGGAAATGGAAACGCTGTACGACATGGTTACGGTGTTTCCTGCCCGTGGCCTCGGTTTATCAAACCATCGGCTGCAGGTGGGAGCTCCCGCCAACCTGGTGGTTCTGGACCAGCCCAACATTCTTGAGGCGTTACGATATCACCAGGCACCCTCCTACACCATCAGCCATGGCAAACTAGTGGACATGGACCAGATGAGGAAAGTGATCGAAATCAGCGAGTGGTAAATATGGAACCTGCCATTAACCAGCGAATATCTTTTAGAGTGAACGACCGCGATGTTTTGGTGCCAGAAGGCCCGGATATGACCCTACTGGAATTTCTACGCGATCACCTGGACCTGACCGGCACCAAGAACGGTTGCGCCACCGGGCACTGCGGAGCCTGCATGGTCCTGCTGGACGGGAAAGCGACACGTTCATGCCTGGTACGCATGTCCCGCATCAAATCAACTTGCCGGGTGGAGACGATCGAGGGATTGGCACAGGGTGGTCAACTGCACCCGATCCAGGTGGCATTCATAAACTATGGCGCCCTGCAATGCGGTTACTGCATCCCGGGTATGATCATTTCAGCCAAGGCGTTATTAGACGAAGCCCCCCTGCGATCCGAGACTGAGATCAAGGAGCACCTGACCCGCAACAAGAACCTGTGCCGCTGCACCGGCTACATCCAGGTCATCCAGGCCATTAAAGCGGCTGGTGAAGCCATGGCGCGCGGCGAAACGCTGCAACTGCCGGCGCAGGAAGGCATGCAGATCCGTTCCACCCAACTGCGCCAGGATGCAATAGAAATCGTCACAGGACGGAGACGTTTTGCAGGCGATATCCGCATGGATGGGATGCTGCACGGCAGGATCCTGTTTTCGCAGCACCCGCATGCCGAGATCCTGAAAGTAGATGACAGCGAGGCGCTGAAAATGCCAGGCGTAGTGGCTGTGGTGACCGCCTGGGACATCCCCGGCGTGAACCGGGCCGGCATCATCGAGGTCAACCGGGATCAGCCGGCCATTGCCGGGCGGGAACAGAAAGCCCGCTACATCGGTGATTCGGTGGCGTCTGTTTTTGCAGAAACCCCCCAACAGGCTGAAGCTGCAGTCTGCAAGATAAAAGTGGAATACAAGGTCCTTCCGGCTGTGTTCAGCCCGGAGCAAGCCTCCCAACCGGAGGCGATCAAGATCCACGAGAAAGGCAACCTGATGCACCATAGCCGTATCGAACGCGGCGATGTGGAGGCAGCCTTCAAGACCTGTGCGGTGGTGGTGGAACACGCTTATGACACGCCCATCGTCGAGCATGGCTTCCTGGAACCAGAGTCGGGTGTGGCTTACCCCAACCCGGATGGTGGTGTGACCATCCTGCTGGGTTCGCAGTCCGTATTTGATGACCGCTCACAGGTGTCCGAGATCCTGGCCATCCCCGAAGAAAAAGTGCGCGTGGTGCAGGTGCCCCAGGGCGGCTCCTTCGGTGGGAAGGAAGACCCCATCCTGCAACCCCACCTGGCGCTGGGCGCACTCAAGACCGGGCGACCGGTCCAGATGGTCCTGTCCCGGGCGGAGTCGCTGCGCGTGCACGTCAAGCGGCATGCCTCGCACATGGTCATCAAGACCGGCGCCAATGCTGATGGGCTGATTCAAGCACTGGACTTTAAAGTGGTGTTGGACACCGGTGCCTACATGTCCCTCGGCTACGATGTGCTGGAGAACTTCATCGTCTTCTCCGGCGGCCCATATTTCATCCCGAACGTGCGTGCCGAGGGCAAGTCCTGGTACACCAACAACGTGCTGGCTGGCGCCATGCGCGGCTTTGGCGTCAACCAGGTGGCCTTCGGCCTGGAACAGAACATGGACGAGATGGCGCGTGCCCTCAAGATCGACCCCTTTGAATTCCGCCTGATGAACGGCCTGGTGCCTGGAAAGCCCACCACCTCCGACCATGTCCTTGAGGAGGGCCAACAGGGCATCATTGAAACCATCCTGGCTGCCAGAAATGAATTACTGAAAACCTCCATCCCGGCACCTTCCGGACCCGGAAAAAAGATCGGCATTGGGGTGGGCAGCGCTTTAAAAAACCTTGGTTTTGGTCACGACCTGCCCGAAAGCGCAGGGGCGATCGTGGAACTGGACAAGGAAGGTTTCCTGACACTCAAGGTGACCCACCATGAATATGGGCAGGGCAGTCTGGCAGGGCAGGTGAAACTGGCATCCAATGAAATGGGCCTGCCGATCGACCGCATCCGGGTGGTGGGACCCGACACCGCCCAAACCCCGCCGACCGGTCCGACCACTGCTTCCCGCCAGACCTTCCTTTCCGGAAATGCCACCGTGCTGGCCTGCCGTGATCTGAAGAACAACCTGTTCGTGCGCGCCGCTGAACTGATGGACGAATCACCGGAGCACATGCTCATCCAGGGAGATGAGATCCACGAAACGGTCACCGGCAAGTCGGTCAAACTGGCCGAACTCGGAGAGCGCTTCACTTCACAGCAGGTCTACACCTCGCCCCGCACGGCAGCCATGCTGCCGGTTGGCCAATCCAGCGATTATGGCACTCCTGGATTTAAATCCAGGATGACCCACTGGGCTTACGCCTACGGCACCCAGGTGGCCATCGTGGAAGTGGACACTGAGACGGGTGAAGTGCAGGTGCTCAAGATCATCGCTGCCGCCGATGTGGGCAGACTACTGAACCGGATGATCGTCGAAGGACAGATCTACGGTGGCGTGGTGCAGGGACTGGGCTTTGCCCTGACAGAGGAATACATCGTCAAGGATGGCATCAACCTGACCGATTCGCTGCACAAGTATAAAATGCCCACCGCCCGGGATGTACCCGACATCATCCCCTTGATCGTGGAGAACCCTCACCCCCTAGGACCACAAGGCGCCAAAGGTTTTGCCGAAGCGCCTTCCCTGGCCACCGCGGCAGCCATTGCCAACGCCATATACGACGCTGTGGGAGTCCGTATCCGCTCGCTGCCGGCCCGTAAGGAGAAAGTGCTGGCGGCCATGCAAAACACAGCACAAGCTAATGTGCTGGAAGATCATGTGCCATAACTTAAATATTAACCCACATCCATCCCCCACCCCGGGATGGGAAAGCGATGGTGACCAAGAAAAACGAATGCTTAACCCATTAAAACCCCCGGTCTTGCGCCCGGTTAGCCAAGAAAATCCATTTTTCTATTACGAGGAGGTTGGATAAATGCAGGTGCACAAGTTTGACAACAAGACACTCCAGGAGATCTACGACGCCATGGTTGAGATCGACAGCGACAAAGCCGTCATGCTGGTTGAAAAAGCCCTTCAAAACAATGATGACGTGCTCCAGGTGGTTGAGGCACTCTCCAAGGGTATCAACACCGTTGGCGATAAGTTTGAAGCGTTGGAATGCTTCCTACCCGAACTGATGATGGCGGCCGGGATCATGAACGATTCCATGGCACTACTGCGCCCGGAGATGGAGAGGAAAGACCTTTCCGTGGGGACCTCGGGGAAGGTGGTCATCGCCAACCTGCAGGGTGATATTCATGACATCGGCCGGAATATCGCCACGGTCATGCTGCAGGCTTCCGGTTTCATCGTCTACGACCTGGGGCATGACATTAAACCGGATGTAATCATTGATAAAGCGCTGGAATACAAAGCCGATGTCATCGGGCTTTCCTCCCTGTTGACCACCTCGCTGCCCTTTGCCCGGGACACCATCAACCTGCTGGGTGAACGGGGTCTGCGTGAACACTTCAAGGTGGTCATGGGCGGCGCGGCCGTGACCCCTGATTTCGTGCAGTCCATCCATGCCGATGGTTATTGCAAGGATGCCGCCCAGGGCATCAAAGTCATCAGCCAGTTACTTTCAGGAAAGTAGGTTGCCTTGATCAATTTCTTTGAAACTCTCCGCAGGGCCGAAGAAGGCTCCTACCAAAAGGAGAACGACTTCGACATGAAGTTGTTCCAGACCACCTCCAGCCTGGTCAAGGAACTGGGCGTCAAGTTCAACAAGGAAGAGATCGTCACCGCCGATGACCAGATGGCGGACGCGGTCTTTGCCGGTGGGATGAGACTGGCACTTGAAATGGGCATGCTCTCGGTCTCCACCATGCGTTTGATCAAGTTTGACGAATCGGAACTCCGGCTGGCATTGAAGATCGCCCCCAAGGAAATGCTGCTGGGCCAGGGTAAGGACGCCCGCAGCATGCGCGCCCGCACCTTCAACAATGGTTTCCCGATGACCGTGTGCGGCGGCTGCCCTGGCACCCCGCTGGAGGAGGATGTCTTCCTGCCGGTGATGATGTCCTATGCCAAGGAACCGCTCATCGACATCATCATATCCGGCTCATTGACCCGCATCGAAGGCATGGATGTACGCACCAGCGGGCCGCTGGAGATCCGCGCCTGCCGGCAGGAGATGTTGTGGGTGCGTGAAGCGCTGGAACGCGCCGGCCGTCCCGGTATGCACATTTACGCCTCGGGCGAAAGCAGCGCCACCGAATTGGGCACCCTGGCCATTGCCAACGAACATTACATGCGCACCAGTGATTCGCACATGATCCCGGTACTCTCGGAATTGAAAACGGATAATGCCCGCCTGTCGCGGGTGATGACCGGCTACGAGTACCCGGCCTTCACCACCAGCCTGATCAACCCCATCATCGGCGGTTTTGGCGGCGGGCCGGCCGGCGCTGCCCTGGTGCTGGCAGCCGGCATCCTGCTTTCCACCGCCGCTTACGGCGTGGACATGCACTGCCTGCATCCCATCCACAACAAGTACATCTCGGTCAGCACCCGGGAAGCCATGTGGGTCGATTCCATCGTCGGGCGAGCCTTCGCCCGCAACGCACCGCTGGCACTGCTGGCCGACGCCTGGACCACCGCCGGCGCCGGTACGCCTGACATCCTGTACGAGACGGCCGCGCTGGCCATCGCACAGGAATGCAGCGCGCTCAACACGGACTCGCTGGGCGCCACCAATGGTGTCTACCCCAACTGCAGTGGACTTGAAGCCCGCTTCTTTGCCGAAGTGGTGCATGCTGTCTTCAACCAAAAGATGACCCCTACACAGGCCAACGACCTGGTGCTCAAACTGTTTGCCAAGTACCAGGGCGGGTTTGACAACCCCAACTACGGTCTGCCCTTCACCGAGGTGTACGACACGCGCAAGATCGTCCCCACCCAGAAATGGCTGGACATCTACAAGAAGGTCAAGGATGAAGTAGCCGCCATGGGTGTTCAGTTTCAAAATTAGATCTATGGATTCCATCAGCAGACGCTTATCTTCAATCGATCCAAGGGTTGAAGCCAAAGGAAAGGAGGCTTCCTGGTTGCCAATAGTCGTAAGTCATGAAGATCATTCGAGGGGCTCACTTTATCGATACAATTTTGAAAGAAGGAGTTGAGACAATGAAAGGCAACAAACTGATCAGTGTCCTGGTCGTCCTGCTCGTCACAGCCCAAATCCTGTCTGCCTGTGCCCCGGCTGCCACACAGCCCGCTCCCACGCAGGCAGCCACCAATCCGACCGAGGTGAAGATCGCCGTTCTCACTGACTCGACCATCGAGCAACCCTACGTGCGGGCTCTGCTGCAGGCTTTCGATCGCTACAATAAGGATAACCCGTACGGTCTGAAGATCAGTTACGATGTTTCCGAAAACATTGTACCTGGCAGTGATGACGTTGAACGGACCTTGCGGGCATATGCTGAAACCGGAAAATACAATATCATCTGGGCCCATGGTCCGTACTCAGACCAGGTCAAAAATGTCATGGCCGAGTACCCCGAGACTATGTTCATTTATTCCGGGTCCGGCAACACCGGCTACGGCAATAACGCTTATTTCATTTTCGCCCACCTGCATGAATGCGCCTATGTGCTGGGCGTCGCCGCCGGTATGATGACCAAGACTAACGTGCTGGGCGCGGTCGCCGGTTATCCGTATGAGGACGTGACCGACGTGTTGAACGGTTTCCGTGATGGCGCCCTGTCGGTCAACCCCAATGCCAAGGTCAAGATCGCCTATATTGAAAGCTGGTACGATCCTCCCAAGGCCAAGGAGACCACCTACGCCCTGATCGCAGCCGGCGCCGACCTGGTCTACGCTGAACGGTTGGGACCTTTTGAAGCCCTGGCAGAAAAGGGATTAAAGGGTTTTGGCAACTATGAGGACCAATATTCCATGTCCCCCAATGTGGTCATCAGCAGTGCCGTTTTGGGTTTTGACCCGCATGTCAAGTACATCCTCGGCGAGTGGTGGGGACATGTGGTTGACAAGAAACCCTGGAATGGCACCATTGACCCGGTCTGGTTTGGTATGAAGGATGGTGGCTGCAGCGTGGCGCCCTTCCAGACCAGCACCGCACCTTCGCAGGCTGTCCAGGATGCCGTAAAGAAGACCATCGATGACATCATGAATGGCACGCTCAAGATCCAGCTCAATGTCAACCCCCCTCCGACGGACTGATGCGGATGACCGGGAATTAACTCTCATCCAATAATATAATGGGGATGTCACCAATGAAGCTCCTTGGTGACATCCCCCCTGCCTCACTGCAAGTAGGATGCAACATGCCTGCTGAACAAGAACCTCTGCTGAAAACAGTCAACCTCACCAAGCGCTTTGGCGGAGTGGTCGCCAATAAATCAGTTTCCATTGACATTCAACCCGGTGAGATCCATTGCCTGCTGGGGGAAAACGGTGCCGGCAAAACCACCCTGGCTGAATGTCTTTATGGCTATTATCTCCCCGAGATCGGGGAAATTTATTTCGATCAAAAACAGGTCAAGATCACCTCCCCGCACGACGCCATCCGGTTGGGCATTGGCATGGTGCACCAGCACTTCATCCTGGTGAGGCCATTGTCCGTCATCGAGAACATCATCGTGGGGACGGAAGCAGCCCAGGTGATCCTTAACCTGTCCAAAGCCAGGCTTACCCTGGGAAAACTGTGCCGCGAGTATGATGTCTCATTAGATCTTTCCGCCAAGATCTGGCAGCTCTCGGTCGGAGAGCAGCAATGGGTTGAGATCCTCAAAGCCCTTTTTATTGGTGTCAAACTGCTCATCCTGGACGAACCCACCGCAGTGCTCACACCCCAGGAATCTGAAAAACTGTTTGCCATCCTGCGTAAGATGAAACAGGAAGGCATGTCCATCCTGTTCATCACCCACAAGTTGCAGGAAGTGCTGGATGTCTCGGACCGGGTAACCGTCCTGCGCCGGGGGGAGAAAGTCGCCACGGTCAACACCGCCGATGTCAGCCGCGCTGACCTGGCCAGGATGATGGTCGGCAGAGAGGTTGTCTTCCGAGTCAACAAGGAGAAAGTCAGTTTTGGGGAGACCGTCCTGGAAGTCAAGGACTTGCGTGCCCGCAATGACCGAGGCAAGGAATCATTGTGCGGTGTCTCCCTGTCCGTCAGGGCTGGAGAGATCGTCGGTCTGGCGGGCATCTCCGGTAACGGGCAGAAGGACCTGTTCGAATCCATCATCGGCGTGAAACAGGTACAGGAGGGCAAGATACACCTGTCCGGTAGCGACATCACCAACCGCTCCATCAATACCATCATTTCCTTGGGGCTGGCGCACATCCCGGAGGACCGGCTCAAGGAGGGGCTCATCCCCGAGTTCTCGGTGGCAGAAAACCTGATACTTGGACTGCACAAGAAAAGGTTTTTCAAGTATGGAGGGAACTGGCAGGATGGGAAGCAGATCGAGACATTCGCCGGGAACTGCATCAAACAATTTGACATCCTGACCCCTTCATCCAAACATGCCACGCGCAACCTGTCAGGAGGCAACATTCAGAAGGTGATCATCGCCAGGGAACTCTCGGGGAATCCCAGGTGCCTCATCGCCAACCAGCCCACACGCGGCCTGGATGTGGGCGCCATTGAATATGTGCATACCCAGCTCCTGAAACAGTGCCAGGCAGGGACAGCCATCCTGCTCATTTCGGATGACCTGGATGAACTGATGAACCTGGCGGACCGCATCCTGGTGATCTTCAAAGGTGCCATCGTTGGTGAAATGGATGCCGCTTCGACCAGCCGGGAAAAGATCGGCCTGCTGATGGCAGGCTGCCTTGAGAGTGAAGCATGACCAATGTGCTGGGTTTCAGGTTCGAGAAACGTGAACACGCCAGCCGGTTGTGGCAGACCATGCTGGTGCTTACGGCCATCCTGGTGGCGTTGCTCATCTCCGGGCTGTTGATCGTCTCCACAGGCGCGGATGTCGGCAAGGCTTTCGCTGGATTGTATGGCGGTGCGTTCGGAACACCCAAGGCCTTCATTGAGACACTGGTCAAAGCCACCCCGCTCATCCTGACCGGGTTGGCAGCGACGATCGCCTTCCGTGGCAAGGTGATGAACATCGGTGCCGAGGGGCAATTCCTGGGCGGAGCCATCACTGGTTATTGGGCCATCCTCAAGTTCTCATTTCTAAACCCCTGGCTCTACCTGCTGGTGATCCTCTTCTCAGCCTTTGTGGGCGGCGCCATCTGTGGCGTCATCCCCGGACTACTCAAGGGATATTTGAAAGTAGACGAGACTATCGTCACAGTCATGATGAATTACCTGATCGTCAAGATCCTGTCTTACCTGATGTCCGGTCCCTGGCAGGCAGCCGGCAAGTTTTACAAGTTCTCCGAAGAAGTCCCCCAGTCGGCTTATTACAACCTGATCTTTCCCAACACCCGGCTAGATTATGGCTTCCTGGTAGCCATCATCGCCACCATCATCGTCTACTGGCTCCTGCAGAAGACCCGCCTGGGGTTTGAGATCCGCTCCATCGGCCAGAACCCGGTGGCGGCCCGTTTCAAGGGCATCAATGTCTCGCGCACCATCATCATCATTATGATCATCAGCGGCGGGGTCGCCGGCCTGGGCGGCATTGGCGAAGTGATCGGCATCCAGCACCGCCTGCGCATGGACATTTCCAACGGCGCTGGTTTTACCGGCATCATCATCGCCATGCTGGCCGGATTGAACCCGCTGGCGGTTTTATTCGTGGCCATTTTTATGGGCGGCCTGCTCAACGGCTCGAACCGTATGCAGATCTACAGCGGGGTGCCCACCGCGCTGGTCTACGCCATGCAGGCTATCGTCTTGCTCAGCCTGCTGGCTTTCCAGGTGCTGGCCAAATATCGCATCCGGAGGGTAGCCAAAGGTGGATAAGATATTTCAACTCACCATCATCATCAGCATGCTCTCCGGAATGATGCGCATCGCCACACCCATCCTGCTGGCCGCCCTGGGTGAACTGGTGACCGAGCGCGCTGGTATTCTCAACCTGGGAGTGGAAGGCGTGATGCTCACCGGGGCATTTATGGGTTTCCTGGTCGCCAACCAGACCGGCTCCATCCCGCTGGCGCTGCTGTGCGCCATGCTGGCCGGCGGTGTCATGTCCCTGATCATGGTGTTCATGGCGGCCACCTTGAAGGTGAATCAGGTGGTGACCGGCCTGG
>Ga0315268_10006093_pt1 | contig 12866 bp, 12 predicted proteins | sample C1_top_MG_FD_204535 | JGI IMG/M metagenome (GOLD analysis project Ga0315268, IMG submission 204535) | Sediment microbial communities from Yellowstone Lake, YNP, Wyoming, USA - C1_top | ecosystem: Environmental > Aquatic > Freshwater > Lake > Sediment | place: USA: Wyoming | collected 2017-08-01 | reverse complement strand
AAACTCTGGAAACTACCAAAAAAATGAAATTCGTGTTTCAAATCGGCACCAAATAAAATCGCTCTCAAAGCCGCTCCAGTATTGGCTTTATCGCAAACTGGCTCGCATTTAACCGGACACTACTGGTGTTTTGGAAGAATTATTCGCAGTCATATCAAACCGGTGCGGGGACTTATCAATACAGTTACAACGGTTTTGGTGCGGCAGCGATCTATGACTTTGATTCTGTGGCCGGGCTGGATAAAAAAATTAAACCCTATGCGGGTCTGGGCCTGGTTGCTTTAAATGCAAGATTGAGCGGACCCAATGCTCAGTTTTCACGAGCCGCAGATTCTGGCGGATTATATATTGTTGGCGGAGTCAGATATGCACTTGCACCCCAAGTCTCGGCCGATCTGAACTACAACAATTTTGGCGGATTGACCATCGGGGCTGTTTTGAATTTCTGATTGATGCACATAGGTTTTAAATACCCTCGGCGCACAGTCAAAGAAGGCCGGAATTGCTCCGGCTTTTTTGTTGCCCGGAGGTGATGCCGGACTACAAACCTAACTCACGCCACATACTGTCCACGCGCTGTTTCACCGCCTCGTCCATCACGATAGGCGCGCCCCATTCGCGTTGCGTCTCGCCCGGCCACTTGTTGGTGGCATCCAGTCCCATCTTGCCGCCCAGTCCCGATACCGGGCTGGCAAAGTCGAGGTAGTCTATGGGAGTGTTTGCAACCAGCAGCGTATCGCGCACCGGGTCGACGCGCGTGGTGATCGCCCAGATCACTTCCTTCCAATCGCGTATATCGATGTCGTCGTCGACGACGACGATGAACTTGGTGTACATGAACTGGCGCAGGTAAGACCAGATGCCGAACATCACGCGCTTGGCGTGCCCGGCATACTGCTTTTTGATGCTCACCACCGCGATGCGATACGAGCAGCCTTCCGGCGGCAGATAAAAATCCGCAATCTCGGGAAACTGTTTTTGCAGCAGCGGCACGAACACCTCGTTCAGCGCCACGCCCAGCATCGACGGTTCATCGGGCGGCTTGCCGGTGTAGGTGGAATGGTAGATCGGGTCGCGGCGCATCGTGATGCGCTCGATCGTGAATACCGGGAATTTGTCCTGCTCGTTGTAATAGCCGGTGTGGTCGCCGAACGGCCCTTCCAGCGCCAACTCACCGGGATGGATCACACCCTCAAGCACGATCTCGGCACTGGCCGGCACTTGCAGATCGCTGCCCAGACATTTCACTAGCTCGGTCTTGCTGCCGCGCAACAATCCGGCGAATTGATATTCGGAAAGACTGTCCGGTACGGGGGTGACTGCGCCGAGTATCGTGGCAGGATCGGCGCCGATCACCACCGCGACCGGAAACGGTTTGCCGGGGTGTGCCTTGCGCCAGTCCTGAAAATCCAGCGCGCCGCCGCGATGCGCCAGCCAGCGCATGATGACTTTATTTGGCGCGATCACTTGCTGGCGGTAAATGCCGAGATTCTGGCGCGGTTTGTTCGGGCCGCGTGTGACCACCAAACCCCAGGTGATCAGCGCCGCAACATCGCCGGGCCAGCAGGTCTGGACCGGCAGCTTGCCCAGGTCCACTCCGCTTCCTTCCCACACCACATCCTGGCAGGGCGCGCTGGACAGGACTTTGGGCGACATGTTCAGCACCTGCTTCAACACCGGCCACTTTTCCCACGCTTCCTTCAATCCTTTGGGCGGTTCGGGTTCCTTGAGATAGGCAAGCAGCTTGCCTATCTCGCGCAACGCAGCGGTGGATTCTTCTCCCATGCCCAAGGCCACGCGGCGCGGCGTGCCGAACAGATTCGCCAGGACGGGCATGTTATGTCCGGCGGGCTTTTCAAATAGTATGGCCGGACCTTGCGCGCGCAACACGCGGTCGCAGATCTCGGTCATTTCCAGATACGGCGAAACCGGTGCGGTGACGCGCTTGAGTTCGCCGAGTTTTTCCAGTTGTGCGATAAAGTCGCGCAGGTCGTGATATTTCATTCTTACTCCTTGGAGCCGGTAGCTCGTAGCCTGTAGCTTGTAGCCAAACCGGGGTTGGCTACAAGCTACAGGCTACCCGCTACAAGCTAATAAAACTTCGCTTCACCTTCCGGCCTGGTTTTAAAGCGTTTATGCAGCCAGAAATATTGTTCCGGCATTTCACGCACGCGCTGTTCGATGAACTCGTTCATGCGGCGCGTATCTGCGATGTCATCCCCGGTCGGATAATTTTCCCAGGCCGGATAGAAAGTCAGCACATAACCTGCTGCGCCGGGCAGCAGGCGCGTGATGCAAGGCAACACCTTTGCGCCGGTCATTTGCGCGATGCGCGGCACCGAGGTCATGGTCGCGGCAGGCACGCCGAAAAAAGAAATGAAGGCCCCGTCCCTGATGCCCTGATCCTGGTCCGGCGGATAGATGAACGGCATGCCTGCGCGCATACCCTTGAGGATGGGACGCAGCCCCTGTTGACGGGAATACAGGCGCTGGTTGCGGAAACGGGCGCGCTTCTTCAGCAGCAGTTCGGTGAGGTAGACATTCTTTTGATTCGCATACATGCACACCGTGTCGGTATGCTGCGCGATCCACTGCCCGCCGACATCCATACCGACAAAGTGCGGCGTGAGCAGGATGGATGGCTTGCCTTGCAAGCTCTCGAAGTGTTCGGCGCCTTCAACACGAATCAGGCTGGAAATGTATTCGGCGCTAGCCCACCACAGGATGGTGCGCTCGATCAGGCCGCGAGCGAACATCCTGAAGTGCTCGCGCAACAGTTTCGTTCGTGCCTCATTGCTCATGTCGGGGAAGCACAGTGCCAAATTGATGGCGCCCACCTTGCGGCGTTCGGCAGCCAGCAGGTACAGCAGCGAGCCCAAGCTGGCGCCGATCCACACCAGCACGCGGAACGGCAGAAAATGCAACAGCCACAATATGAAGACCCCCGACCTTGCTAGCATGACGATTCCCCGGATGCGGGCGGCAGCACGCCGCGCGGAATCTTGTAGCGGTTATAGCTCCACAGATACTGGGCGGGAGAAATCGCGATCACGCGTTCCAGCGCGGCATTGATCTGCAGCGGCGCCGATCTGGAAAAATCCAGCGGCAGCGGCTCGAAGTTCAGCTTGTATCCCGTTCCGTGCGGCAGCCGTTCGGCATAGACCAGCAGTACTGCCGCGCCGCTGCTCTGGGCCAATCGCCCGCTCAAGGTCATCGTGTAAGCGGGGCGCGCAAAGAAATCCACCCACTCGCCTTCGCCCTGGCTGGGCACCTGGTCGGGCAGTAAGCCGATCGCCTCACCGCGTTTAAGGGCTTTGTAAAGCAGACGCACACCGCTGATATCCGCAGTTGCCAAGCGCGCCAGCCCGCGTTCACGACCACTGCGCATCACTTCTTCCAGCCAATCCTGTTTGGGGGGGCTATACAGGTTTGTCAGCGCCAGGTGTTGCCCGATATACAGGCTGGTAATCTCGAAGCAGCCCCAGTGTGGCGTCAGAAAAATGATTCCCTTGCCTCGTGCATGGGCGGTTTCGACATGCTCCCAGCCTTGACAGCTTTGCACCTTGGCGCAGACTTGTTCCAGCGGCCTGCCCCATACCCACGGCAACTCGACGATGCTTTTTCCCGCCTCGGCGATGGTCTGGCTGAGCAGGGCGGCATAGTGCTTTTCATCCGTGGCGAGATGCGCCTGACGCAAGTTTTCTTCCGTGCGAGCGGCATATTGTCCGGATATCGCAAAAGTGATGTGGCCGAGCAGCGCGCCCATGCCGTGCAGCCAGCGAAGCGGCAAGCTTGATAGCAGGCGAAAAATAATTTTGAACAGGAAAGAGGTCATCGGTGGCCAGGCGAACTATTTGATACAATGCGCGCCCTGAATTTTTATTTAGATTGAGCCGAGAGTCATGAGTGATTTCCTGTTTACTTCCGAATCCGTATCCGAGGGTCATCCGGATAAAGTGGCAGATCAGATTTCTGATGCCATTCTGGACGCCATTCTAGCGCAAGACCCGTATGCGCGTGTGGCGGCAGAGACGCTGACCAACACCGGACTGGTGGTTCTGGCGGGCGAGATCACGACTACCGCAAACGTGGACTATATACACGTGGCGCGCAACACCATCAAGCGCATCGGTTATGACAACACCGAGTACGGCATCGACTACAGGGGTTGCGCGGTGCTGGTGGCTTACGACAAGCAAAGCCCGGACATCGCGCAGGGCGTCGATCGCGCTTCCGACGATTTTCTGAATCAGGGCGCGGGCGACCAGGGCCTGATGTTCGGCTACGCCTGCGATGAAACGCCGACGCTGATGCCGCTGGCGATTTACCTGGCGCACCGCGTGGTGGAACGCCAGGCGGAATTGCGCCACGATGGCCGTTTGCCCTGGCTGCGCCCGGATGCCAAATCGCAAGTGACGATCCGTTATCTGGACGGCAAGCCGCATTCCATCGACACCGTGGTGCTCTCGACCCAGCACGCGCCGGAGATGACGCAGGCCGCAATACGCGAGGCCGCGATCGAGGAGATCATCAAGCCGGTGCTGCCGAAAGAACTGATCAAGGGCAACATCAACTTTCTGGTCAACCCGACCGGGCGTTTCGTGATCGGAGGCCCGCAGGGCGATTGCGGACTGACCGGACGCAAGATCATCGTCGATACCTACGGCGGCGCAGCCCCGCACGGTGGCGGCGCGTTCTCCGGCAAGGATCCGTCCAAGGTGGATCGTTCCGCCGCCTACGCGGGCCGTTATGTCGCCAAGAACATCATCGCCGCCGGCTTGGCTACCAGATGCCTGGTGCAGATATCCTACGCGATCGGTGTGGCCAAGCCGACCAGCATGATGGTGGACACCTATGGAACCGGCAAGATTTCCAATGAAAAACTGACCGAACTGGTGTTGCGCCACTTCGACCTGCGTCCCAAAGGCATCGTGCAGATGCTCGATCTGCTGCGCCCGATCTACGAAAATACCGCCGCTTACGGCCACTTCGGCCGCGAAGAACCCGGCTTCACCTGGGAAAACACGGATAAGGCGGCAGCCTTGCGGGCTGACGCTGGCCTGTAAGGCCACGCCTGCGGCGCTTATCCGTGTTTCGGCGAAGACTAACATCGCTTGCGATGTTAAGCCGCGAAGCGGCGGTCGTAGCCAAAACACGGATAATATCTTGCGGGCTGACGCTGGCCTGTAAGGCCACGCCTGCGGCGCTTATCCGTGTTTCGGCGAAGACTAACATCGCTTGCGATGTTAAGCCGCGAAGCGGCGGTCGTAGCCAAAACACGGATAAGGCATCTGCGCTTCGTGCAGATGCAGGTCTGTAAGACCCCGCGCAAAGCGCGCGTATCAGTATTTCGGTGCATCCGTGCCGTAGCCAAAATTCAGAACAGGCAGCCTTGATCAAACGCCTTCAATTTGCGAAAGACAAAGCCGCATTGCCACTGCGGCTTTTTTTTTAGGTTAGAATCCGCCCATGTTAAAACGTGTCCATATAGAACAGTTGCGCTTGGGTATGCATGTGCATGAGTTGTGCGGTTCGTGGATGGATCACCCATTCTGGCGCAGTACGTTTCTGCTGGATGATCCTAGGGATATGCAGACCATCCTGTCCATCGGCATCAAGGAAGTGTGGATAGACACGGCCAAAGGACTCGATGTCGAGGGCGGGGCGGCCGAAGAAGCGATAGTCGCAGAAGTCGAGGCCACGCTTGCACAAGCCGATACCGACGGCAACTGGGAAAAGCGCGTCGACACCGCCCAGGAGGCTGCACGGGCCGTGATGGTTTGCGCCAAGTCCAGGCAGGCCGTCACCTCGATGTTTCGGGAAGCCCGTCTGGGCAAGGCGCTGGATGCCGAAGATGCGCTGCCCATCGTGGAAGAAATCTCCGCTTCAGTGCTGCGCAATCCGGGCGCATTGATCGGTCTGGCGCGGCTGAAAGACAAGGATGATTACACCTATATGCATTCTGTCGCAGTGTGCGCGCTGATGGTGTCTCTGGCTCGGCAACTGGGGCTGGAGGACGAACAAATCCGCCACGCCGGCATGGCCGGCTTGCTGCACGATATCGGCAAGATGATGATACCGCTGGAGATACTCAACAAGCCCGGCAAGCTGACCGACGCCGAATTTGAGCTGATAAAAAGCCATCCTGCCGAAGGTCATAAAATGTTGCGGGAAGGCAGCGGCATCAGCGATATCGCGCTGGATGCCTGCTTGCATCACCATGAGAAAGTGGATGGCGGGGGATATCCGGACCGGCTCAGTAATGGGCAGATCAGCCTGTATGCCAAGATGGGGGCGGTGTGCGACGTGTATGATGCGATCACCTCCAACCGCCCTTACAAGAACGGCTGGGAACCCGCCGAATCGATACGCAAGATGGCGGAATGGAGCGCGGGAAATTATGAGCCGGTGATATTTCAGGCATTCGTGAAAAGTATCGGCATATACCCGGTCGGTACGCTGGTCAGGCTGGGGTCTGATCGCTTGGGCGTGATCATAGAGCAGACCGCCAAATCACTGCTCACCCCCGTGGTGAAGGTGTTCTTTTCGATCAAATCCAACGGCCGGATCGCCCCGGAAATACTTGATTTATCCAAACCGGTCTGCAGGGACAAGATCGTCTCGCACGAAGACCCCGGAAAGTGGGACATCCCCGATATCAACCAGTTGTGGAGCGGCTTGCCTGCGACGACCTGGTAGGCTTTAGCGGCTTACTTTAGCGACTTCCTTTAGCAATAATTCCCTTTTGCGTTTATAATCCGCGCCCTTCGAGGGGTGCTGCAGCGGGTCTGGACATTAAGAGCCCATTTCAGTAGGTTTCATATTCCGCGTTGGGGCTAGGCGCGGATGGATGCAAGGCGCAGCGCGCAGCTAATGGTTATTCCATTGGCAAGCGGTGCAACACAGCAGACGCCGCGCCTAGCCCCAACCCAAAGGGCCGCTTGCCTGCGTGCGCATTGCGGCGTTGCGGCCTGCTTGTGGAGAATGACTACACGGCACAGCCCGCGCCTTGCAATGCATCCCGCAGGCAAGCGGCGCGGGATATGAAACCTACTGAAATGGGCTCTTGATCCCCCGTCAGGCTCGGAGTCACTGCAAGTTTCAACCGCACCCATTCATTAACTTTATGAATGGAGCATCTTATGAGTTCTGCTACAAGCGTGAACGCTACCGCAAAACAATTCACCGATTGCATCGTCGCCGATATGTCCCTGGCCGCATGGGGGCGCAAGGAACTCGCCATTGCCGAAATCGAAATGCCGGGACTGATGGCGATCCGCAAGGAATTCTCTGCCGCGCAACCGTTGCGCGGCGCGCGCATCACCGGTTCGCTGCACATGACCATCCAGACCGGTGTGCTGATCGAGACACTGAAAGCGCTTGGCGCTGAAGTGCGCTGGGCATCCTGCAATATCTTCTCCACCCAGGATCACGCTGCAGCAGCAATCGCCGCGACCGGTACGCCGGTGTTCGCCTACAAGGGTGAAACGCTGGCTGAATACTGGGACTACACCCACCGCATTTTCGAATGGGCGGACGGCCCCGGCGGCGAAAAAATATTGTCCAACATGATCCTGGACGATGGCGGCGATGCGACCTTGTTGCTGCATCTGGGAGCGCGTGCCGAGAAGGACGCATCCCTGTTGGACCATCCCGGCTCCGAAGAAGAGACTTGTTTGTTCGCTTCGATCAAAACCAGGCTGGCAGCGGATAAAAAATGGTATTCCACAAGGCTTGCCGCGATCAGGGGCGTCACCGAAGAAACCACCACCGGCGTGCATCGCCTGTACCAGATGCACGAGCGCGGCGAACTGAAATTCCCGGCGATCAATGTCAACGACTCCGTCACCAAATCCAAGTTCGACAACCTGTACGGCTGCCGCGAATCACTGGTGGATGCGATCAAGCGCGCCACCGACGTGATGATCGCGGGCAAGATCGCCGTGGTGGCCGGCTACGGCGACGTGGGCAAAGGCTCCGCCCAGGCGCTGCGCGCGCTGTCCGCGCAAGTGTGGGTGACCGAGATCGACCCGATCTGCGCGCTGCAAGCCGCGATGGAAGGTTATCGCGTCGTGACCATGGACTACGCCTGCGAACACGGCGACATCTTCGTTACTTGCACCGGCAACTATCATGTCATCACCCACGAGCACATGAAGAAGATGAAGAACCAGGCCATCGTGTGCAACATCGGCCACTTCGACAACGAGATCGATGTTGCCTCGCTCAAGCAATACCGGTGGGACAACATCAAGCCGCAAGTCGATCACGTGATCTTCCCGGCGGCGAACGGCAAACCGGAAAAGCGCATTCTGCTGTTGGCCGAAGGCCGTCTGGTGAATCTGGGTTGCGGGACAGGCCATCCGTCTTACGTGATGTCGTCGTCGTTCGCCAACCAGACCATCGCGCAGATCGAACTGTTCACACGCACCAGGGAGTATCCTGTCGGCGTGTACACCCTGCCCAAGCATCTGGACGAGAAAGTCGCGCGGCTGCAGTTGACCACGCTGAACGCGCAGTTGAGCGAACTGACCGACCGGCAGGCCGCGTACATCGGCGTGCCCAAGGAAGGTCCGTACAAGGCCAGCCACTACCGTTATTGATTGCAGCCGCTTCGGCAGCCGGTCTTGATTCACCTGCCGGGACAGGCGTCTGGCGTCAACCCGCACAGGGGTCGGCATTACGCGCACGGGCGGTCAAAACGGGCAAAGGAAAACGAAAGTGAAACTGCAATTCGAATTATTGTTGATCTGGATACTCAATGGGCTCGCGCTGATCGCAGTGGCGAACTTCGTGCCCGGTATCCATGTCGATGGCTTTACATCCGCCTTGATCGCGGCGTTTTTCCTGGGGTTGGTCAATACTTTGATTCGTCCGCTGCTGTTGCTGCTCACTCTGCCGGTGACGCTGCTCACGTTGGGGCTGTTCATTTTTGTGATCAACGGCACACTGTTCTGGCTGGTGGGATCGGTGCTGCGCGGTTTTGTGGTGGACAGTTTCTGGTCCGGCGTGGTGGGCGCGCTGCTTTACAGCATTTTTTCCTGGGCGCTGTCTTCGGCTGCTGCACAATTGATGAGGCCACGCAGCAAATGAGAACGAAATGAGGTTTTTATGACCAGGCAGCTTTTCAGTTTTGAATTTTTTCCGCCGCAAACACCGGAAGGCGTGGAAAAACTTTCGGCCACGCGCAGGCAACTCGCACCGCTCAAGCCGGAATTTTTTTCCGTCACCTTCGGCGCGGGCGGCTCCACACAGGACCGCACGCTGGAAACCATACGGCAGATCAAGGCCGAAGGTTACAACGCCGCCCCGCACCTGTCCTGCGTCGGTTCCACGCGCGAAGACATCCGCGCCATGCTGAACACCTACAAGGATATGGGTATCAGGCGCATCGTGGCGCTGCGCGGCGATATGCCGTCCGGCATGGGCAGCATCGGAGAATTCCAGTATGCCAACGAGCTGGTGTCGTTCATCCGCGCGCAGACCGGCGAGCACTTTCACATCGAGGTGGCAGCCTATCCCGAGTTTCATCCGCAAGCCATATCCGCGCAGGACGACATCCTCAACTTCAAGCGGAAAGTCTCCGCCGGGGCGGATTCCGCCATCACCCAGTATTTCTACAACGCCGACGGCTACTTCCGCTTCGTCGATGAGTGCCGCAGGCTCGGCGTCACCGTGCCGATCGTGCCGGGCATCATGCCTATCGTGAAATTCGCGCAATTGGCGCGCTTCTCCGATGCCTGCGGTGCGGAGATCCCGCGCTGGATGCGCAAGACGCTAGAAAGCTATGGCGATGACAATGAATCGGTGCAAGCTTTCGGCCTGGATGTCGTCACGCAACTGTGCGAGCGCCTGCTCGCCGGCGGCGCGCCGGGCCTGCACTTCTACACGCTGAACCAGGCTGCACCAGCGCTGGCGATCTGGAAACGTCTGGGGCTATGATGCGCATTGCAATTTTCTTTCACCCCTGTCCTGCCGAATGGCGTATTGCCATACGCCCCTGCGTACCGTGCTCCCGCAGGGGCGTATGGCAATACGCCCAATCACACCACGCACCACGCTGATGAAATTACCTGAACTTCTTTTACCCGCTGGCACGCTCGAAAAAATGCGCACCGCCTATGCCTTTGGAGCGGACGCGGTGTATGCCGGACAGCCGCGCTATTCACTGCGTGCGCGCAACAACGAATTCCAGTTGGAGCAACTCGACATCGGCATCAGGGAAGCGCATCAGCTCGGCAAGAAATTCTTTGTCGCGAGCAATCTGATGCCGCACAACGCCAAGGTGAAGACCTACATGGCCGACATGCAGCCGGTCATCGCGATGCAACCGGACGCGCTGATCATGGCCGACCCGGGCCTGATCGCGATGGTGCGCGAACGCTGGCCTGAAGTGGCTATCCATCTTTCGGTGCAGGCCAACACCGTGAACTATGCAGCAGTGAAATTCTGGCAATCGCTGGGCCTGACCCGTGTGATCCTGTCGCGCGAATTGTCGCTGGACGAGATCGAAGAGATACGCCAGCAATGCCCGGACATCGAGCTCGAAGTGTTTGTCCACGGCGCGCTGTGCATTGCCTATTCCGGCCGCTGCCTGCTGTCCGGCTACTTCAACCACCGCGATGCCAACCAGGGCACCTGCACCAACTCATGCCGATGGGATTACAAGGTCGATGGCGCCATCGAAGACGGCACCGGGGACATACAAAAAATAGACTTCGATTTCGACCGGGCGCTGAGCAAATCGGCGCTGTCCGACTGTGGTGTCCAACCGCGCCATCCGCAGGCCGACAAGGTATATGTGATCTCGCGCCAGGATCATCCCGGTGAGCTGATGCCGGTGCTGGAAGACGAGCACGGCACTTACATCATGAACTCCAGAGACCTGCGCGCGGTGGAGCACGTCGAGCGTCTGGCGAAGATCGGTATCGATTCGCTGAAGGTCGAAGGCCGCACCAAGTCCATCTACTACGTCGCGCGCACCGCGCAGGTGTACCGCCAGGCGATAGCCGACGCGGTCGCGGGCCGTCCGTTCAATTACTCGCTGCTGGGCGCGCTGGACGCGCTGGCGAACCGCGGCTACACCGACGGCTTTTACGAACGTCACCACACCCACGAACAGCAGAACTACCTGCGCGGCCATTCCGAGAGCACGCGCCAGCAATATGTCGGCGACATCATCGCGTGCAAGAATGGCATCGCCGTGATCGACGTGAAAAACAAGTTCCAGGTCGGCGACCGGCTCGAAATCATCCACCCCTCCGGCAACCGCATCATCGCCCTCACCGAGATGCGCAGCCTCGAAGGCGAAGCGCTCGGCGTCGCACCCGGCAGCGGGCATCGCGTGCAGATACTGCTGCAGGGCGAGTTGGCCAAGGGCATGGTGGCGCGGTTTATTTAGTCTCTTACAAACCAAATGGTCTCAAAACATGACAATGCTTTTTGGTTCCGGCTCGTCCGGCTTAGGGCTTCATTGTTCCGGGCTTGGTACGGAATCCGGCCAGCGTAGCCCGGATAGAGCTTGAGGAATCCGGGAATACCGGAAGCATAACTTTCCGCATTTCGCTGCGCTTCATTCGGACTACCTCAGAAAATTATGATTATGATCCTTGACACTATCACCAATATTGACCGCTACGCCGCGCTGCATCCGCTGTTTCCGCGCGCGTTCGAATACATCCGCAACACCGATCTGGATGCACTTGCGCCGGGACACCATTCTATCTTCGGTGAAGACCTGTTCGCCATCGTCGAGCATGTGCCGGGGCGCGCGCGCGCGGAAGCGAAACTGGAGTGTCATCGCCGTTACATCGACATTCAGCTGGTGCTGGAAGGAGTGGACGAGATGGGATGGAAAGCGCTGGGCGATTGCCATGAGCCGGCGAGCGATTACAGCGCGGAGAAGGACATCCGGTTTTTCCGCGATGTGCCGGCTTCGTGGATTGCCGTGCCGCCCGGCGCTTTCTGCATCTTCTTCCCTGAGGATGCGCACGCGCCGCTGGTGGGCAGCGGCAAGATTCGCAAGGCGGTATTCAAGATCGCGCTGAATGCTGGATAAGAAAGCGGCTGCTTATCGGAATAGCCGCACAAAGTCCCCAAGCGCTGTACACAGCCTAGAACGACATCCTTACGCCCAGAAATGCGCCTTCATCCAGCGTGCTGTTGGGACCATTATTGATGTTGAACTGGATGTTGCGGTAACCGAGATAGGCGACCGCCTGCGGTATGACCTCGTACTCCAGCCGGACATCTGATTCGACATAGCGGTTGGCATCGCCAAAGGTGACGATATTTGGTGACATATACAACTCGCCGACCAGGCCCAGGCGCGGAGTTGCGGGCGGGGAATAACGCGCCATTGCGCCCAATGCCATGGCCGAAGTGTTGCTGGTCGTGGCACTTTTGCCCGTGACCTTGGCGACCACGCCCTTTATACCGACACCGACAGAAAAACCGGGCGCGTTGCCGCCCAATTCGTCTTTCACCAACAGGCCAAAATCGCCGAGCATATTATTTTTATTGACATAAAGAACGCCGAGATGAAATTCGGTTTTTCCGAGGGCGTCGCGACCCATAGAGGATTTGTACTGGAATTGCGCGCTGGTATCGCGCAGGTTGATATCGACAGTATCCGCCAGCGCCGTGGTGCCGACGGTTGCCAGGGTGCTGGCGCTTAATAGGGACAGTGCAACAATACGGCGCAATGACATAACTTTACTCCTTAAAAATTTTGGATTTAATATCAGTAGTGTCCGGAGATTCGATAAATGACGCATGATAACCCTTTGAGCAAGCATTACTAAATGACATATTCCTCTGTAATCGATTTCAACTTGCGCCAAGATTCTGACTTTTGTCAGGAGTCC
>Ga0315268_10006092_pt1 | contig 12868 bp, 19 predicted proteins | sample C1_top_MG_FD_204535 | JGI IMG/M metagenome (GOLD analysis project Ga0315268, IMG submission 204535) | Sediment microbial communities from Yellowstone Lake, YNP, Wyoming, USA - C1_top | ecosystem: Environmental > Aquatic > Freshwater > Lake > Sediment | place: USA: Wyoming | collected 2017-08-01 | reverse complement strand
TACGCGCCCCGGGGCGCTGCTGGGAACGGCATCGCGGCTGAATCGGGAACGCCACGCGTCACCCGAGCATCCAATTCAGCACCAACACCGCGTATCCAACTCGCGGCGTTGCCCGCCATCATCGACCTACACTCGTCTTACGCAAGGAGTACTCGCATGAGAATTATCGGAGTTATAATAACCATGAGTCTCGGGCTTGGCATCGCGACAGCAGAAGCAGCAGGGCCCACGGACCCACAGATCGCCGCCATCGTGGTGACCGCCAACCAGGTCGACATCGACGCAGGCAAGCTTGCTGCCAGAAGGTCACACTCCAGGGACGTACGCGACTTCGCCCAACGCATGGTCACGGATCACACCGGAGTGAACAAATCGGCGGTGGCTCTGGTGACCAAGCTCAAGGTCACACCGGAGGACAATCCGACCAGTCTGAGCCTAAAGGCCGGCGGCGAACAGAATCTCAAGAATTTGAAGACCCTGAAGGGCGCCGCATTAGACAAAGCCTATGTGGATCATGAGGTGACCTATCACGAACAGGTGCTGGACGCTGTCGATACAGTCCTGATTCCCAACGCTACGAACGCAGATCTAAAGGCGCTGCTGGTCCAGGTCCGGCCGGCCTTCGTCGCCCACCTCGAGCATGCCAAGCGGATTCAGGCAGCGCTGGCTACAAAGAGCTGAGTCTATGTTGAGTAGCAAGCTCCAATCACTTCTCATCGTGGTAGCAGCCGTGGCGGCGACAGGCCTGTGGCCAGAGGTCGCCGCCGCGGCTGCCTATTCGAAGTCGCCAATGCGCTCAGTTATAATTGCCGCAATGCGGTTTCAGCCGCAGAAACTTACGGTCAAGGTCGGCGACACAATCGTGTGGAGCAATCACGACCCGTTTCCACATACCGTCACCGCAACGGGCAGACAGTTCGACTCACACGCGATTGCCGCGGGCACATCCTGGAAATATACGGCACGACATACCGGTGTCTTCACGTATACGTGCTCGCTGCATTCGACCATGTCGGCGACGCTGCGCGTGAAATAGACCCTCCTCACAATGCAGTGGGGGAGCAGTCACGATGGTAAGGCGTAGTTAGTGAGTGTTGGTCTTATTCATTCGCATGGCGCGCCGCGGCGTCGGGCCAGCATGCGTCAGAATCGCAACGTTCGTCAGCTCGATCGCCAAGGGTCGTGCGTTCTTGACCACTTTTCTGCTCCATCAACCGACCCACGGCAACGCCGAGCGCAATATCATCGATTCGACCGAAGTGGCTCAGTCGCACCTGCCCGTCTCGATCGAGCAGCACGAGACTAGGCGTGCCTTGCAATCCCCAACTGGCCATGGTCTTGGGCATCGGGCCACTGGTACTGGCTTCATCCACGCCGATCGGGAGACTCAGTCGGTACTCGTGGATGAAGGCAGCGAGCGCATCCGGGCCCATCACGCTGTGGTGCTCGAATACTGTATGCAGCCCGATGACAGCAACCTGGTCTTCGGAGAAAGTGTCACGCAACCGCACGGCTTGCGGCAACCCGTGCGCGACGCAACCTGGACACAGCATCTGGAAGGTGAAAATCGCGACCACTCGACCCCGCAGCGCATCGAGCTGAATCGGCTTGGTGGTATTGAACCACTGGCTGACATGCAGCTGCGGGCGAGATGGATTCTTCATAGCCAAGGTGCGAAATGGAGCGCTACGGCCGGTAACTGCTAAAGACGTAGTTGTGCTGCGCTTGGGCGGTATGGCACGCAAAACACGCGGTTGCGGCCTGGTCGCCGACGGCCCGTTTCGTTTTACTGTCGCCGGCAAAGCCCTCGAATCCCCATCCGCCGGTCGCCGCGTAGCGCTTGGCGTCTCGGTGCATAACACCGACGACCTTTCGGGCCCCTTCGGTGGTAGCCCCATCGGCGCTGCTCGCATCCAGCAGATCGAACACGACTACGGACCCATCTGGAAAGGTACCGGTCCGATAGCCCGTCATGGCTGCCTTGTTGGCGTACAGGTGATGGATGCCGCCAAAGGTCGCATAGAGCGGATGCCCTGCGCCAATGACCATACTCTTGACGTGCTGCCAGGCGCGGTAACCTTCCGGGTACGGCACGGCACCTGGCGATGCTGCCAGTGAAAGACCCACGAGCGACCCGAAAGCCATCAGGCCGACAACTATAGCTACTCGACGTTTCATTGTTAGACTCCTCATGCTGCTGGCGAATGAGTGCCAGGTGGCTAAGAATCTAGCCGAGCCGGTTGCCGTGCAAAAGTCCGCACGAAATGGGGTCTAACGTACTTTCTGGTGCTGAATGGCGAAAACGTTGAAAAAGATTGTCCCTAAATCGCCGCCGCCTACGGCGCGCATGATTGAAGACATCGTCGGTTGCAAGTGGTCGCTCACCGTTCTCGATCTCGTGAGCCAAGGGATCGTTCGCCCTGGCGCAATGCAAAAGCGCGTCGCTGGGCTTACCACCAAGGTATTGAACGAGCGCCTCAAGAAGCTTGTGCGCTTTAAGATTGTTGACAGGAAGGTATTCGCCGAGGTGCCACCGCACGTCGAATACAGGTTGACGCCTTTTGGCCAACGATTTGGCGCTGTGCTGCGCGAGATTGCCAAATTGGATGATGAATCGCCGCGGTAATCGGCGCGTCGCGGCGATCGGAAATATTCAATTTGAATCGGTCGACAGCCGACAGTCGGGAATGCCCGGTATGGGTCATACCCGCATGATAGCGGTCGGAGGCGATCGCCTTTACCATCAGCTCCGCGGGGCAGAACAACGGACAGCCCGCCTTCGAGGCTCTGTGCGCGAATCGCTTCAGGCGATCTGCGCGGCGCTCGAAGTCGCGCGACATCTATTTTGAAGACAGCGGAGTTTGAATGATCAGCATACTGTGTTCTTCAGGCTTGAACGACTCACGCCGCCTCGTTGATCCGTCGAGGCAATCTCGATCGTTCATCCGCTCCGTCGCGATACGAACCATTTGCGCCATGCTGAGCGCCGGCGTGGGGCTCGCATCCGGCACGGCGGCCGCTGGTGCGTCCGGAGATGGTGATCGGGCGCAGCTGGCCGCGCTTGACACGCAGTATCAGAAGGCGGTCAAGGACAATGATGCCAAGACGATGGCGGCCATTCTGGCGGACGACTTCGTGCTCGTGGAAGGCGACGGCAAGCGCTCTACCAAGGCGGACTTGCTAAAGAGCGCGACCGATGGCAAGACCCACTACCAGCACCAGGAAGACACTGAGCGAACCATTGTCGTGTCCGGCGACACAGCGGTAATCACAGCCAAGTTGTGGGCGAAGGGTTTAGAGAATGGAGAAAGCGTCGACTACACCGAGTGGTTTAGTGACGTGTACGTCCGCACCCCAAAGGGGTGGAGGTATTTCTTCGCACAGGCATCGTTGCCGCTCCCAAGCACCGCCAAGCGCCGAGGCGCAGACGCGACGTTGGCGTCGCGTCGTTGGACTATGCGGCATATAGCGGGGGCGGAACCTTCCGTGGGTAGATCGGCGCGGGCGTAGCGGCGGCAGCTGTTGCGCCCGCGCCGTGTCCGTCAGCGGACGACCACACCGGTCGCTGTCGCCGGCGCACCCAGGGCACTGCCAAGCTTCAGCAGGCTGCCATCCTCATTCACCCGGAATCCCACGATCTGACCGATCGATGGCGAGAGCACAAACAGGGTCCGCCCGTCCGCGCTCGCCCCGGCATCCGTCGGTCCGCCGCCGGTGACGCCCGACACACCATCGGCGGTTAAGCGCGTCAGCGCGCCGGATCGAGCCACGCTGTACCCCGTGACCGTACCGGAGCCGGTATTGGTGACGTAGGCGTAGCGGCCGTGCCGCGCAACGACGACCCAGCAAGCCGCCGTCTGCTCCGCCGGGACTGAGCCGCTGATGAGCTGCAACGTACCCGGTTCGTCCAGATCGTAGGACGACAGCGCTGCGGCATTCGCGTGACCGCCAAACGCCTCGCTGACCAGCAGCGTGTCGCGCCGATCAAAGGCAAAGCCGAACGGCGTCATGCCGTTTGAGGCGTGCACGATGGGGCCCGTTGGCCGGTCGTCGTCGAGAGAATAGGTTGAAATCCGATTCGTCGCCTTCTCCGTCACCACGAGCGCGTCGCCGTTGCGGTCAAAGCCCACTTGCGCCGCGCCTGCGGTACTGGAACTCAACGCTCTTGTCGAATCTGAGATCGCGTGCAAGTGGCCATTGAAGCTGGTTCGAAAACCCGTGATATTTCCGGTATCGCCGGAGTTCAAGACGTAGAGGAGTTGATCGTGCGCCGTCAAACTGATGGGTGTCGTACCCCCGGACGAAACGCGATCAACGAGTGTGAGCCCGGTGTCTGAGACTGAGAATACGCTGATGTCGTTGCTCCCAGCGTTGACGGCGTACAGCCATCGGCCCCCGTCACTCAAGGCGAGCGCGCCTTGATTTCCGAGTCCCGCTCCGGTTCCGAGGCCGCCGGTGCTGACGCTAGACGCCAGCGTCAGCGATCCGTCCGCCGCGCTCTGATAGATTTGTATGGCATTGCCGCTGGCGCTGTTGGTCTCGCTGTAAACGGTTGCCGCTCCTGCGGTCGATGCGAGCGCCGCGCCTGCAATTAGAATAGCGAGTGCGACAGGCCCGCCTGGTTTCCTGGTCATCATCGGTCATTCTCCTGATGCGCCCAACTCGGGCACAGGGAGACTAGGGCCGGAATCTCACGCCCTTATCACGCGCTTTTCGCGAGCGACGGGACAATTGCGCTCGGCGCGCGTTCGAGCGTGATCTCAACCGTGGTGCCGACGCCGCGCTGTGACAAGATGCTCACGCTCTGACCATGCAATGTCATGATCCGCTGCACGATGGACAGTCCCAGTCCCGCGCGCGCTCGATCCTTCGGATCCCGAAGGCTGAAGAAGCGGTCGAGTATGCGGGGCACGTTGCCCGCCTCGATCCCCTCGCCCGTATCCACCACCCGCACGCGGACCGACGTATCTTCCACGGACATCTCGATTCGCACTTGCCCGCCGCGCGGCGTATGACGCAGTGCGTTCTCAATCAGGTTGCCCATGGCCCTTTCGATCAGCCCCACGTCGGCGAACGCGAGCATGCCGCGCGTATCGAGGAGCGTGCGGAGCTCAACGCCGCGACTGTCCGCCTGAAGCCGAAAACGCAGTGCCACGTCCTGCAGCAGTTCGGCAATCGACACGGCCTCGATCACCGGCACGACCATGCCCGATTCGAGGCGAGCGAGTTCAAACAGCGCATCAATCAGTCGTCCCAGCTGGTCGGCTTGTCGAAGCGCGATCTTCAGATGCGCCTGCAAATCGCTCGGCGCCAGTCCGTCGCCCTTGACCAGCAGCGTCTCAATGTAACCGCGCAGCGATGCGAGCGGCGTTCTCAGATCGTGCGATACGTTGGCCACCAACTCGCGCCGGAGCTCATCGGTGGCCTTGAGTTCTCCAATCTGTCGTTCGATGGCCTGCGACATGTCCGCAAAGCGAGCGGTCAAGGCGCTGATTTCGTCACCACGAGCTTGCGCACGCACCGGAAATGCACCGGCCGGCAGCGTTTGTGACCAGGTTTCCATGGACTGGTCGAGGCGTCGCAAACGTCGGGTGAGGACCGCAAAAAGGCCGCCGGCAACCAGGAGCGTGGCGAGGATCACGAGGCCGAGCGCGAGCGCGGCCGCCCGTAGCGCGTAGCTGCCCCACACGCGCTGCGCGATGGATCGTTCAGGTTGCCCGCCGAGGACCACGTACAGGTACCCATCGAGTCGTCCCTGATCCCGAATGGGCGCGACAGAAAACACTCGCTGGCCTGTAAGGCTCGACGGGTCGTCGCCGTAAATGGGCCGCCGATCCGGCGCGCGCAGGAATTCCTCGATCGGCCCGAGACCGACCTGCCGGCGCACGACGCGCTCGTGTTGCACGACGGTCGATAGGACACGGCCCGAGCGGTCGAGAAGATAGACTTCCGCCGAGGGGTTGACCGTCATCGCGCGGTTCCCAAGCTCACGCAGAGCGACCTGATTAACATGCCCCTTTTCGATCAGCGCCAACTCTCGAACGACGTACATCGAAATTCCGGAGTCAAGGCGCTGGCGCACCTCGTCGGCGTAGCGGTCGCTGGTTTGACTCAGCAGAGCCATGAGCCCGAAGCCGAGGAGCGTGAGAAGCGCCGCAAACGCGAGGGTGAGGCGCACGTGCAGGGCGTTCATGCGCACTGTCCCTCCGGTTCAAGGGCGAACCGGTAACCCACCCCCCACACCGTCACCACATAGCGCGGTTGAGACGGGTCGGGTTCGAGCTTCGAGCGCAGCCGATTGATGTGCGAGTTGACGGTGTGTTCAAAAGTGTCGTGGGTGGTGCCCCAGACCTGATCGAGCAGTTGGGCGCGTGAAAAGACGCGCCCGGGGCGCTCCGCCAGAAAGGCCAGCAAGTCGTATTCCCGGGCGGTGAGGTCAAGGCGCTGACCCGCGCGTTGCGCCGTGCGTCTTTCCAGATCGATCTCCAACTCACCGAACCGCGTGGTGCGCAGTTCCACGGGCGATGGGCGTGACAGGCGCTCGACGCGGCGCAAAATGGCTTTCACGCGCGCGGCGAATTCCACAACGCTAAAGGGCTTGGTCAAGTAGTCGTCCGCACCCGTCTCGAGACCCAGCACGCGGTCAGGCTCGCCGGCCCGCGCCGTTAACATGAGGATCGGCGTATATCCCGCGTTCGCGCGGACTCGTCGACAGATTTCAAGGCCGTCTACGGTGGGCAACTGGAGGTCGAGGACAATGAGGCTCCAGTCCGCGGAGCGCGTCGCCCGGGCAAGACCCTGAGCGCCGTCCGCGGCGATCTCGACGGCGCACCCGAGATCCTGCAAATGCAGGCCGAGCAGAGCCGCAATATCCGGGTCATCCTCGACGACGAGTACCTTGCGTGAATTCAATGGACGGCCCCCATGCAGTGCTCCGCCATATATTGGGTTCGAGACCTCACGCCATTATCACGGTGTGGCGCGAAGGCGACGCGGGCATGACAACGGTGCCGTTTGTCATGCAAAGAATTTGACAGAATGCCCGCAGCCCGGGGACCCCGGCAATCGGCTCGACGCCCGGATCGGACGCACGCCGCGCGAATCCGCAGCATGAGCCGGCGAGCTGAGTTCCACAGTTGATCGTGATATCGCGTAACGGCTCCGAGGTGTGGCAATGGAGTAGACCGGAGCCTGAGCTGATTTATGGCGGGTCGGTGCGACGCCGTCCAATCGGTACGCGCAACCGCACCGTCGGCTCAGTGGCCGACCGTCTCCGCGGCCGAGCGCGCCATCGCACTTGAACTCATTAATAGTTCGTCTGGGCGTGCCGAGAAGTTACATCGGCGCGCCGGTATCGCCCCAAGAGCGCAAAAAATGCACCCATGATGGGCAGGCCTCACCAGCCTGGTCCCGCGGCGGTTCAGCCGCTTTTGGTCGCACGGTGAGTTAACGCTGAGCCCATTCGAGTCTTCTGCCGCGGCGGCGGCCTCAAGATAGACGCGGTCTCAATACCGCGTGGTCAGGTTCGTCAACCAGGTGGGAGAATGATCGACCAACCAGGATTCGAGCGGCCGGTCCGCACCCGAGACGATGCTGATTGCGAGGATGAGGAAGAGGGCGCCAAGCACGGCTTTGCCGCGCTGCCCGAAGCGCAAGAGCGAGGATTTCATGCGGCTCAAGTACGAGTGCCCGAGGAGCCCGAGAATCAACAGCGGCGCGGCCGCACCGATGCCGAATAGGAACATCAACAGACTGATGGGGCCCAGATCGCGGCCCTGGCTGGCGAGGCCGATCGCGGCGCCGAGCGTCGGACCGACACAGGGGCTCCAGATGACGCCGAGAACCACACCCACGCCCAATTGCCCCGGAAGCCCGTCCAACGGCAGACGCGCCAGGAGGTTCTGACCTGCTGAGCTTACCCCGGACGTGGCGGCGGCGTAGCGCCGCTGCAGGGCCGAGGACAGCAGCACGAGTCCAAACAGTCCCAGTAGGACGGCGCCCGCCTTACGCAGTGTCTCGGGATCCAGCCCGATGGACGTCCCCGCATAAGTGATCACGGTGCCCATCAAGGCGAAAGAGAGTGTGAGGCCGGCCGCCAGCGCGAGCGGTCCGCGCCGGTGCGCCGCGACCGCGCTGCCGACCACGACCGGAATCAGCGGCAGCACGCAGGGTGAAAGTGTCGAGAGGACGCCGGCGAGGAGGCCCAGCGCGTAGGTTCCGGGGCCGAACACCATGAGGCGGTCCCGTCGTCAGTTCTGAGCTTTGAGCATCAGGGCTTCGATACTGCCGCGGTCCGTGTCACCGATGGATCGCCCCACTTCGGTTTTCCCCTTGAAGACGATCAGGGTGCTCTGTTTGATGATATGGAATCGCTTCAGAGCCTCGGTGTCCTTGTCGAAGTCGACGACGAACATCGTGTAGTCCTTGAAAGCGGGGCTCTGCATCAGCGCCGTTTGGATCGGCTTCTGGGCTTTACAGGTCGGGCACCAGCTCGCGTGCACGGCCACGACAACCGGTTTCCCGCTCACCGTCAGGGCGTCAAAGGCCTTGGCGTCGAACAGCAGAAGCGGGCTGGCCAGTGACAGCGCCGAGACGGCCATCAACGCCGCCAGCGCGGCCATCTGTCTCATGATCTTCATAACAGGGTCCTCGTGAAGGAGAGCGTGCTCCACAGTATAGAGGCGCCCGGACGCCAAAAGGATTCGCGGAAGGGGATGAAATAATCAAACCGGCCACGAGGTCGGTAGACTCCACGCCGAGCATTGAGCATCGAGGACATTGATGGACCCCGTACTTGAATCGACGATCACCTGCCCGCAGTGCGGGACGGCCCGCGTCGAGACGATGCCGACCGACGCCTGCCAGTTCTACTACGAATGCACGCAATGCAAGGCACTGCTGCGGCCGAAGGCGGGAGACTGCTGCGTCTTTTGTTCCTATGGGTCGGTCCCCTGCCCACCCATTCAGCTCAGTCAATCGGGGGGCTGCAACAGCTGTTGAGCCCCGCGGTCCCGCATCGCACCACGGGGGGATGAATTTCCCTCCGCGGCCGCGAATCCGTTTGGTCTGAACGCCCCTCTTACCCTATGAACCCGGACAATTTCGGCGCCGGGACGAGGAGTGAGAACCATGCTTTACGTCAAAAACGTGCCGACAGCGGAACGGGTGATCCGAGTGATGATGGGCCTGGCGTTATTGGGCGGGTCTGTGCTTTGGCTTGGGCCCACGACGGCGGGCTGGGTGGTAGGTGCCATGGGCATGATGGCGGCGTTAAGCGGCCTGATTGGCTGGTGCCCGATGTGCGCGATAGCGGGCCGGAAACTGGAATCCAAGCACTAGGTTTATCCGGGCCATTGCAGAACCTGTGAACGATCCATGCAGCAAGAAAGCCTAATTCTCGCGGCGCAGTCGGGCGACACGGTCGCCCTGAACCGCCTGCTGTCAGTGTGCCAAACCGATGCGCGCCGGTACGCCCGCCGGCATTGCGCCGCCAGCGACGTGGACGACGCCGTGCAAGAGGCCTTGCTGATCCTGTCGCGGAAGGTCAAGGGGCTGAAGGCCGCGGCCGCGTTCTCGGGGTGGCTCTTCACGATCGTGCGCCGGGAATGTCAGCGATTGTCGCGCCGCATGTTTGGTCATGGCGTGTCGCTGGAAGACCTGGCAGATGCGCAGCTGGCGAGTCGGTCCGACGACAGCTTGCACCTGGATCTGATCCGCGCGCTCGAATCGCTTCCCGCCCACTACCTGGAAGTAGTTCTGCTGCGCGATTTCGCGGAACTCACGATTTCGGAAATGGCGAAGAAACTCGGTATGCAGGTGCCCGGCGTCAAAAGTCGCCTGCACCGCGCGCGCGAGCTCGTGCGCGAATACCTGGTTGGGCCCTTGACCGATGGCCATCGCAAATAGTTGTTCAACGATTCTTTAATTCAATCCACAGGAGAAATGTATGAAGTCGAGTTATTCACGCTTTGCCATAGCCGCCCTGACCGCTGCGACACTGGCGCTGCCCGCCGCGCTCGTAAGCGCTCAGGACAGCGCCGCCAAATGCGCACCGAAAGCGGCCATGCAAAAGTGTGCGGCCAAATGCGCAGGAAAGTGCGCTGCAAAGTCGAAGTGCGCGGCCAAGTGTAAGGCCAAGTGCGGTGCGAAGGCCGCCAAGTGCGCACCCAAGTGTGCGGCGAAGTGTGCGCCAAAGAACTAACGCGCCGATTCGAGACCGCCTCGCCGCGCGGGTCGAGGGTGACGGCGCCCTCTATCCGCCCGGGAGGGTGATGGACCACTCCATGAGAATGACGGACCTGCGGAACACCCGGACTCGGCGGAGTGCAACGCCAGCAGCCAACGTTGAACGTCGCGGTGCGAAAGCGCTTGTCGATACCTACGAGCGTTTGGCCCTCACGCGCACGCATCTGCTTGCGCCCATCTTGCAGGGCGCATCGCCGACGCAGTGGGAACACTACCCCGGTGACGACGCCATCAGCGTCGATCGTCGCTATCAGTGGTATTACCACTCGCACTCACCGGCCGACCGACCCGGGTCGACAGAGCATGGCCATTTTCATCTCTTCGCGCGCGTGGAGGGTGCGGCTGAGCACGTGGATGCGAGCGCCGAAAGGAACTTTCTATCCGGGCTGGGCGAACCCGCTTCCGAAGCGGCGACGCGTCACCTGCTGTGCGTCGGCATGAGCCCGTTGGGTGTACCCATCAGCTTATTTGCCGTGAACCGTTGGGTGACAGGAGATTTATTGCTGTCGCGTCCCAGCACACTGGCGCTACTGGAGTCGATGATACTCGACACGGGGTACCCCGCAATTGATGCGGTATTGACGGGGCTTGCGGAACTTTATCGCACTGAAATTCGCACCCTGATGAGTCAGCGGAATCAATCGTTGCGTGCACGCGCCGCGAAGGGACCGGGAACGCTGGACGATCCCGATGTTGAAGTCCTATCCGAGCTTGCCCTCGACCTCGATGGGCGAATTGCCACCGCGCTGAGTTCATAGCACCTCCGCAATTCAACCAGGGCTCGTCAGCTGAGAGTGCCGAGGTCGACGCGCTTCGAATTCGGCATTCATTTCGGACTGTCTGCGACGAGCGACAAACTTCAATAAGTCGTGCGTTTTAATTCGAGCGCGTTCACACTCGGCTTCGTGATCGGCAAAAGTAAATAGCACCAACGAAAGATAATCCGCTGACAGGGAGAGTCGCGCGACGTGTACACGCAGGTTCACGAAGAATTCGCCGAAGGGCAGCAGAACTACCGATTGCTGTTTGGTCAGCCGGCGCAGCGGCGCACCGTGAACTCCAAAGATGGCTACACCGCGCGCACGAATTTCTTCGCACCTGGCGCCCGCTTTGGTTTGGATCTCTGGTCCCGCAATGAATTCGGAACGGTGCGCTGGCGGTGCTTCGTGTGCGAGACCGTCCAGCCCGGGGAGAGCGCCGAGCGTGTGCCCTACGTCACGCCGGCGGCCACCGTACTTTTGAGTACCAAAGGCGCGGCGCAGTCGAGGCTTTTTCTCGCGTGGCTTGCGGGAATCGAGAAGGAAGGCATCGACCCGCTGACCTGTCCGGCGGATCTCTTTCTGGCGGCCCACTTCCGGTTGCAGGGATCGCGAGCGGATCGCACATTGCCGTCGCGATTGAGCAGTGCTCTGTGATGCTGCAGCTCCACACCCGAGCGCCGTTCTACGCCCTGGCAGGCCTGGCGACCGGCGGCGTGTTGCTGTCCCTGACCTGGCGGCTTATCGGCGTGCCGATCGTCATCAACCCGACGGTTTCAGAGCCCGTAGGGTTCTACCGAATCGTCAGCCATGCCGTTCCAGATTATCAACGCGGCATGACCGTCGTGTTCCCCGTGCCGGTGCCGTTTCAATCGCTCGTTTACGGACGCGGTTGGCTGAAAGCCGGTGTCCCGCTGATGAAGAACATTGGGGCCCTGGCCGGCGATCAAGTCTGCGTGCAAGACGACCACTTCGAGGTGAACGGAAGGAACCTCGGACCGGTGTCAACTGTGGACCGAACGGGGGCGCCGTTGCCGCGATTGCGGGGCTGCTTTCAGATCGCGGACGGGTACTTTTTTCCGGTGAGCCAATACCACGAGCGGAGCTTTGACGGTCGGTATATTGGCGCGCAACCGTTGTCGGCGATTACCGGTGAGGCGCGTCCGCTATGGACCTTTTAAGCCTCGCCATGCTGTGCGGACACCTTGTCGATCCGGCCATGACTTTGCGCGTGATTGACGTGGAAAGCCGGGGGCAGAGGTACGCGATTCACGACAACACGAGCGATCAAACCTTCGTCCCCAGTTCCTTACCGGACGCCGTGGCGGTCGCCTCGAGATTGATTGTTCAGGGCCACCGACTGGATATCGGATTGATGCAAATCAATTATGACGTGTGGCTGAAACCGGGTGCGTTTCCGCTCGCGAAAGCCTTCGATGCCTGCACCAACATCACGATTGGTTCGACCATTTTGAATGCCGATTACGTGCAGGCGTTGCAGACCTCGAAGGTTCCTTCCGATGCCCTGTGGCGCGCCCTCAGTTTGTACAACTCGGGGAACGATTGGCGCGGCTTGGACTACGCGAATCGGGTACTCACTCATCGCTCGACGGAGACATTTCATCGCACTGATAAGGGATCGAGTGCGGAGCGTGCACGGGTCGCGCCCGTGACCTTTTCGGAACGCCCTTAAACCACGCAAAACTTCTTAACGGTAGGGGTGATACGGGAACGATCAATGGGAGGCCACGGTGTGCCGAAGCCGCGCGCAGCGCGGTGCGACGGGTGACCCGGCGCAGCACGTGGGCTTCTGCGGCAGCGTCGAGAGGCGCGATCGGAAAAGCGATGAACGGAGCCCGAAAATT